>Ga0157369_10001169_pt1 | contig 32745 bp, 36 predicted proteins | sample C25metaG_FD_113461 | JGI IMG/M metagenome (GOLD analysis project Ga0157369, IMG submission 113461) | Corn rhizosphere microbial communities from Kellogg Biological Station, Michigan, USA - C2-5 metaG | ecosystem: Host-associated > Plants > Roots > Rhizosphere > Soil | place: USA: Michigan... | reverse complement strand
GCATTATGCAAGTAGATTTGGTAATAGGGAAATTGTTGGTACGTTGGTAGAGCATGGTGCAGACATCAACATTCAAAATGATGCTGGTTACACTGCTTTGCATTATGCAAGTAGATTTGGTAATAGGGAAATTGTTGGTACGTTGGTAGAGCATGGTGCAGACATCAACATTCAAAATGATGCTGGTTACACTGCTTTGCATCGTGCAAGCTGTTATGGTCATGATGAAGTGGTTGGTGCTTTGTTGAATCAAGGTGCAGACATCAACATTCAAAATGATGCTGGTTACACTGCTTTGCATTATGCAAGCCGTGAGGGTGATAAAGAGATTGTTGGGGTATTACTTAAAGCAGGTGCTGATATTTCGCTGACAAATAAAGATGGTGAAACTGCTTTAGATATTGCAAGGAAGGAAGACATCAAAGAAATGATGACAGTGCATGGTGAGATGGTGATGTTAAGAGAGTCATTAAAGAAAAATGTTTCAGAGAAAGCAACAAAACGAACAAAGATTTGAGGTGGAAATGGACTACATAGATTATAGAGACTACAGACCAGAATTCATGAGAGTTGACATGGAGGAATGGGTAAAACAGGGAAATGTGAATGTGCTTGATAGTGAAGGGAGAACTTTGCTTTCAACCTTTGTCTCAACTGAGAATGAAGGGGAGGTGGTGGACTTTCTACTTGAGCATGGTGCTGATGTGAATGCAATGGACAAAGTAGTTGGAGGTCCTTTGACTGCTTTATATCTCGCAGTCTCAAATGGAAAAGTAGAAACAGCCAAAAAACTTATCTCACATGGAGCCAATGTGAACGCTGAATGTGCTGATGGTTGGACTGCATTGCATGCTGCTTGCCGAGGTATTGAAGTCGCTGAGGTGCTGCTGGATGCTGGCGCTACTGTTAGAAACATTCTCACTGAAGATGGGACAAGTGAGCTTCATATTGCAGTCAAGCATGGTAATGAAAAGGCAGTGAAGGCTTTGTTGGAACATGGTGCCAATCCATTGCTAAAAGATTCTTGTGGCAATAAGCCATCTGAGATGTACAAGTGGTGGGAAGAGGATTATGGGTATGAGCCGTTCTACCTTCCTCCTGAATGGCGAAGAAAAGAAATCACATCCAACCTTCGCTTGGCAGAAGATAAACAAAAGCTCTTAGATGAGAGAACAAAGCTTGAGAAAGACCTTGGTGCATCTGTCAAAGCAGGTAAGAAAACAAAAATTTGAGGAGAACTTATGGATTACATGGATTTTCTAGACAATGGCAGTAGGGAGGAGGTTCACAGATATGTAGAACAATATGGAAATGTGAACGCACACGATTTTGAGGGCAGAACATTATTGCTAACTGCAATCTTGCGTAGGAGTTGGGCATCGGTCGATTACTTATTGGAACAGGGCGCTGACCCAAATTTAGCTGATGAATCTGGATATTTACCTCTCTATGTTGCTTGTGCCTATGGCAAAGAAGAGATGGCAGCAAAGCTAGTTGAACATGGGGCAGATGTGAATGCTGTGTGTCTTGAAGGTCTTACAGCACTGCATATCTCTGTTGTCAATGGAAGAGTGGGGCTTGTAGATATGCTTATGAACTCTGGAGCCGACCCATTGATTCGAGAGGAAAATGGATTCAAAGCTTCTGAGATGTATGGGAATTGGGAAAAGTGTGGCTATAAGCTAGACAGGCTCCCTTCAGAGGAGATAAGAGAGGCAGTACTCAACGCAATACATCCAATGGAAAATATAGCTGAAGAGAAGATTCGGTTGGAGAGTAGTGTAGTTGTGGCAAAGGAGCCAACAAAGAAACAGAAACTATAAGGAGGTTTATATGAAAAAAACATTAGCAGAAGACATATTAGATGCAGTTCAAGATGAAGACTATTCAAAGCTAGACAAGCTCTTTGATTCAGTTGCTGAGGGTAGCAAAGATGAGTTGTTTAGGCTCTTAGGCTTTGCTGAGGAAGAGCTAACAGGACGAATGAGAACCAGAGATATGGCTGAGTACTTCACCAAGAAGGGTGTCAACCTGGTCTGGACAGATGTGAATGATGAGACAGTGCTTCATCTACTGAATGAGCGGGCAGAGCCTTCACTTGTGGAATATTTGGTAGAGCTTGGTGCTGACATCAATGCCAAGAATATTGATGGTAGAACTCCACTAGACAATGTGCTTGATAACAAAGGGATGAATTTTGAAGAATTTAAGATCAATGTGGACTTTGAATCATTAGGGTATGGAGAGGAGAATTTGTATTCAGATAAATTTCTGGAGAAGATGATAGACCTTGGCGCTACACATGATAAAGGGGCTGAGCATAAAAATTACAATCAAACAATACGTGCTGAATACTATCAGAAAGTTTGTGATGAGAAGAAGCACTTTGAGAACATGATAGAGATTCCAGTAGAGCAAGAAACAGAGAAGCCTAAAAGGAAAAACAAAATATGAGTAAATTTTCAGAGATGTACATTATTGCCAATGATGCTTCAGTGGAGGAATTTGAAGAGTGGCTAAAAAAGAATGATGTGAACCAGGTTGATGAGCATGGGGAATCAATGCTTCATCTTCTCACGATTTTTGAACATGGGACAGTTGAGCATCAAAAGACGACTGATGAAAAAATAAGGCTTCTTATTGAGGTAGGAGCAGATGTTAATGCTAAAGATGCTAAGGGCTGTACCGCCATTTATTGCTCAACCATCGCTTTTAGGAGTCACTATGTTGAATTGCTCTTACGGGCTGGAGCAGATCCATATATAAAAAATAACAAAGGATCATCGGCTTTGAGTGTGCTAGAGGTTATTTATGATAATTTCACTGGAGAGAATGCGGAGAATATACGAAAAACGTATGATCCTGTTTACACACTAATGAAGCCATTTATTGAAAAACAGAGATTGGAAGCAAGCATTGCAGCAAAAGAAGAGGTTGTTAAAAAGAAGAAGGTGAAGCTATGAGCGGTAACGCATGAAAATCCAAATGCTGCATTGACGCAGTGTGGAAAAGCAATATAGTTGGTCTATAGATAGGAGAAAAGATATGGATGAGATGTATGAAAAAATGCAGAGTCTAGACTACATGATGTTGAAAGCGGCAAGAGACAATGATATTGAATCACTGAAAGAGAAGATGGCTAGCAGTAGTATAGACATTAACTATGCAGATGGGGGATTTTCACCTTTGATGTATGCTTGTCTTAATGGAAACATTGAGATGACAAAGTATCTTCTTGAAAAGGGTGCTGATGTGAATTATGTATTTCATGGTGCGTATGATGAGAGTGCTCTAAGAGTTGCCATCGAGACAGTGCATCCTGAAATCGCTTTACTTTTGATTGATCATGGTGTTTCGGAGTCTGTGCGAGACGTTGCTTTTTTCAAAGCTATCGAGGGCAACAGCGAAGAAGTTTTTGATGCATTAATTGCAACTGGTGCAGATATCAACCAACTGGATGCGGGCGGATTGTCCCCCATCTACAAGGCCAATGCTCAAATGGCAAAGAAGCTGATTGAGCTTGGAGCAGAAGTCAACCAGGCTGATGAAGAAGGGGAAACTCCTCTTCATTTCGTTGCCGACCAAGAGAAACTTAATGTGTTACTACTTGCTGGTGCCAATGTCAATGTTTGCAATGATTTTGGAGATTCACCATTGTCCGCAGTTCTAAGAAGCTGTAAGGGAAAAAAACAGATGGATGTCATGGGTATGACCACAAGATTGCTAGACGCTGGTGCTGAAATTTCTGAGAAAGACATCAAGCTTGCAAACCGTGCAGGAGTGAAAGATGTTGAGGAGTTTCTAAGGAATCACTTTGAACAAAAGAAGTTTGGACCCACTGTAGCCCCTACTGAAGCAAGCAAGAAGCAGTTAAAGCTATGAAGACAATCACTCTAGATAGTAACGCTGACAGGGCTGTGTGGCGAAGAGAGATAAATCCTGAGAATGTTAATGATATCGAGGCTGGTAGTGGTTGGACTCGCCTTCACTATGCCGCAAGAATTGGGGATGTTAGCTTGGTTGCGGCTCTCATCGAGGCAGGGGCAGACATCAACTATCAGGCAACTGCCTTCAAGGTCACTCCACTACATCTTTCTATCTATCCAGTTCTCTATGGGGGTACTAAAGAAGGGGAGCATGCAAAGTCTGTCATTGTGGCGCTTTTGGAAGCAGGCGCAAATACTGAGCTACAAGACTCTGATGGTCGCAAGCCTGTTGAATTGAGATTTCACGAGCTTGACCAAGAATCACAAGATGCTGTCAAAGCCATCTTTGAGAGCTTCAGTGAGAGGCAGCATTTTGAACAAGCCATCAGCAAAACAAAAGAGAAAAAGAACAAAATTAAAATCTAGCCCTTGGTGGCAAAAAAACACAAGAGAGTAGGAGGTTGTATGAATGGTAATGATGAGTACAAAAGCAAGTTAAGTGATGCAAATCTGATAGATATGAGAACAGGGGTGGTGATGCAACATGGTGTCTTTACTAGGTTAGCCCCGTCTGACATACCAATAGTTCAACTGACACTAGAGGGAAAAGTAGAGGAGGTGAGAGAATTCATCGAGGCTGGAGCCGACATCAATCAGTTGGACAAATATGGCAGAAGTGCATTACTCATGTCATGTCTTGTCAACAATGAGCCTCTAGCTGAAATGCTTCTTAGTGCTGGAGGAGACCATGAATTTGTGATGAATACCTTCAAAAAGCATGTTGGTCTAGGCTTCTTTCTTCCTGAGAATCGTTGCTTTGCAATGGTCAGGGTTCAGCAGTTAGATGAAGCCAAGAAGGAATTTATGAGGATAAGCAACTTGATGGGTGTAGATGGTGACAAGCAGAACTCAACGAAAAAGTTAAAGGTGTAATTCTATAGGTTTCACGTTGACGCAGCGCGCATATTTCTTATATTAACCTTAACAAGTCAATCTTTTTGGCTTGGAGAGGCGGTACTAGTCTATAGATAGAGACTATGGACATAATCCCAATAACTATAAATAAAAAGGGGAGGGCTTCACAAAATGTGAGGCATGAGAATATGAGAAATATAAAAACAGTCAAACAGTCAATCAACAAGGGTTTCACACTCATTGAGCTAATGATTACGGTAGCTATTGTAGGCATCTTAGCGGCTGTAGCAATGCCAGCTTACGAGAACTACACAATAAGAGCGCAAGCATCAGAGGCTTTTAGTCTCAATAGTGGTCTACAGACAGCCATTCAAGAATACTATGCAAACAATGGCATATTCCCAAGTAGCATTACTGACATTGGATTGCAAACATTCCCGACAGGGAAGTATGGCGCTGATTATGTGATAGCAAATGGTGCAATTTCATTCAAGTATGGTTTTGGTACAACCTCAAAAAATGTGAACCAAAAACTTAATGGAGGCGTTCTCACAATGACTCCATATGATGATGGCAATGGAAATATTCATTGGAAGTGTCAAGGCAACTACATCTTCACTGGTCACGCTTGGCTACCAACATCATGCACTAACAACTAAAACAACAAGAGGTCTATATGGGAACAATAAAAACAATTAAAGCAAAGACCCAGAAAGCATTCACGCTCATTGAATTAATGATAACTGTTGCTATTGTGGGAATTTTGGCGGCAGTAGCTATTCCTGCCTACATTGACTACACCATTCGTGGTCAGGTGTCGGAGGCTTTCACACTCAGTGAAGGAATCAAAGCGTACATGGCTGAATACTATGCTGACAATGGGGAATTTCCTGTGAGCTACCCTAGTGGTATCCCAAGTGGAAAATATGTGAAGGCAATCACCATCAATAGTGGCAATCCACCATACCTTGCAATCACTTTTGGCAATGCTGCAAATTCAGAACTTAGAGTAGCTGGCTATATAACACTAACACCTGTAGATGATGGTAATGGCAACATCCATTGGGCTTGTGCTCAGCTTAATGGCAAGAAGTCATGGCTTCCTTCTTCATGCACTAATAGTTGATAGGAGTGGCTATGTTTGAGTTCAGATTATTTGGTAGGGCTATCAGCAAGAAAAAGTACTCTAATGGTGTGTTCTTGAATGAGTACATTGAGAGTCTTCAGCGCTTTTATGATGAGGGCTATGTTGGTGCCTACATGGGCATGATTAGACAGACTCATGATGAAGTGGAAGCTTTTGTGCTCACTAGGATTGAATCTCTAAGAAGAGCAGGGCATGAGGTAGAGATTGACTTTGGTTGGATGGTGAATGAAATCTACCGTATGAATCAGGAGGAATACAGACCTGAGAAGAAGCTTGAAAAGATGTTGGGCAAAGCCAAGGTTTCATACAGCTTTGAGCGATTGCCTGATGCTCCAGCTACACCAAAGAGTAAGGTGGCAACTGATAAAGATGATGAGCTTCGCGAGCTAGCTGAAATGGCTGCAAAGCTCTCTGGTAGTACTAAAAGATGACAACAAGAGAAAGTAAACTACAACAATAGGAGAATTGCAATGGAAAGATTAATGAATATGATATTTCAGAATGTGGATGTGAATTTCTTCAAGGGGATTTTCAAGTCTCATATCACCAAGGTTGAAGCAAAGAAATTCTACAGAGAGAATATCAAGAGCAAGCTAGGTATAGCCAAGAGACTTCATGAGGTCTATGGTCACTCAATAAAGTATGAAGAGCTAAAATGTCGCTGTAAGAATGGCTCACTTGACACCTACATTGAGGAAATCATCAATGAGGTCAAAGAGTCAATGACAGATGAGGAATTGAAGCTTACTCTTTGGAGTACTCTTGATAGAGATGAGCTTTATGGTCTTTGTGTTCGTGAAGTGAGTGGCTGGAAATGATGAGGGTGTCTTACCTTCCTCTTGGCAAAGATAGAGGGGATGCATTGATTGATGCTCTGACTGCGTTTGCCATTAGCTCAATTGTGGGGCTTGGCATGTTCATGACAATGGCAAATAGTGTCACTGGAGAAGCAAGGGATAAGTATCAAAATGAGGCAGTCTTTCAGATGAGAAACCTTTTTGAGCAACAAGGGTATGCCATGTGTAGTGCTCAAAACAATGTGGTGCTATCCAACAATGTGAGTCTGTCAATCATCACTCAATGCACTCAGATAACAGTTAATGTGCCTAACTATGGGACACCTCTGAGTACTACAGTTCAGAAGATAAAGATGTCTGTATCCTCACTTCAGTACTTTGGTGTTCCTGGTCAAATCATCATACAGCAATAAGTGAAATTTCCAAATTTGTGTTGACATCGTGTGCTCACTTCATATAGTTGAAATATAACAAGAAAGGAGCAAACTAATGAACCCGAAAGAAAAACCTGTAGACATGTTCTTGTCTGCCCCATGTGACAGACTAAGTACAAACTTCCTTGTTGCTGCATTCTGTTCAGCAATAGGAGTTTCATCAAGCTTATGTGTCCTTTATTGGATTGGAGTGCTATGAGATGTTGCGCTCTAGGACCTTACACTTGCTTCAGAAGAAAAAGTACTCAAGAGGTGTTGTAGCTGTCTTGATGGTGGGTCTCATTGGTATGGGCATTTCAGCCTCTGTCTTCTCAGCTATGGAGACCAGGAAGGCTAGCCAAACCACTCAACTCACTGTTCATGAGATGGCTCAAGCGCAGCTTGTGTCTTCTGCCTTGGTTCCTGCCTGGAAGACCTACCTTCAGCAGCTTTATTGTGGTCCTCGCACAACCTGCCAGGCGGACACTGGTGGAATAGGGATGCCTGGTGTCGGTGCCAAGTTCTATCCTCAGGTCTATGCTGACTCAACTGATGCTATCAATAAGTCAGTGGTGCAAGTGGTAGGCAATACATTTCACTCAGTTGGCTCAAATATGGGAGCATCAGTTACATTGAACATCACTAGCTTTTCTGCTGATGCGAGTTCAACCATTCAAGCTGTCTATACACTACAAGATGCAGACAATGGAATCTTCAATATCACTTCTATTCGCTATCTTTGAAATGAATGCTTGACTTTGACTGAATTTTCGCTATAAGAGAAAGACTAATGCTCCACTCTCTCTAAATACAACATAATGTTCAAACTTCTATTTGCGTGAATATCGCTTGTTCTTCTTGTTGGCAAAAGTCTCGGGTGAGGCTTTTGTTTTTTCTGGGTGCAATTGAATTGACTACTTCTATGTAGTCTTTTTTATTTGTGCTTGCGGACTTTCTCAAAGATGCGCGCTACTATGAAAACTCGTCAACAACACAACAGAGCTATATATCATGATTAAAGATGTTCTCAACTTTGCTGGTGCCTATCGTATTGCTAACCTCAAAGAAACTCGTGGCATGGAGGGCAGTGGTTGGTATGGCATCCTCTTCAAGGGCAACTTTGCTGTAGGGGAAGTGGCTGATTATGGTGATGGTGGACCTGTGTTCTTTCGTCTGCTTGGCACTAAGAGTATGGAAGAGGAGTTGAAGGCTCATGCCAAAGCGAAGTGTCCCCTTGACCCTGAACTGAAGTATGACCTCAGTTTTGAGGCCTTCCTTGATAATCTGGCTAACTACCAGTTTGCTATCAAGAAGCTCATCACCAAGGGCAAGAAGAAGATGTTGGCAGTGGATGGCAAGTGTGAGAAGGATGACTGTGGTGTGTACAAGAATTACTACACCTACAGCATTCCCTACACTGAAGAGGCTGCAAAGCAGGTCAAGGCAAAGAACCCTGATACTGCAATCATCAATGAAGAGTTTCATCTGTGGGAAGTTCCCACTGTGAGAGCAAGAAAGTAAGACAGTAGCAAGAGATACAGATGAGGCAATCTCAACTCTGTTGAGTTACCAGAGGCTCCTTAGTTGGAGCCTTTTCTATTTCAACACCACAAACCCCATCTTCTTGAGAAAGAGAGAGTACTCAGACAAGCTGAGTAGGTAAGGTTGCAATTGCTCTGGCAACCTCATTTCTGCAAAACTGGTTTTATCTATAGGTTCTATTGACTTTGTGTGGAATATCTGTAGATTGAGTTGTGAGTGATGCATGTATTAGTTGACTGCCCATGAATGATTCCTCCTATTGGCATTTATGCAACTGATAGATGAAAGCTCATCTCTTTTTGGTAGGTGATAGACAAAAGGCTCCAATCAAGGAGCCTTTTTGTTTGTCTACTGCTTGCCTATCAGTGAATTGGTCTTACTTTCATGTCAAAGCTGCATTTATCCAGTGTCTGATGGTCAAAGTAGGTCTGACTCTCTTGGGTGGTGCCACTGAGAATCAGTTGTTTGATGGCTTCAAGCCTGTCTACCAGCTTGGCAGTGTCAGGCTCCACAATGCTGAGGTCTAGTTTGATTGTCATTTTGGCATTCCCTTCAACTTGATTTTTGGGTTTCTATTGAGCCAGTTAGCAAGCTCACGTAATTCTGCTAATGCTTGTTGGGATTTTGGTGGCTTGGGTTTAGTCTGGAAAAGATCACTCAGTTCTTCAATCTGCCTTATCAGTTCCTTCTCAGTTGGCTTGCTGGAGTATTGGACAGGGGTAAGGCTGTCCTTATCTGGCGTAGCCTCTAAAAGGCTGTAATCCTTGCTGTCTTGGGTTTGCTCATTTTGGTCCATTTTGTGTGCAAATGAGTGCTCTGAGACTGGTTACAGTACATGGGAAAGGGGAGGTCGTGAAGAGGCTGGTAGTTCTGACAGGTGAGTGGCTACCAATGAAAAAAGGCTCCACTAGGGAGCCTTCGGGGTACTTCAGGTTGGTAGCTTAGCTTGCGGCGGCTTCAGCGGCCGGCTGAGCAGCAGCCTTCGGCTTGTGGGGGTTTTCTTCAACCTTCTTGTCAGGATTGTTGGCTGCCCACTTGATTGCTTCCAGTTCCAGCTTGCCTTCCTTGCTCTTTGCCCACTCGGCATCAGCGAAGGTTTCCAGCTTGCCATCCTTCACTGCTTTGAGAAGGCTCTCGGGGAACTTGGCCCACGGCTTTTTCACCACGTCGCTTGCAGTTTCCCACACACGACCTTGATGGTAGGTCAGGCTGCGGCCAACACCTTCAGGCTTGATGGTGATGACCACCTTGTTGGAATCGCTCGGGCGCACTGCTGCGGGTGCACGGGGAGCCGTGGATGCAGCACGAGCCTTCTTAGCAGCAACAGGAGCAAAACCAAGCTGAGGTGCGCTGAAGCTGAACTTCTTCTGGAGGTCAACCATGACTTCCAGTGCAGCTTCTTCGGTGAAGACTTCAGCCGTGAAGAGTTCCAGAATGGAGACCTTCAGTTCGCCGAGTTGCTTCTTGATGCCGTCGATCTTGCCTTCACGCTCGCCAGCAATCTTGCTGTTCTCTTGCAGAAGACCAAGGTACTCCTTCATCTCTTCAGGCTTCAGAGCATGGCGGTTGTTGTCCAGTTCCGTGAAACGGTCAGCCTTGGCTTGTGCGAGGAAGATGTTGCTCATTTGTGTAGCTCCAGTGTGTAGTTCAGAGAGTCAGTGGTTGGTTGGCATCAACAACTCACTCGTTCCTATGTGTTTGTTGATGTGGTTACTGTATCCAAGGTACTTTTCATCGTCAACATACTTTTTGATGTTTGATGCAAATAATTTGATGTAAGTGTGAAATAGGTAGAAGGTAGCAACTAGCAAGCTTGCTACGTAAGAGGACATCTATCATGTGATTCTTTGGCTAAGTTGTTGATGTATATGAAAAAACAAGAGCTTGTGTCTACTGATGCTTCTATGTGTTCATGGGAAGATGAAGTTGACAAGCAATGCTTGTCACACTGAGGAAAGAGGGTTGCTACCTGTTGGATGCTCACTACAAGCTGCACTTCAGCCTCTGGATGCTCATCAACTGGAAGGCAAAAAAAAGCCCCAAACCATGAGGCAGGGGCTATGTGAGCTAGCTATCTGAGGAGTCTTTTTGCCAGTATGTCTTTGAGGTCTCTACGTGTGTCTATGATGATGTGGATGTAAATGAAGGCGTCTGTAATCTGGTAGATGATTCTGTTTTGCCCACTGATGATCTGATGGTAGCCCAATAGGCTAAATTCACTCAGTTCTTCTGGCACACTGCCTTTTAGGGGAAACTCTTCTACCTGTTTAAGCGCCTTGTAAATCTTTGCTTTTGTCTCGCTCCACGTAGAGTTTCCAAACTTCTTGATTATGTAGCTTCTGATGTCTTGCAAATCAGCTTTTGCTTGAGGGAGGATGACTGTCTTCATTCAATGCCTTTATGCTCTGCATTGCGAAGCTCTTCCTTATCAAGGGCATCAAGCTCAGCAAAGACCTCATCAACAGTAGAGAAATTGCCTGCTTCAATGTCTTTCTGACCCATTGCCAAAATCTTCAGAAGGGCTAGGGTTTGCTGAGTATCCTCATAGGACTGGACATCGAGGACAACCATTTTTGCTTCCCCATTTTGGGTAATCAACATGGGTTCTCTGGTGTCCTCCAACTCCTTCACAATCTCAGCAGTGTTGCTCTTCAGGTAAGAGATGGGCTTCACCTGAGTAGACAGCTTCATAATGGCTCCTTGGTGGTTGCAAGACTAAATATAGACTAAATTTGGCCCGATGTCTAGGTGAAACAGGATTGTCAAAAGTTGTCAAGTGTAAGGTTGCCAGCTTGCCCCATTGTTCAGACCTGTGATAACTCTACTGGTTTTTCCATACTGGGTGTAGGGACATGAGGCGCTACTACTTGAAGATTGGTGACAAGTCATCTTCTGGAGGGACTGTCATCGAGGGCATACCTAGCTGCACACACCACGGAAAAGAACTCACCTTCATTGGTGCTCAAGTCATCTGTCCTGCATGCAATACCACTGGAAGGATTGTCCCCAAAGGTCCTAGATGGCCTGACAATATGATGGGCAAAGAATCAGCACTGGATGGGGATATCTGCGCTTGTAGATGCTATCCACCTCCCACAATGCTGGCTTCCCAAGATGATATGTATCAAAGCTTTGAGTCTCACCACCTGGAGAGCCAAGGTTTTACCTCCAATGGTCTCCCTCTGAAGCCTGAGCCTCTTAGTGATTTTGATGAGAGAGTTAGGGTGCTTGATGAACACGGAAAGCCTATGGCTGGTATCCCATTTCATATCAAGACTGAGGCTGGAGGTATTCATAAGGGTGTGACTGACTCCCACGGCTTCTGTCCTCGTGTGTACACCTCTGATGTGCAACACCTTGATATTGCAATTGGCTACAAAGCTGTAGAAAGGTGGAATGCATGACTGACTATCTCTATAAAGCTCCAACAAACGACAAGAAGGGTTCTCAATATGATGTGCTTGGGCATCTCATGCCTGCTCGCATGTTCATATTTGTTGTGGTTGATGAACCTGGTGCAGATGGTTTTCTTGTGCGTCGTGTCTACTCTTCCATTGAAGACCCTTACTTATTGGAAATGAACCTCTCACCAGTTCAAAATCTGCGTGAGGTCTATCCTGAAAAATATGGTCTGTGGGGTAGAGGCACTGATTCAAGTGCTAGTGTTGCTGAGCATGTCTTGGCATATGACAAGATTACCTCCTATGCTTCAACGTCAAGCCTATATCCTGGTGGGACAGATCGGATGCGTGGCAAAACAGTCTATGTAGACATTGCCAAGGCAAAAAGAGCAGGGGCAAAGCTGGTATCAACTGAAGAGATTGCTGCTGCTATTGATGAGTATGCAAAAACTCTGAATTCAGAGGCAAGGCGCAAGGCTAACTACATCAAGAAGAAGGTGTTGGAGATAGACAAAGAGGTTCTGGTTCAGCCTCGTCCTTCTGTTCCTGCTGAAGGTGTGTTCTCACAAAAGGGCTTGGCAATCAGCCTAGGTATTGTCAAGTATGCTCGCGTTGTCCAAGTGATTGGCATTGGCTTCACTGCGTATGACCTAGGTGTAGCGGCTGATGAGTCCTACAAGACAAAGAGTGTTAGACCAATGGAAAAGGAGATGGTCAGACAGATTGGAGGTTGGGGTGGTGCTGTTGTGGGAGCCAAGATGGGGGCTGCTGCTGGTGCTCTGGTCGGGCTAGAGACTGGACCAGGAACCATCATCACTGGAGCCATTGGCGGCATCATTTTTGGTGCTATTGGCTACTTCGGTGGCAGTGCTGTAGCTGACCAAATACCTAATCAATAAGGGGGCAAGGTGTCTTTCTTCTCCAGATTTTCTCCTTCTAACCCTCAGAACATGGAAAGAAGGTACTACAAGGAACAGGCTGAAGCCATTGAGAGAGTGTTTGGCAAAAGTGTTGAAGCTCTACGCAAGCTCTTTCCAATGGCAGAGCCACGTCTTAGGGACATTGGTAGCTCAGACTCACAAGACAAGTTTTTGGACAAGCTTGATGTGAATGCTCTTGTCCACACTGAGGAGGTTTCTCCTGAACAGTTCCCCCTCATGATGAGCCTTCTAAACAAGGGGCGTGAAGAGGTCTCCTTGGGGCAGTTTGAGAGAAGTACTGGTGGGCAACTGAAGAGGTCTTTACTGGCTACTGAGGATAGGTTTTCAGGTAAGACAGTGCGCTTGTTGACTAATGACATCGAGCTTCTAAACAGCATTGTTGAGGCTAAATTCAGTCCTCCTCCACCTTGGGTGGTTTGGCTTGAACTTGGTCCTGCTAGTGCAGTAGCAAGGCAAGGTGATGCTGAGTACTGGTATGACTTTGTTTGGGATAAGTTTTGGAACAAGCTAAGTCTTGCTGAGCAAGAGCAATATGTTGTTCAGTGGCGAGAGAAGACAAAGCCGAATATCTCAGAGGCAGACTGGAATGATTGGGTTTTGATGGTGAGAATGCGAGACCCCAAATATAGAGAAGTTGACGATGACTGAGTACATTGCTCCACTATCCCTATGGCTTGTTGTGAGGAAGAGGTTCTACAAGTCTGGTGTTTTTGTTGAGCCTGCTTGGACAGGTTCACATGAACCCAATGTGCAAGGTCCAGTGCTCTTTGTCTCTCGTGTTCATGCAGAGGTCTATGCCTACATGAGAAACAAGTACCATAGCAAGGATGACTCAGGAAACTGGAAGGTCATTTCTTTGCAAGACTTTGACCTGGTAGAGCATGCTCATGGTATCAAGGGGAAGCTGAATTGCCAGTTGGCTTTTGGCTTCACTATGGCAGACCAAGGTTCAATTCTGGTAGCTACTGGTGCTCCAAGGGTACGCTACGTGCCACTGCCATTTGATATCCCCAAAGAGGAGCGTCAAGTCACGTTCTCTTTCAATCAGTGGGCATTTGACTTCATGAATGAGGAGTGGTCTTCCATTGGGGGTAGTGGGTTTGAGAAGTCCTTGGCTCATGTGGATAGCTTGTCTGAAGATGAGGCTTCCAAGGTTTTTAAAGTTGCTATTGCCAAGCTCAATGTGAGTAGGGAAGAGCCAACTGATTCATTGTGGGGAATTTATGACTCAGTGAAGGAAATGTGGGTTGTAGGAAGTGAAGCAACCTACATGGATAAGAGCTATCATTGAGTTGTGTAGGTAGGAAAATAAAAAAGACCTCAAGGGAAATCCAAGAGGTCTTTTTTATTGCTTGCTGATTAGAACAAGTTTTTGAGTACGAATGTAGCTCCTGCTCCTACACCCAAACCACCTTTAGTTGCTCCAGTGAATTTGATGTTGTAGATAGCATTGCCAGTGTTGTAGAAACCACCTACAGCAATTGCTGACTGACCACCATATTCACCTACTGCTGCACCTAATTGAACATCACCAACATTGCCTGGCATTGGAACTAATGAGCTAGCTGCCATTGCTGATGCACCAACTGAGTTGATTCTGTCTTTCAAATCACCAACTTGATTGTACAAATCACTGATTTGGTTTTGTTGGCTATTCATTTGGTTTTGAAGTGGAGCAATAGCATTGTTAAGTTGACCAACGTTCACTGCATCATGTTGAGCAACACCATCTGCTACATTGCTTACTGTAGTGCCTTGACCATTATTATCTTGTAGCACCAAATTGGCGTTAGTGGATTTATTGTAGTCAATTGATGAAACTGTTTGAGCCTTCTGAATCTGATTGAACTTATTATCAGTGTAAACATTAGCTTGGTTAAGTGTACTTTGTGCTGCTGCATTAACCTGACCTACGTTAGCTGCATCAGTTGAAGCAGTGCCATCATTTACATTGTGAATCTGACCACCACCATTGATACTGACATCGCCACTGCCTGAACCATTTGTGTAGTGAACAGCATTAGCATCAGTTGATGAGCCAGTGCCAGTACCACCAGTAGGTAAGTTGTTGACTTGGTTTTGAAGGTTAGTGATACGACCATCAAGAGCTTGTACAACACCGTTGACAGTAGTGTAGGTTCCTGTGGAAATGGTGAACTGAGGTGCTTGCCATATTCCATTAGTGAAACCTGCTCCTGCTCCATATGCACTAGCAATTGCTTGTGCTTGTGACATATTGATAGCGTCTTGAGCATTCACACCATTTGCTACATGGCTGATAGTAGTTCCATTACCGCCATTGGCTTGCAAGTCTAAGTCTGAGATAGTGCTAGTTGGGTAGCTAACTGATGGAATAGTTGCTCCACCACCAGATACACCAGCGATAGCAGTATCAAGCTGTTGTACGTTGACTGCATCAGTAGGTAATGTACCTGCTGTCACATTTGAGATGACTCGTGTTGCTCCTGGTGCTCCAACTGAGAACTCTAAGTTTCGTGTGGTTGTACTGCCAGCACCCATAGCTACAGAGTTTGAATTGTTTGTACTCGCACCAGCACCCATTACTACGTTATTTGAACCAGTTGATTGAGCGCCAGCACCAATATCAACCGAGTTTGCTCCATTAGAAGCAGAACCCTGACCGATTGCTACAGAACCTAAAGCAGTAACTTGAGCAAGTGAGCCAATCGCTACAGAACCATCTGAACCACCGAAGATTGATGAATTAGGACCAATCGCTACAGAGTTGCTAGCTTGAATGTTGACATTGTAGCCAGCGCCAAAGTTATAAGAACCTGAGGTTGTGGCATTGACGCCGTATAAAGCACTGTAGCTACCAAATGCTGATATGGATGAATTGATACCAGTTAAAAGATTGTACTGAGCAGTGCCACTACCATTTGAAGATGGCTGACCAATGGTACTGTTGTAGCCTGCAATGTAGTTATTCGCATCATAAGCATTGTTAAAAGTACCGTAGATGGTATTGTTGGCATTGCCATTGTCTGATGAGAATGTGCCAATGACAGTTGAGTTATCACTAGCTGTTGCGCCATTGCCTGCTGCGATTGATCCAAATCCAGCAGTATTCTTTGCTGTGCTTCCACAAGTGACTGCAAAGGCACTATTACCAGATTCAGTTCCAGGGTTAGTACAATCAATACTTGTGATTGACTGCGCATACACTGGAGTAGTTGTTAATGAAAGAGCAGATGTTGACACCACTACAGTAAAGAGTAGCGATGCAGCAGTGCTCAATTTTGTTTTTTGTAATTTCATATTGTCTCCTCTTGTTTTTGTGTTAGACAATATTCATTAAATTGATTTAGCGCATGATGTCAATACGCTGATGACATTTTTTTGTTGATTGATTTAGAAGTTGATAGAAATAAAAAAAGCAACCTGAATCTCAGCTATGCTGAGTTAACGCAGTCTGGTTTCCTGAGTTACAAATAAAAAAAGCTCCCACTTGGGGAGCTTAAAAAACTACTGAAGGAGACTTGAAGGACTACATTAAATCTCAGTTCAGTCTTGCATTGAGGCTCTGCAATTGCTTCACCACAAAGCTGTACTTCTGGATGAAGTGGTTGAGCAAGAGCTTAGAAACCTCCTTATCATCCCTTGTTGAAGGGGAGAGGTCAGAGAGCAGCAACATGGTAAGAGGGCTTCTATCAGTCGGATTGCTAGCCATGAGCTTGATAAGGTAGTTCATCTCAGCAAACTTGCACAAAGCCTTCTCAACAAAGTCCTCAGGCAGTTCTGAGTGCTCCAACAGATGGTCAACAGCACCTTGGTCAAGATTTTCCAAAGCTTCTTCAGTCTTGGTCTGCTCAAGCATCGCCATAGCATTAGCCAAGGCAGGCTCCAGAGCAGGGTCTTTCAATGCTACATGACCATTGACTAGGGCAAGCTTGCCATCAAAGTCAAAGAAGTCATACGCTTCCTTGTAGTCCTTCATCATTCTTCTCCTTCTTAGAAGGCTTGCATTTGTAGACAAGCCTAGAATGTGTTGCTACCAGTATTGGGTAACAGTTTTGGTTCGTCAAGAAAAACTTCAATCAAGTTGGTGATGAATATTGCCCAGAGCATCAACTTGGAATGTAGTGCTTAGTGGCAACTACCTGGATTCCTCTGAATACCAAATACAGTTTTGGCTACCACATTATTGGTTCCTGGTTGAAGCCAGCACATAGCTCCACCAGTAGCGGTTCTTTGACCATAACCATATGGGTCTGTTCCAACACCTAATTCGTAAGAATAAGTGTCATAGATAGTGCTTGAGTTTCCTGGATTGCTACCACTAGATGTGACAAATCCGCCCCAACAGAAAGCATATTCAGCATAAGTGGACATATCACTAACAATACCATTGTAGATACCCATGCTGTTAGTTCCACTCATTTGACCGTTGTAGCCAAAACTTGCTGAACCACAAGCTGCTTGTTGAGTAGCAGTTGTCACTGGAGGTGTTGGATAAGCACACTGCAATCCTTGCCAACTGTTGCTACCCCAATCCCAATATGGAGCGGCAGTTTGAATCTGTCCTGAAGGGCAACCTGGTGGGTAGGGAATAGGTGTACATAGATTGTTCACAAGAGTCCAACCACTGTAGGTTTTTGTGCCAAACCTATCTGTTGTGACAGTCTGGTCATAAACCTTTCCACCAGTAACAGTCTGTCCAGCTACATTGGTGCCATCTGCTGGTATGGGGCCATTTGGATAGAAGCCATATCCATTTCCTCCAGTTGAATCACAAGCCAGCACTTCTGTTTCAACGTAGCTTGTGCTTGGGCTTAGAGCAGCAGGGTCAGGAACACCATTGCCACTTGAGACATTGTTTGGCGTTTGCTTATTGAAATACAGACCTTGATATGTTGTTGAGTCTGCCTGAGCAAAAGCTATGACAGATGTAGCAAGTAGTGCTACTGCTACCAAATATTTCTGAATTTTCTTCATATTGTTCCCCTTAGTTGTTTTTATTGTGGGTAGTTTTGTTCTAGCGAAAAATCACTAGAAAAGCAATACCAAGTATGTTGGTAGTTCTCACACTCCTTACTATTCGCTCAAACGCCGCTTGGCTCCTCTCTTGAAGGGAGGATTGTTGCGTGTTGCTTTGGCAACCAGGTCAGGGGTGTGGGCAGAAGTTAACCATTCTGCGTACAGACATTAACCAATGTGTGGGCAGAAATGAACCATGCAAAAGTACATGTTTTGAGTCTGGAAATATGGTAGTTCTGTCTATCAAGTAAGTTCCACTTTGCAGTTGATAGTTAAGTAGATGAGCCAGTGGTGATGAGGGTTTCAGGGGAAAGTGACGACATTCTGACTGTCTTTGGTGGGTGAAAATCCACTAGTTGATTTCCTGTGGAGTAGATGACTTTTGCGGACAAACATTAACCAAAGCGTGGGCAAAGGTTAACCATTTTGCGGGTAGAAATTAACCATGCAAATCCACATAGTAGTGGTTCCTAGAAACACGGTATTTTGAAAAATGAAATCCACTGTTGATGCATGTTTCAAGGAAAACTGGTGTTTGAAAATCCACTATTTTGCAGTTGATAGTTAAGGTGCTTTTCGTTAGGTATTTGATTCAGGGAGAGATTGTTGTTGGTTTTGGCTTCTAGTGAGCTTCTGAGGTTTTGAGCGCAGCGAGTGAAACGAGCATCCCTTCAAGGGAGGAGGAGGGTTTGGGAACCTTAGGTTCTCATGGATAGATTCAAAGAAAGACTTTTCCTCTTGTCTAGGTCGCATGTTTTTCAAGATTTGCGACAGAGGTTTTAGTCTTCAAATGGAAGAGGTTGGTGTGTCCAAAGACACAAACAAACCTCTAGCGAAGCGTTCCATGTCTTTGCCTATATTCTTTATCATTCTTTAAAAAGCTTCTTTGAACACCTCTGCAAGTCAATACAGATATGGGTGACAGAGATTTCCAGTTCCTAGAAACACGGGAAAGTGGTTCCTGACTCCACGGATTAAAGTTCCTAAAAACACGGGTTTTAGTTCCTAGTTCCACGGGAAAAGGTTCTTGGTTCCACGGGAATATATTTTAGCATTGGTATTGACTTTTCATTTTCATTTGTTATATATAAGGTATAACTATGAGAAATGAACTATGAATAAGAAAAACACTGTGCCAATAAAAACTAGAAATGTAAAAGAACTATGTATGAGTGAATACAAAAATCGTTCATGCCCAAACTTCCTTGTGAGATGTGCTGTATTTGGTATTCGTTCAAGCTCCAAAAAAGTTTATCTAGATGAGATGTCATTGCCATGCCTAACTGACCACAATCTTGTGTATAGTGGTTTGCAATTAAACCAAAGTGATTTTGATGTATTTCAGATTATTGGAGAGCTTTGGACAGAACAGGGACGTGAAAGATACATCATGTGCAGCAAATATAAACTTCTTGGTCTGCTTGATAAGACAGATTGCAAGGATAACTATGAGGCTTTGAAGCATAGCCTTGAACGATTGAAGACATGTATCTTCAAGATGCAAAGTGAGAACTACTATTTTTGCAAAGGATTTATCAATGGTGTGGAGGCAGATGAGAAAACTGGTGAGTTTAGGATTGAGGTGGACAGAAACTTTATTCAACTATTCGATGCTGATAAGCTTTCATATCAAAATTTTGCAATCAGAAGTTCTCTTAAGGGTGAGCTAACAAAGTGGCTATACAATTTCTACAGCAGTCAACAAGATCCCCAAAAACATCGTATTTCCTTTTTAAAAGAATTGTGTGGTTCTGAGAGTGAATTTAAGAAGTTCAAGTTCAGTCTCAAAGCTTCATTAATGCAGTTGCAGGAAAAAGGTGGAATTGAGAGATTTGAAATTTTCCCAAATGATGTTGTGCAAATATTTCCTGTTAAGGGGAAAAAGAAAATTTCATCTACTCCAGTGGCTAGAGAATTGCCTTCATCCCCTATAGTAGAAGAAGATAAATGTGAGCAAGAATTTACTGGTAGAGGCAGAGTGGCACTATGATAAGAAACACTGAGATAGTGTGAAAGTGAACTATCCAAGAAAAAACAGAAGCTCTAAAACAAAAAAGACCTCACTAGGAGGTCTTCTTCATTTGCGCTGAGTGCATCACTCAGTAGCAACCAAGAACTTCTTCTTGAGCCTGTCGGAATTACACCATGCAGGCGCCTTGCCTCGGCCGCTCCATGTTTGACCAGTCTCAGGATTGCTGTACTTAATGACTGCTGGAGCTTTTGTTTTTTTGGGCTTGCCAAAGATTTCATCAGCAGTGATACCAAGCTCTTGAACTTGCTGGCGAATGTTCACCAGTGCTGTCTCTTTCTCTTGCTGAAGCATGCTTTGCATCTCAGCTTCAATCTTTGCCTTTTGTGCTGCCAGTTCTTTGTAGGTCGCCATATCAGTGGTTCTTCTTGCTTCTGGTTAGGGGAGGTCTACTTCTACTACAAGGGCTACTCAATCATCATCATGCCCATCAAGGAACTTGTGTTCCATGTAAGCATACTCTGTCATCCACACAATCTCATCAATCTCATCTTCAAGAGTAGAGAAGAAGGGTTTCAGTTCGCCATTGACTCTGGCGAATGGCAACTCATCACCATAGTCCATTTCACCAACTTCACCATTAGCTCCAGCATGGCTGAATGCTTTGATTTTGTGAATGTGAATACCTGGGGCAGAGCTAAGTGCTTGTTGTGTGTTGGATGATTTGAAGGAGGGAAGTTGCTTCAAATAGTCTCTGACATCTCCAACGCGATAGAAGACTTTTTGTGTTCCATTTTGATTGACATATGGAGGTCCATCATTAGTCATTCTCCACTTTCTCAAAGTTGACTCTTCAATGCCAATTAAGAAAGCAGCATGCTTTGAAGACATCAATTGATAGTCAGGGAATGCGTCAAAATTTCTGATGAACTCCATGAATTCTTGGTCAAAAGTAGCCATAGCTTGGAAGAGAAGACAAGGGGCAGTTTTGCCAGAGTGTAGCAGCTTACCCCTTGTGTTGTCACTTACTCAGCCTGAAGGTCAGCTAGAAGCTCCTTGGGTTAGGACTTCATCATCTGTTCCATCAACTGCTGTTGCATCTCTTGGAGCTTTTTCATCTGCTCCATCATTTCCTCTTTGCTCATTGGCTTTTGAGGTTGGGTAATCCTCTCAATGACTGCCTCATCATTGAGGTGAGTGTAGTTAGCATTGATACGAGTATCAGCGTGACCAACTGCATGCATGACATCTTCAGTAGTTGCATTCCCACTAAGAATAGCTTGAACTGCTTTCTTCTGTTTGGCACCAGTAATCACCTTCTTCTCAAGATGCCTAACATCGGTCATGCCTGTGACTTTACTGAGCATGTGAACATTGATGTTTTGCTGCTCATTGAGTCTTGTGATGAACTCGTGTCTGAGCAAGTGGAACTTCAGACCATCAATGCCAAGCTCTTCTCTTGCTCGTTGCCAATTGCTGTTGAAACCATCAACTGTATAAAGAAACAACCTTCCTTGAGGGTCATACTTCTTCTCAAACTCCTGTCTTGCTTTCACACGTTTGGCTACATCAAAAGCCAAGTCTGTCAGTGGCACAAGACGTTGTTTCTTGGATTTGGTATGAGTGTTGTTGAGAAGAATTGTTCTCTTGTCAAAATCAACTTGAGGCCACTTCAAAGTTAAGACCTCGGTTCTTCTCATGCCTGTAGCTAAACTGAGAAGACCAATATCAAGCATGGCAGGATTGCGAAACTGCCTAAGCCTAGCAAAAACTTTTTCTTCTTCAGTTTGACTCAACCTTTTCTCATCTCTGATGATTTCAGGAGGAAGAAGCTTGTTGAGTCGTTGCCTAGATAGTCTTGCAGGATTGACTTTGTATTGTTCTGCAAGATGCTTGAATTTGATTGGTACATCATCAAGAGCCTGAGCAATCAAACCAAGTTCTTTTTTGATGGTAGCTCTTGCAATGTTCTTTTCACGTCTTGCTTCAATGTAAAGCTCTACAACTGCTGGTGTGATTTCATGAATTTGAATCTGACCAAACTTCCTATCATCAGTGTCATTCTTGACATAGGTATCTTTCAGTATTGGATTGTTTTTGATGTAGCGAACATGCTCAGCACTCATCCCCTTTGGCAGGTTGATGATGGTATTGGGGATGGTGGATTCCAGCCTCACCTTGTCAGTTGCATAGGAGGAGAGGTGAGTACGGCTGGTCAGACTTTCTTTGAGCAACTGGACAAGGACAGGGTTTTGGAGCAGGTGCCTAGCTTCCTGAAGCTGCTGCCTCATCTCTTCTTTTTCTTCTTCTAGCTGCTCTGCGTACTTCTTGGAACGAACAAAGAGGGCATGCTGATTTGCCTCTTCAGGGTCATCAAAGAGCTTGTCCACTTTCAGGTCTTTGCGGTTTACAAAAACCCGATATTTGACAGTGTGTGCTCTGTCCCCCTTATTCTTGTACTTGACCTCGTAGACGCCTTTTTCCAGCTTCATGACAGCCTCTAGCCCTTGTGCGGTGAGGGTTACAGGCTACTATGGGGTCTAGATTTTTGCAAAGAATTTTGCAAGCCTTTGCAAAGAAAAGAGGGGGATTTTTGAGGTTTTGCCTAGAAAATGAGCAGCCACGTTTTTCGTAACTGCTTGATTTTCAAGGGGATGTCGTATTGAGGGATACTTGAAAACTGCCGTGTGAAGGCAGTGCTCTACCGCTGAGCTAACCACCCGAAGAGCCTCGAATTATGTCAGACACTCGGCGCTTCGACAAGCAATTTTTATGCGGCTTGCACATCCGCCGCATCGGCAGCCGTATCGAGCACCGGCTCGCGCCGCCAAACGCTCGTTCCCTTGATCGCCTTATCGAGATCGCTGAGCACCGCCTCGTGCGCCTGCAGTTCACTTTCATCCGCGGCAATCACGGGCAACGCCAGGCCCGCGAGCGAGACAGCCTGCTGTGCCGCCGCCTGCTGCCCGTGCGACGAAGCAGACGCTTCGCCCAACATATCGATGACCAGGCTTTCCTGACCGCGCGTCATCGCCAAATACACTTCCGCCAGCAATTCGGAGTCGAGCAGGGCGCCGTGCAGCGTCCGGTGCGCATTGCTGATGCCGAAGCGATCGCACAGCGCATCGAGCGAGTTGCGCTTGCCCGGGAACATCGTCTTCGCCTGCACGAGCGTATCGATCACGCCCGCGTAGTGCTCCTTGAACGGCGGCAAACCGAGCAGGGCGAACTCCGCCTCCAAAAACCCCAAATCGAACGGCGCGTTATGAATGATCAGCTCGGCGTCGCGCATGTAATCGCGAAGTTCATCGACGATTTCGGCGAACTTCGGCTTGTCGCTCAAGAATTCCGTCGTCAAGCCATGGACCGCCAACGCGCCCGGATCGCTGTCGCGCTCCGGGTTGACATAGAAATGGAAGTTGTTGCCCGTGAGCCGGCGGTTCACGAGTTCCACACCGCCGATTTCGATGATGCGGTCGCCCGTCCGTGCGTTAAGGCCTGTCGTTTCCGTATCGAGAACGATTTGACGCATATATTTCGATGTCTCGTAGATCAGCGTTTCAGCTTTCCGCCAGCGCGGCCACGCCACGGTTGGCGAGCGCGTCGGCGCGTTCGTTTTCAGGATGGCCGGCGTGGCCCTTCACCCAGCGCCATTCGATTTGATGCGTGGCCGCGAGTTCGTCCAAGCGTCTCCAAAGATCGGCGTTCTTGACGGGCGTCTTCGCCGCGGTCATCCAATTCTTTTTCTTCCAGCCGTGGATCCACTCGCTGATGCCTTTTTGCACGTACTGCGAATCGGTATGGACGACCGCATTGCACGGGCGCTTGAGCGCTTCGAGCGCGGCGATGACCGCCATCAGTTCCATGCGATTGTTCGTCGTGTTGGCCTCGCCGCCGAACAGCTCTTTTTCTTGCGCGCCGAAGCGCAGCAATGCGCCCCAGCCGCCGGGGCCCGGGTTGCCTTTGCAGGCGCCGTCGGTAAATATTTCGATGATCTCGGACGTCACGTCATAATCTCGGGTTGGGGGTGTGGTGCGTCGCGGCCGGCGCAAGGCCCGGCGCCAGCACCGGCTTTTTCGCCTTGATTTGTCCGACGAGGCGCATGCCGCGCACGCGCTTGACCGCCGTCACCATATAGGCCGCGCCGAAAATGGCCCACCAGCGATCGCCCGCTTCTTCCATGAAGGCGAATCGCTCGAGCCAGTTTTCGCGGGCGAGGGGCGGACGATAGCAGCCGAAGCGTCCGCGTTCAAGCTCGAAACCCAGCAGCTTGATCCAGTCCTTGATTCGTGTGAACGCAATCAAATCGTGCGCGGCCGGCACGAACGGCCGCCCCGTCATCTTGCCGAACGCCTGCCGCGCGCCCCATAGGCTCAACGAATTGAAGCCCAGAATCACAAGCTGGCCTTCGGGCATGAGCACGCGTTCGGCTTCGCGCAACAAACGATGCGGATCGCGCGTGAACTCGAGGGTGTGCGGCATGACGAGCAGATCGACGCTCTGCGCTTCGAACGGCAGATCGAGCAAATCGCACCAGAGCGTCGTACGCGGGCCCGGCGCAAAGCGTGCGTCGCTCCCCGTCGAGCCCACCGGCGCCGGCATAGCGAGCTGCGGCGCCTGAGGCGGGTAGGTATAGGGCGCACTGGCGCCGCTCGCGGCGTCGAGCACGAGCGCGCGGCACGGCATGCGGTTCTCGCGCAAGGCGTCGAGCTGGGGCAGGCCGAGCTGCAGCGCGTGATAGCCGAACACGTTCGACACGACGCTATCGAGCTGCGCTTGCTCCCAATCCAGCACGTAACGCCCGGGCGGCGATTCGGTCCAGGTGGGCCAGTCTATAATCGGTCGGTCAGACATCGTGATGAGTGCGTCGCCTATGAATACGCTCGAATACGTGCCGGTGCCGGCGTTCGCGGACAACTACATCTGGCTCGTATCAGACGGGCGCGATGCAGTAGCCGTCGACCCTGGCGAAGCGGCCCCCGTCAGGGCGTATCTCGCTGAGCGGGGCTGGCGACTGTCCGCTATTTTACTCACGCACCACCACGCAGACCACGTCGGCGGCGTCGCCGATCTCATAGGCGATACCCCTATTCCCGTCTACGGCCCCGCCGCGGAAGGCATCCCCGTCGTCACGCAAGCGCTTTCCGGCGGCGATCACGTGGCGTTAGCCGCCCCCCATCTCGAATTAGAGGTGCTCGACGTGCCCGGGCATACGCGCGGCCACATCGCTTATGTCGAGGCCGGACGGGCCGGCGCGTCGCCGCATGTCTTCTGTGGCGATACGCTATTCGCCTGCGGTTGCGGGCGCTTGTTCGAAGGCACGCCGGCGCAGATGCTCGCGTCGCTCGATGCGCTCGCCGCGCTGCCCGGCGAAACGCAAGTCCATTGCGCGCACGAATACACGCTGTCCAATATCCGCTTTGCGCTGGCCTGCGATCCGCACAACGAGCGTTTGCAGGCGTGGGCTGAAGAAGCCGCGGCGCTGCGGGCGCGCGATGTTCCTACGTTGCCGACGACCATCGCGCACGAACGCGAGGTCAATCCCTTCTTGCGAGCAGGGGAGCCGGGCGTTCAGCGCGCGCTCGAGGCGCAGTTGCACGAATCGATGTCCGATCGTCTGGCCGCCTTTACGTCGATGCGCGAATGGAAAAATCGCTTCCGCTAAGCTTCTGCCACGCGCTTCTGCCAAGCGCCTCTGCCAAGCGCCTCTGCCAAGCATTAGGCAGACGAATTCCGGTGCTTCGATCCGCTTCTATTCAATAGGCGCGGTGGCTCGGTGCGCATCCACGCTAGCCGGTTCTATATTCCTGTCATAGCGGGTCCGCGACGCCGAAAAAGCTGAGGATAGGGCGATTTTTTCGGGCTCCCAGCGATTTTAGGGAGCGTTGCATGCGATGAGAATTTCGCTTGAAAGATGGAGAAAACGCGGCAAGTCATGGATTTGACTGGTTTTTTCCCCTCTTTTCCAGTTGACGTGAGCGATGCGCTTTCGTACTATCGCCTGCAATTTCCAGCTTTGGAAGCAGAGACGTTCATGCGATTTATTTTCAGCGCGCTATTGGTCCTAACGCTTGCCGCTTGTGCGAGCCAGGGCCCCAGCGCCCCCCCTTCCGACGCTTCCAATCCCACTTCCGCCAACGATACCGTTCGCACCACCGCCGCCAAGCAGACCATCGACGTCGATAAAAGCTCCGTCGATCAACTCACCAGCGCCGATGCGGATCTTTGGGGGCGGATTCGTCGCGGTTTCCAAATCCCCGATCTGAGCAACGATCTCGTGGACATGCAGGCCAATTGGTACGCGCAGCGCCCCGATTACGTCCAGCGCATGACGGAACGTTCCGAGAAGTATCTGTATTACATCGTCGAAGAACTCGAATCGCGGCACATGCCCACCGAGCTTGCGCTACTGCCGTTCATCGAATCGGCTTACAACCCGCAGGCGCTGTCGGTGGCCAAAGCGGCCGGCATGTGGCAGTTCGTGCCCGGCACCGGTCGCACCTACAACCTCAAGCAGAACATGTGGCAGGACGAGCGCCGCGACGTGCTCGCCTCGACGGGCGCCGCGCTCGACTATCTCTCGCGGCTGCATGATATGTTCGGCGATTGGTACCTCGCGCTGGCGGCTTACAACTGGGGTGAAGGCAATGTGCAGCGCGCGATCGCGCGCAATCAGGCGGCAGGCTTGCCCACTGATTACCAAAGCCTGCGCATGCCCAACGAAACGCGCAACTATGTGCCGAAGCTGCAGGCCGTCAAGAACATCGTGACGAACCCGCAAGCCTACGGGTTGACGCTGCCGACCATCCCGAATCACCCGTATTTCGTGACGGTTACGACCTCGCACGATATGGATGTGGACGTGGCCGCCAAGCTCGCGAATATGACGACGGACGAATTCCGCGCGCTGAACCCTTCGTTCAAGAAGCCGGTGATCCTCGGTGCGACCCAGCCGCAGATTCTGCTGCCGTTCGATAACGCCAGCGCGTTCGAGCACAACTTGAAGAGCTATAGCGGCCAGCTCTCGTCCTGGACCACCTATACCGTCACCGAGCGCACGCGCCCGCAGGCGCTGGCCGAGAAGATCGGCGTGGATGCCGATATGCTGATGTCGGTCAACAAAATCCCCGCTGGCATGCGGCTCAAGCCCGGCTCGACGCTGGTCGTGCCGCGCGGCGACGACGACGACGAAGACATCAGCGCCGATGTGGCCGAGAGCGCGGTGCTGGCGATGGAACCCGACGTCCCCGATACGCGCAAGATGCTGATCCGCGTGCGCCGCAAGCAATCGATGGCGGCCATCGCCGTGCGCTACGGCGTGTCGATCGGTCAGCTACATGCCTGGAACAAAACACATCGTTCCATGGCCATGCCGGGGCAGGTTATCGTGCTGCACGTGCCGGTAGGCAAGGAGATGCCGGCTGAGCCGGGCCCGCAAAAGATCGCGGCCACGGTGCCCGACGGCGCACGCGCACAAAAGATCGATGCGCGCGAGGCCGATGTGAAACCGAAGTCGCGCAGCGAAAAGCACGCCAAGGGGCATGGCCGGACGGCCGTGGTCAAGGCGGCCTCTCGTACGGGGAAATCGGCTCGATCGAGCGCCGGGGCATCGTCGGAGAGCTCGGCGAAATCGGCCGCCAAGGCGCCGAAGGTCGCGGCAAGCCGCCAGAAGGCTGCGGCCGGTACACGCAAGTACGCGCAACAATAAGCGGCCTCTCGCGAGGTGGGCCGCGCACTGCGGGGGCAGCGCGCGGCGGACGCTCCGGTCGATCACCTCACGTGGTTCTGTGCGCCGTCACCAAGTGACGGCGTTTTCGTTTGTGCGCCTGGCGGGCCGATAGCGCGCGATCGATCGGCGGGGTGTACGATCGTCGCTAACCGGCCGGACTGACGAGGCCGCAGATGCCCCGGCCGCATAGCGCCCGCGTGATGTCATTGGGGCGGGATGATTTCGGATTGTGGGGAAGGGGTGTTTCGGGCTATAATTTGAAAGTTTGCACTATCCAACCCGCACCCTAGCGCCTACCTCATCTATCCCGTTCGTCCGCCGCGCGCCGTCGTTGCGAATCGTGCCGCCGAAGCCTTCCGTCTACCGAAATGCAGCAGCAATGCAGCACCAGCGCAGCCGGAACGAAGCCTCGAGCACCGATCGATGCGACGCTGCAGCGTGCGAACCTTCGCCAAGTCGCCTCCGATCGGTCGTTCGATTGCGAGTGCGACGAATGCCGCGAGGGTTCGCATGGCCGGATAAACAGGTCGGCGCGCGGTGTTCCTGAAGGAGCTTCCCGTGTTGCCGTCTTTTCCCCCCGCACTGCTTGCACTCGCCGACGGCACGATCTTTCGCGGCTATGCCATCGGCGCGGCCGGGCATACCATCGGCGAAGTCGTGTTCAATACCGCCATCACCGGTTACCAGGAGATCCTGACCGATCCGAGCTACGCGCGCCAAATCGTCACGCTCACGTACCCGCACATCGGCAATGTCGGCGTGAACGCCGAAGATGTCGAATCGACGAAGGTGCATGCGGCCGGCTTGATCGTGCGCGATCTGCCCGCGCGCGCCTCGAATTTCCGCATGGAGCGCACGCTCGGCGATTACCTGCAGGCCGAAGGCGTCGTGGCGATCGCCGGCATCGATACGCGTCGGCTGACGCGCATTCTGCGCGATAAGGGCGCGCAAAGCGGCTGCATTCTCGCGGGCAGCACCGACGAAGCGAAGGCCATCGAATTGGCGCGCTCGTTCCCGGGGCTCGCCGGCATGGATCTCGCCAAGGTCGTCAGCACCGCCAAGCCGTACGAGTGGACGCAGACGGAATGGCGTCTGGGCTCGGGCTTCGGCGCGCAGCGTACGCCGAAGTACCGCGTCGTCGCGTTCGATTACGGCGTCAAGTACAACATCTTGCGGATGCTGGCCGAGCGCGGCTGCCAGGTCACCGTGCTGCCGGCGCAAGCGAGCGCCGCCGAGGCGCTGGCGCTGAACCCCGACGGCGTGTTCCTCTCGAACGGCCCCGGCGATCCGGAGCCTTGCGATTACGCCATCGCCGCCACCAAGGAATTCATCGAGCGCGGCGTGCCGACGTTCGGCATTTGCCTTGGCCATCAGATCATGGGCCTGGCCGTCGGCGGTAAGACGGTCAAGATGAAAACGGGCCATCACGGCGCGAACCACCCGGTGAAGGATCTGGCCGACGGGCGCGTCGTCATCACGTCGCAGAACCACGGGTTCGCCGTCGATGCGAATACGTTGCCCGCGAACGCGCGCGTCACGCACGTCTCGCTGTTCGACGGCACGCTGCAAGGGTTCGAACTGACCGACAAGCCGGCGTTCTGCTTCCAGGGGCACCCCGAAGCGTCGCCCGGGCCGCACGACATCGGCTACCTGTTCGACCGCTTCACCGCGTTGATGGACGCCAAGCGCGGCAGCGCCGCCGCTTAAATCCGCGTCGCGGCGCTGAAGCTCGCGCCGCCGCCCATCGAACACATCAGAAAGACATTAGCGAGAGCGTTATGCCCAAGCGGACAGACATTAAAAGCATCCTCATCATCGGCGCGGGGCCGATCATCATCGGCCAGGCCTGCGAGTTCGACTACTCGGGCGCCCAGGCTTGCAAGGCGCTGCGCGAAGAAGGCTACAAGGTCATCCTCGTCAACAGCAATCCGGCGACGATCATGACCGATCCGAACACGGCCGATGTCACGTACATCGAGCCGATCACGTGGGAAGTCGTCGAGCGCATCATCGCCAAGGAGCGCCCCGACGCGATCCTGCCGACGATGGGCGGCCAAACGGCGCTCAATTGCGCCCTCGATCTGCACCACCATGGCGTGCTGACGAAGTACGGCGTCGAGCTGATCGGCGCTTCGCCCGAAGCGATCGATAAAGCCGAGGATCGCCAGAAGTTCAAGGATGCGATGACGAAGATCGGGCTCGGCTCGGCGAAGTCGGGTACGGCGCATTCGATGGAAGAGGCGTTGGCGGTCCAGGCCGATATCACCGCGCAAACGGGCGGCCCGGGCTATCCCGTTGTGATTCGCCCGTCGTTCACGCTAGGCGGTTCCGGTGGCGGCATCGCGTACAACCGTCAAGAGTTCGAAGAGATCTGCCGTCGCGGTCTCGACCTGTCGCCCACGCGCGAGCTGTTGATCGAAGAATCGCTGCTCGGTTGGAAGGAATACGAGATGGAAGTCGTGCGCGATCGCGCCGACAACTGCATCATCGTCTGCTCGATCGAGAACCTGGATCCGATGGGCATTCACACGGGCGATTCGATTACGGTCGCGCCGGCGCAAACGCTGACCGATAAGGAATATCAGCTGCTGCGTAACGCGTCGCTCGCCGTGCTGCGCGAGATCGGCGTCGATACGGGCGGCTCGAACGTTCAGTTCGCGATCAATCCGAAAGATGGCCGCATCATCGTCATCGAAATGAACCCGCGCGTCTCGCGTTCGTCGGCGTTGGCGTCCAAGGCCACGGGCTTCCCGATCGCCAAGGTCGCGGCCAAGCTCGCGTGCGGCTACACGCTCGACGAGCTCAAGAACGAGATCACGGGTGGGCAAACGCCGGCGTCGTTCGAACCGACGATCGATTATGTCGTCACCAAGATCCCGCGTTTCGCGTTCGAAAAATTCCGCGAGGCCGATTCGCGTCTCACCACGCAGATGAAATCGGTCGGCGAAGTCATGGCGATCGGCCGTACGTTCCAAGAGTCGTTCCAAAAGGCGCTGCGTGGCCTGGAAGTCGGCGTGGACGGTCTCGACGAAAAGACGCTCGACCGCGATGAAGTCGTGCGCGAAATCGGCGAGGCCGGCCCTGAGCGTATTTGGTATGTCGGCGATGCATTCCGCCTGGGCATGACGCTCGACGAGGTGTTCGAAGAAACGGCGATCGATCCGTGGTTCCTTGCGCAGATCGAAGACATCGTGCGCATGGAACAAGCGCTCGCCGGCCGCACCTTGGAGAGCCTGTCCAAAGATGAACTGCTGTTCTTGAAGCGCAGTGGCTTCTCCGATCGGCGTTTGGCCAAGCTGCTGAAGGCGAACGCGGCCGACGTGCGTACCCGCCGCCTCGCGCTGAACGTGCGCCCGGTCTACAAGCGCGTCGATACCTGCGCAGCCGAATTCGCGACGAAAACGGCCTACATGTACTCCACCTACGAGGAAGAGTGCGAGGCGCAGCCTACGTCGAACAAGAAAATCATGGTGCTGGGCGGCGGTCCGAACCGGATCGGGCAGGGCATCGAGTTCGATTACTGCTGCGTTCACGCGGCGCTGGCGATGCGCGAAGACGGCTATGAAACGATCATGGTCAACTGCAACCCCGAAACGGTGTCGACCGATTACGACACGTCCGATCGCCTCTACTTCGAGCCGTTGACGCTCGAGGATGTGCTCGAAATCGTCGACAAAGAAAAGCCGCTCGGCGTGATCGTGCAGTACGGCGGGCAAACGCCGCTCAAGCTCGCGCTCGATCTCGAAGCGAACGGGGTGCCGATCATCGGCACGTCGCCGGATATGATCGATGCGGCTGAAGATCGCGAGCGCTTCCAGAAGCTGCTGCAAGACCTCGGCTTGCGTCAGCCGCCGAACCGCACGGCCCGCGCCGAAAGCGAAGCGCTTGCGCTGGCCGATGAAATCGGCTATCCGCTCGTCGTGCGTCCGTCGTACGTGTTGGGCGGCCGCGCGATGGAAATCGTGCATGAGCCGCGCGATCTCGAACGCTATATGCGCGAGGCCGTGAAGGTGTCGAACGATTCGCCGGTGCTGCTCGATCGCTTCTTGAACGATGCGATCGAATGCGACGTCGATTGCATCTCCGACGGTTCGGCCGTATTTATCGGCGGCGTGATGGAGCACATCGAGCAAGCGGGCGTCCACTCGGGCGATTCGGCCTGCTCGTTGCCGCCGTACTCGTTGTCGAAGGCGACGGTGGCCGAACTCAAGCGCCAAACGGCTGCAATGGCGAAGGCCTTGAACGTGGTCGGCTTGATGAACGTGCAGTTCGCGATTCAGCAAGTGCGCGACGCCAACGGCAACGTCGACGACATCATCTACGTGCTCGAAGTGAACCCGCGCGCCTCGCGTACGGTGCCTTATGTGTCGAAGGCCACCGGCCTGCCGCTCGCGAAGATCGCCGCTCGCGCGATGGTCGGGCAAACGCTCGCCCAGCAGAACGTGACGAAGGAAATCGAGCCGCCGTACTTCAGCGTGAAGGAAGCCGTGTTCCCGTTCGTCAAATTCCCGAGCGTCGATCCGGTCCTTGGGCCTGAAATGCGCTCGACGGGCGAAGTGATGGGCGTAGGCCAAACGTTCGGCGAGGCATTGTTCAAGTCGCAGCTCGCGGCGGGCTCGCGTCTGCCCGAATCGGGCACGGTCCTGTTGACGGTGATGGACGCCGACAAGCAGAAGGCCGTCGAGGTGGCGGCGATGCTGCACGAGCTCGGCTATCCGTTGGTGGCGACGAAGGGGACGGCGGCGGCGATCGCCAAGGCCGGCGTGCCCGTGAAGGTTGTGAACAAGGTCAAGGACGGCCGTCCGCACATCGTCGACATGATCAAGAACGGCGAAATCGCGCTCGTGTTCACGACGGTGGACGAAACGCGCGCCGCGATTGCCGATTCGCGCTCGATCCGCATGAGCGCTCAGGCCAATAAGGTCACCTACTACACGACGATGTCGGGTGCGCGCGCGGCCGTCGAG
>Ga0157369_10001166_pt1 | contig 32796 bp, 35 predicted proteins | sample C25metaG_FD_113461 | JGI IMG/M metagenome (GOLD analysis project Ga0157369, IMG submission 113461) | Corn rhizosphere microbial communities from Kellogg Biological Station, Michigan, USA - C2-5 metaG | ecosystem: Host-associated > Plants > Roots > Rhizosphere > Soil | place: USA: Michigan... | reverse complement strand
GGTGATTGCAAGCGGCAGCTGCACCGGGATGATCGAGGCGCCGCTTGGCACTACGATGCGCGCGGAATTCGCAGGTCAGGCGGCGGCCACGGTCGCGCTGATGCCGAAAAATTCTTGAGGGGAAAGATAATGAGCATGGATCTGGGCCTGGCGGGCAAGGTGGCGATCGTTACCGGTGGCAGCGTGGGCATCGGCAAGGAAACGGCGCGCAAGCTCGCCGCGGAAGGGGTCAGCGTCGTCATCACCGCGCGCTCCCGCGACGCGCTGGAGCAGGCCGCCGCCCAGATTTCCGCCGACACCGGCGGCACATGCATCGCGATACCGGCGGACATGACCGACATGACGGCGGTCCAGGCCTGTGTCGACCAGACCGTCGAACGCTTCGGCAGCGTCGACATATTGGTCAATTGCGCCGCGGCACCTGGGGGACTGGTCCGCAACAATATCGAGTTGGCCGATGTGGATGCGCTGAAGCTGGATCTGGATACCAAGCTGATCGGCTATTTCCGCATGTGCAAGGCATGTGTGCCCCATATGCGGAAAGCGGGCTGGGGCCGGATCGTCAATGTCGGCGGCCTCACCGCGCGCTGTACGGAAGCGCTGAGCGGCATGCGCAACGCCGCGCTGGTGCACTTCACCAAGACGCTATCCGATCATCTCGGCGCGGATGGCATCACTGTGAATATCGTCCATCCGGGTGTCACGCGCACCGAGCATATCGAAAGCTGGTTTGCGGACATGGCACGCGAGGAAGGCGTAACCGTGGACGTCATCGTCAAGCGCGAGGCGGAAGACCCTTCCGCGATCAAGCGCATGCTGGAGCCCGAGGAAGTCGCCGATCCGATCCTATTCCTTGTCTCGCAACGATCCAGCGGCCTTACAGGAGAATCGATCGCGGTCGATGGCGGGCTTTCTCGAGCCGTCTTTCTTTAGTTCCGACCCTCACGGTCATACGCGTTGGCTCGTCATCGCGGCGGTGCCGGATGGATGGATACGTCGACCGGGCTATCCACGCTTCAACCTACTGTCCGCCGATAGTGTCCGCTGTTGGGCCGCTAGCAGACCGGCAGCTTTCGGTTGCCACCCCGCCATAGTTGCCATTCCCGCCAAAGGTCGCTGGAGCAGCTTCCGGCCCAATTTTGCAATCGAGCAGCGATCCGCCACATCGCAAAAGCCCGCGTTTGTTCCGCCTACGTTGCATCGGAGCGGTATGGCCGCTCCGATGCAAAGGAGTGCTTTTGGCGCGAGGTTGGACGTCGCCCGCTCCTCCACCACATCCGCTTGGCAAATGGAGTTGAACCGCCCGCAGCGCCAATGACAGTTTGAGCGGTGCGGCGACGCTTCGCAGCGGAGGCTCAGGTCAGGGCCCATCCGGTGTGTGGTTCCGAGGGCCCGCCACCGCCCTCGCTGCGGCCGCCCGGGCGGGTACTGCAGGAGGATAATCATTGTCATTGTCGGCGAGTTTATGCGGAGCGGTGCGCCGGCTGAAGCGCACTTGCACCTGCTGCAACACGTTTGAATATATTCGGTCGTCGGCCATCGATCTTTTCCTCTCGCTCAGTCCCGAGCTTCGGGCATAGATTCAACTTTGGATGATAGCTTCCACTGACCGCCGGGATGTTTGATCATCTCGACGCCACAAATGGTGCAATCCGTTACGAACCGGCCATTTTGCCATCGGCTCGCCTTGAGGTCGGCGGAATGGTTACCGAAAAGCGCATGCCACCTGCTCATCATGCGCGCCCTCCTTCGTTGACCCAGGTCATCAGGTCGGCTTGGAGGTCGGGGTCGCCTCTATCAGTGTTGGCAAGGCCGCGCCCATGCAATTGCGCGTTGGAAATCAGCCAATCGGCGCTGCCCCGTATTTCTGCTGAACTCGCCCGGTGGTGGCCGCGGCAGCCAACCATCTGCACCGACGCGTGCTCTGGGTCATGATGCTGCGCCAATCGGGGCGCGTCTAAATGTAGGGGCAAGGTTAACTCCTCGCAACAAAGCGGGAGCCCAAAACCTCTCTCAGTCGCGTCCTTGCTCAGGAAGGGCGGCGCGATCATTGTTATATAGGAGGTGTGATGCGCAGATACTAGCTGCGCTTATCGATCTCGCTTCGCTGACGACTGGCTCGGAACCGACGGACGATGGCCGCGTCCCAACCACACCGCGCGGCCCTCAGCACCGAGAAGAGCCGGAACTCTCGCCTCGATCTGATCGGCGCGAGCAGGGACCAGACCAACCTGCCGCCGTACCAAAGTTCCCTGTCGCGGAGCGGGTGGTGCAGCTCAGCAACGGCTACGGCTTTTTGGTCGTCATACGCTATGATGTCCCGACCACTGAGGATGTAACCGTCACGAAAGCTGTAGAGCCGGTAGAATGCCATTCATATACTTCCACGAAATACTAATTCGACAACACATCGACACGTCGACGGGCCAAGGCCTTGGTCATCGTTTTCGGGCTGCGCGTTTCCTCCGGGGTAAAAATCGTTACAGTAAAAGATGTAGCCTGTGTGAACTTTGGCCCTGCACCTTAAAGTAGACGGCGTTGCTCCACCGGTCTGAGTCGACCGCGATGCACTGCTCGCATATCTTGTCGCCTCGGCGCGGGCCTCGCTGATCCCCAACATCCGCCCCTTCATCGTCGCGCTCAAGCGACCCGCCCGCAGCGTCGAAGAAGTGGCGCCGGCATTGCGCGAGAGCGCCCATCGCCGCTTTCGGCGCCCTACTTGCGACCGACGTTCTGGACCTTAGCGGCCTTCGTAGGCTGCGTTACCGCGAACGATGTGCCATCGCGCGGTTAGTTGCGCCGGCATCACACACTTACGCCCTTCGGGCGTCGCCGACCGCCTGGGCGATCAGGATTGCGTAGGAATCCGCGAGCTTGAGATGAGAAGCCCGCGCGCCGTCAATGCTTTTCGCGGCCGCCTCGCGTTCCTCGGCCTCGCGGACTCGCCAGAACTCAAGTTGAGCTTCGTCGAAATAGTGCACGCTACGCTCCCATTACGCGGCGGGAGCTTTCCAGCGACTCTCAGGCATCGCTTGCCATTAGACTGCGACGATAACTGCGTTGTCTCACAGAAACGCCGCCGCAGCGAGTCTATTCGCTAGCCGAAGACCCACTTCGCGATCGCGTCCCCGAGCCAAAAAATGTATCTGGAGGCAGGCCATCTCGAACTCTTGGCAGCGAGTTGGAGTTCAACCTTAGTCGCGTCTTGCTCACAAATCGTGGCGCGAGCGTGACCGGGCAATTAAGGAGCGTGCGAAGTCCGAGGACCGAGCGTGCAATGCAAGGGCGACACACAGTGAATTCGTTGCACGCTACGCGGAGCTTGTCGCTCGGGCGCGCGGGACGCAGCGAGCCAAAAAAATAGGCCGGTCGCAAAAGGATAGCGCCGGCCCAAGGCTCCTCCGCTCTCTTATATGGATTGTGTCCGAGCTGCGGAACGCCTGCGGCTCGCGAGGCCGATAGCGCCGAAACCCACCAGCATCATCGCCCAGGAGCTCGGTTCCGGAACGCTGCCAGTCGCGGCATCAAACGAAACCTGCTTGAGGGCGGTGAAGTTCACCAGCGCACCCGCGTCGGTGCGGAGGTCGGAAAAAGCAACGCTCGATATCATTTCGCTGGCGCCGGCCAGAATGTCGAACTTGCTGTTCGACGGGAGCAGCTGGTCGAGGAAGGTTTGGGTTCCGCCGCCGACGAACGTTACCAGAATGTCGAAATTGGTACCCGCGTTCTGGCCATTCGGCCCCTCCAGCTTGAACTGAATGACGCCGACATTGAGATCCGGATCGACCAGGATGTTGGAAAAACCGGCCTTGCCGATGCCGGTCACAGAGGCCACGCCGTTGCCCGCGCCCGCATCCAGCATATCGCTCGACGAATAAGTGACGAGGCTCGCAACCGGCTTGGTCGTGAGAGTCAGGCTGTTGCCAGATCCCGCATTGTCGTTGTGCACGACATAATCATAGGGGGCGCCATTATTAAGAATAACAGTGGCAGCATCTGCCGTCCCGAAGGTGCCAACGGCTATAATAGCAAATAATGAGCTTCTCAGAACGTTGGACATGGTGCAGCCCTCTGCTTGGCGGCAAAGAATTTTGTCGCCCTGAGGGACTACACCACCATGCTGACGAAAAATTGATCTAGTACATAATGTTGGTCGTTTTCAGGCGGCGGTGAAGATAGTTTTCATCGAAGCCGGCCACGCGCACGAGACCGATGGGATCGGTGATGCGCAAACTGCGGCGGCTGATTTCCATCACCCCGGCCTCGCGAAGGCGCCGGATCACGCGGTTGATATGGACCGGGCTCATGCCCAGCGCGTCCGCAAGCAGTAATTGCGACACGGGCAGCTCAACGGTGGACGATTGCAGGCCGTGGACACTCTGGAGTCTGACGTAAAGCTCGCACATCAGGTGGGCTACTCGTTCTACGCTGCTGCGTCGGCCCATGCTCACGATCCAGGCGCGCAACGTCGCTTCGTCGATCAGCTGTGCTGAATAAAGCGCGCGTCCAATCCGCGGCGACCGGTCGAGCATCTCTTCCATCGTGGGGCGCGATATGGTCGCGATCGACGCCTTGGTGATGGTCTGGATGCTGTGATCCATCTCGTCGAGTATGGCGATGTGCAGGTCGCAGCTGTCGCCCGGCAGCATGAACGACGTGATCTGACGGGTTCCGCTCGGCAGGATCTTGTAGCGGCACGCCCAGCCCGACAACACCACGAAGACCGGGCCGGGGCGGTCGCCCTCGCGGATCAAGTCCCGCCGCGCGGCGAACTGGCGTGTCTGGCTGGTCGAGGAGACCAAAGTGGCGACATCTTCCTCGCCCAAATCCGCCAATCCGGACAGCTTGCGGACGAAAGCGTTGACCATTGGCCATCATCCCACGGCAGGAGCGTCATAGTATATAAACATCGGATAATGATGATTGTTGATGTAGGTTGCACATTCTGTCGGGTAACGTGGTAGACGACGCCAATCGTCGCTCGTCCGAACTCGGCGACTGGGAGCCGCTATGCTCTCGCCCTCGTCCGGGAGTGATCCGATGACGACCGATAGTTTTCCGCCCGATCGACCCGACTCGCATGGCGAGGCGGCACTGCTGCTTGCGGAAAGCATGCTGCACGGGTTGGTGGCCCGCGCCGTGGTGCCGGTAACGGAGGCAATCGAGATGGTCGAAATCGCGATGGATGCACGCGTCGAGATCGCCGATGCTGGCGCGGACGCCTCTCGCGGAGGGCGCGATGCGTTTGATCTGCTGGCGGAGATCAAGCTCAGCCTCGAAAATGATGTTCCGGCTCCCCCCGGCCCACCATCGGCTGACAAAGCTTGAAAGTGTAACCCCGATCAACTTTCTGTTCTGATGCGCAGCTGTCATGTCCCGAAAATATCGGAACGACCCTGCTTGCCCACGCGCGATATCATGGCCCAGCAACAGCGCCTGCTCGGCGAGTTCGGCGACTTTGGGCTCCGTACGGACGATCTCGATGCGATCCTTAACACCGCCTGCCGTCTCGTTGCGGCCGAACATTGGCGAATAAATCGCCTTAGCATCTGTTTTTAGCTGTGGCGCCGTCGCTCTCCGGCGAAGAAACAAGTTTATTTTCAACAGTTTGAGCCGTTTTGCGTTCCAGACATGTTGGGTAAAATATCTTGGAGAGAGCCGCACATGTGCCATGTACTTATCATCGAGGATGAGCCGTTCGTCGCGCTTATGTTGCAGGATTTACTTGAGGCAGTGGGGGCCTCATCGACTGCGGTCGCTGCAACGGAGGCCGACGCCATATGTCTCGCGATTGCGAGACGGCCTGCAATCATCACCTCGGATGTAAAGTTGATCGAGGGAAACGGTCCGCACGCGGTTGAGGCGATCCGCGCCCACCTCGGCCAGGTCCCCGTAATCTTCATAACTGCGACACCACAAAACTGCACGCCATGCCACCCGGCAGACATAATTCTGAATAAACCGGTCAACCGACCTGCACTGACTACAGCCTTTCATGAACTGACATCATCCTCAGCGGCCGATGTGGATCGCTGAGAAAATACCGCAACCCTCGCCCCTGCACAGGCTCAACGCGAAAGGGTGTCCGACGCAGTAGTTAGGCTTGTCATCTTGATTGTTCGCTTTTTGTGGGCCTGCTCAAGCAACCGCGGAGAAATGGGGACGCTGTTTGATCGAGTTCCACCCTGAAGGCCCCTGCTGGCAATACGGGTCACCGGATTGGTGGTGTTCGCCAGCTATGGGAAGTCATCGCCAACCAGGGCAGAACGACATGTTTGGAGGCTGAGTATCGAGCGGAACGACCGCAACTGGGGCGCGTAGCTGCCCTGCAGGAGCGCGGCCCCTCTTTGCTGAAGGACCGCGCCGCTCCTAGATTTCGGTCCGCTCTGCGAGCAGGAGAGCGTCCTCGATTTCGACGCCAAGATATCTGACGGTGTTTTCAATTTTGGTATGGCCGAGCAATATCTGAATTGCCCGCAGATTGCCGGTCGCTTTGTAGATCATTGACGCTTTCGTCCGGCGCAGTGAGTGGGTGCCATATTCGGAGCGCCGGAGCCCGATTGCAGTGACCCATTCATCCACCAGCCGGGCATATTGCCTGGTGCTGAGATGGCCGGTGTGATCGACCCGACTTGGAAAGGCATAGTCGTCAATCGAGCCGCCGCGACGCTCCAGCCAGGCGAGCAAACTTGCCCGTACGTCGGCGGTCAGCTCAAACTGCACTGGGCGGCCGGTCTTCTGCTGAATGACCCTGGAGCGGGTCCGGATCTCGGCGCCTGACACAAGATCGCCGATCGTAATCTTGACGAGGTCGCAGCCCCGCAGCTTGCTGTCGATCGCTAGATCGAAGAGCGCACGATCACGGAGCCGTCCGCCGTGATCGAGGAAGAAGCGCACACCCCATATTTGCTTCTGGGTAAGCGGGCGTTTGGTGCCGACGTCCTTGCCGGCGTTCCATGCCGGACGCACATGAATAGCCGGATCGTATCGCGAGTGTCCCATCGTTGTTCTCCACGGCCGAAAGTGGCCAGCGGCGGAACCGATCGACGGTTTTCGTTATAGCGACCCTGCTTTCGGACGCTTTCGACCCCAAACTCGGTCGTTTAGCTTATGCCGCCTAGTTTCTCAAACCTGCCGTTGCTTTAGCCAAGCGCTTGTCTGCAACTGGGTGCGATGCTGACGCGAGAGCCGAATCAACCGCTCAGCGCCTTAACAAGCCCTTGCACGAGGGCTACGTTTCCCACCGGCTTAAGACAGACCGTCCGCTCGCCGTGCGCTACGGGTATCTCCTTCGCTGAACCAGTCGCAAACAGGAACGGCACACCGCGCCGAGCGAGTTCGTCCGCGATTGGGAACGACGTCTCATCGCCGAGGCGCACATCAAGACAAGCCACGTCCGGTGACGCAGCGAGCGCTTCCAGGGCATCCCTGACGCTTCCAACGGGGCCAATTACCTCCGCGCCCGCACTTCCGATTACTTCCGCCAAATACTCGGCGAGCACGTAGTCGTCCTCGACGACCAAAACTCGGCGTCCCGCTAATTTCTGACCAGACATCATGCTACCTTGGCGAGCGCCCGAGACAAAAGTGTCGCTTGCCTTGGCCAAACGTGCGCGCGATCCTTTCTGTGCCGACTTAAGTTCGGAACTGCGCTACAATGGCACAGCGGGGTAGTTGGTGGCGCATGGCTGATACTAAGCAAATGATGGAGCGGCAGCGCGTGCTTGCCGACTTCGGTGCGCTGGCGCTGAGAAGCGACGACCTCGACGCTGTGCTGACGGAGGCCTGCAGTCTCGTCGCGAGGGCGTTGGGATGCGAACTCGCGAAAATCTTGGAAGTGGAGGACGACGGAGCAACGCTATTTGTCCGCGCGGGCGTAGGGTGGCAGCCGGGCGTAGTGGGCGTGGTTCACCTGCCGATGTGTGAGCGCTCGTCCGAAACCTATTCAATCGAGGCTGGCGTGCCTGTGTTCACGCCCAACATCAGCAAGGAAGACCGCTTTGAGTTCCCCCGCTTCCTGCTCGATGCAGGCGTGGTCGGCATCGTCAACGTGCCAATCTTCCTTCCCGGTGGGAAAGCCTTCGGCCTGCTTCAGGTCGATAGCCGTGAGGCATGGAGCCCCGGCGACGATGAAATCCAGTTCCTGCGGACTTACGCTGCAATTCTCGGACCGGTGATCGACCGTCTCCACAAGGTCCATGCTCTAAAGGAGGCGACTGACCGCAACCGCATTTTGTTGCTGGAGCTTCAGCACCGTATCAAAAACAACATCGCCGCGATCAGCAGCCTTGTTAGGAAGCAGATCAAGACGGCCAAGTCAGCCGATGCGCGCGCAGAACTGGCGGTCGTCGGCGAGCGGGTCGAAGCGCTCAGCCTCGTCCACGAGCATGTTTACGCGTCGAACAGAGGCGACCGGCTGTCACTGCGCACCTATGCCACGGAACTCCTCCGGCGCTTGCTGGCGCTGCATTGTCAAGCCGGTGTTCGGCTTGAAGCAAGTATCGAGGAGGTGGACATTGCCAGCGACACGGCGATCCCGCTCGGCCTCATTTTGAACGAGTTCGCGACCAACAGTTTGAAGCACGCTTTCAGCGCGGATCACACAACCGGTCACCCCGTCATCCGGATCGAAGCGGGTCTTCGTGACGATAGAATATGGGTCCATATCTGTGACAATGGGAGCGGACGCACACTCCAACCGCCGCCAAAGCGCGGCTCAGGGACTGGATTAGCTCTAATTGCGGGTTTGTCGCAGCAGATCGGCGCAAGGCCAAATTGGTGTTTTGAAAACGGCACGTCACTGCACCTGGAGTTCAAACGCCGCTAATCCATTGCAGCGGTCCCCGAGGTGGTTCGGTAGGTACCGCAGCAACGGGAGCTATCGCTGCCCAGCCGCTCCAAACGTGCCCGTCCGCTTCCCACCCAAAATCGGAAGTAGCGAGGTCCGACTGAACGAACGGCAGCTTCTGGGATTGGCCGACGACGGCGGGAATGACCGAATCTAGGGCGCAAAGCAGACACGGCCGCATTGCCGAAAGCCGGCTGGCCGCTTTTTGGTAGAGGAGCGGAATAGCCACGCGCTTACGACGCGACCTCGACAGCATATTCTCGATCATCCCCCCAGCCTTAGAAATGACGGGGTGATCACCGGCCGGCGCGCAGAAGCGACCTGTAGCCTCCACTCATCATCTTGCGCGCTTCGGCCGCGCGGCGCCGAACGCGAGACAGAAGATAGTCCGAGCCCTTTCGCCAGTCGGCGCGGACCCGCGCCTCGCCGAACAGGGCACCCGCAATTTCGCGATAGGATCCACCAGCGCTCAAGCCATCGGCCACCTGGAGCGCTTCCAAACGGCGCGGCAGACCGGAGGCGACGGAATGGAGCCTCGGCTCGAAGGCGCCCGTGCGTCGTAGTGCTGCGAGCCCGTGGAGTGTCTGCAAACGCGGCTCCAGGTCCCGGAATCCGGACAGGCGATAGTCCAATCGAACGCACGTCCCATCGCAAAGGCTGCCCTCCACGACGTCGAACCGCAGACGCCGCCAGCCGTCCGACAGGACAAGATATTCCTGACCACCGTCGGCGCGTGCGAGGGTCGCGAGCGCGCGCAACCGTCCGAGATCGAGTGCGTCGGGATCATCGGCGTCGGCCCAGGCTGCGGACACCGCCACCACGGTCGGATCAAGATCGGCCCGCCAGAGCAATCGAGCCTCCAATGCCGAACGGCCCGGCTCCTCGAAGAAAGTGGAGGCCCCAAGGCAGGGCGGCCGGATCCTCTCTGATGAGATCGCGATCGACGGCGGCAGGTCGGTAATGCGCCGCGCAGGCGATATAAGCAGGGTCGCGACGCAGCCATTCCCAGGCAAGTCCGGCTCGATCGATGCCGAGCAGCGCCCGATATTGGGCGCCGTCACGCCAGTCGACGAGCGGCTCAAGCGCGCGCGCCATCGCCGGGCGCAATTAGAGCCACGATGTGTCGAAAATGGCAGCAATTCCCGGAGGCGGACCCGGCCACAAATGATATGACAAATCCGTGGCTGCGGCACCGGCTGGGAACCGGCGTCAGCAGACGCGCACCGTTGGTGGCGTGACTCCGGTAGTCTGGGGCCGGGCGCGCGAACAGGTGTCGCGTCCAATGAGTCTTGCAATCCTCGCGGAAGAATTCGCAGATGCAATTGCCGGTGCAACAAGCCTCGATGAACTCACGGCTGTCCTGGCCGCTATCGCAATAGAGCTGGGCTTCCGCTACTTCGCGCTGACCCATCACCTCGACATACCACGCGCGCCGGTGCCGGCGATCAGGCTCCACAATTACCCGGACGCTTGGGCGGAGTATTTCGACGCACAACGGCTCGGGCCATCGGATCCGGTCCATCGTGCCAGCCACATGACCGGCATCGGCTTCCCTTGGTCGCGGCTCCACCGCCTGATCCAGCTCACGGCACGCGACCGCGAGATCCTCGATCATGCCAAACAGAGCGGCATCGGCGACGGGTTCACCGTCCCAGCGCATATCCCAGGGGAATCCGCCGGCTCCTGCTCGTTTGCGACGTCGGCCGGACGCGAGGCGCGAGAAGACCGTCTTTATGTGGCGCAGTTGGTCGGGGGGCTCGCCTTCGAAGCGGCGCGGCGGCTGGTCGCGATCCGCAGTCCCCTCCCCGATCGGCCGCAGCTGACCGACCGGCAGCGCGAGTGCGTTTATTGGGCGGCGCGGGGCAAGACCGACCCGGAAATCGCGGACATACTCGGCATCAGTCATGAGACCGTGATCCTGCACCTGAAGCAGGCACGGGCACGCTACGGCGTCTACAAACGGACGCAGCTCGCGGTCCATGCGCTGTTCGACGGAACCCTGAGCTTCGTCGATCTCCTGGGTCGCTGACCATACCCATTTCTGGGAATAGCGGCCGCAAGCGACTGCAGCGGATGATCAGGCCTCCACCAGGAAAGCCTGACCATGTTGCACGATGTCCAGTTCAAGACGCAGGCCGCGGATGCGGCGATGCGGGCCATGTTCGAGGCCCGCAAGAAGGTGTTCGTCGACCTGCTGCAGTGGGACCTGCCGGTCCTCGCCGGCCGCTATGAACTCGACCAGTTCGACAATCCCGACGCGCATTATCTGATGCTGTCGGAGACCGACGGCAGGCATCTCGCCTCGGCGCGGCTGCTGCCGACCACAGGACCACATCTGCTCGACAGCCACTTCGCCGACCTCGCCGACGAACCGCTTCCAACGGGTCCGGAGGTCTATGAAATCACCCGTTTCTGCCTCGACCGACAGCTGACCACGATCCAGCGCCGCGAGGCGCGCGATCGGCTGGTGCGCGGCCTGATCGACTTCGCGCTCGAGAACCGGATCACCACCTATACCGGCGTGGCCGAGCCTGGCTGGCTACGCCAGATCCTGACGTTCGGCTGGAACGCCCGCGCGCTCGGCGCGATCAAATCGATCAACGGCATGCTGCTCGCGGCGTTGCGGATCGAGATCGCAGCCGACACGCACGCACGCCTTGACCGGGCCGGCATCATCGGCCGACACACCTATCTGCAAGCGGAGGCGGCGTGATGGACCTCGCCGTCATTCCGACCAACACCCAAATCGACCAGGTCGCGCAATGGAGCGCAAAGCTGCGCGAGCAGGGCTATTGCGTCATCCCCGGCCTGGTCGATCCCGACCAAGTCGCGGCACTCGATCAGGATCTCGCCCCCGCGTTCGCGGAGACGCCCTTCTGCCAAGGCGGCTTCTATGGCGAGCGGACCAAGAGGTTCGGCCGCCTGCTCAGCCGTTCGGCGCGGGCGCAGCACCACGTCATGCATCCGCTGGTTCTCCAAATCATCGAGACGGTCCTCGGACCTTGGTGCGACCGGATCCAGCTCAACCTGACCCAGGCAATCGCACTTCATCCCGGCGCGCTGCCCCAGCTGCCGCATCGCGATCAGGACATGTGGCGCGGCGCGATCGGCGAGACCGAATATCTGGTCAATGTGATGTGGCCGTTCACGCGCTACACCGAGGCTAACGGCACCACGCTCCTCTGGCCGAACAGCCATGGCAAGAAGGCACTCGACCCCGAGCCCAAAGGCGACGCGATCGCGATCGAGCTTCAGCCCGGCGAGGCGCTGCTGTTCCTCGGCTCGACGCTGCACGGCGCGGGCGGCAATCGCACCGACGAGATCCGCCGCGGTATGATCGTCAGCTATTGCCTGGGCTGGCTCAAGCCCTACGAAAATCAATGGCTCGCCTACCCGCCCGAGATCGCAAGACACTTTTCACCCGAACTCGCCGCATTGGTGGGTTACCAGCAGCACCGCCCCAACCTCGGCAATTACGAGGGCCAATGCCCCTCGCTCTTGCTCGGCGGCAAAATGCCAAGCGGCGCGATCGACGCCCTCCGCCCGGACCAGGAAAACCTGGTTGCGGATTATGTCGCGGCCCAGCGGGCCCAGGCGTGAACGATGAGCCCCGGTCCGGCCTTCGAGCGCGTCTATCTGGCGCTTAAGCGCCAGCTGCGCGAGGGCACGCGCCCGCCCGGCGCCCCGCTCGAACCGAGCGTGATCGGCGACGAACTCGGTACCAGCTTCACGCCCGTCCGCGACGCACTCCACCGTCTCGTCGGCGAAGACCTGGTCGAGAACCCCAAGCATAATGGGTTCGCGGTCCCGCGTCTGAGCGAACAGGCACTGCGCGATCTCTATGGCTGGAACGGCGAGGTGATTGGGCTAATCGCGCAAAAAAAGCGCGGCGCAACACGACCGATCATCCTCCCCGCCGGCGCGACGGACAGACCGCCCGAGATCGCCGATATTTTTCTGGCAATAGCCGAAGCATCGTCGAACCGCGAGCATGCGCGCGCGGTCGCGCATCTGAACGACCGGCTCGCTCCCTATCGCCTTGCAGAGCTTAACGTTCTGGCGGACACAGTCGGCGAACTCGCCTCTCTCTGCGATCATGCCGCCGGATCGAGACCGTCTGGTCTGCGGATGGCGCTAACCCACTATCATCGCCGAAGGATCAACGCCGCTCCACGCATCCTGAGCCTATTGCTCGCGAATGCGTGATCCGCGCGCCCAGCAGCGAGCGGGGGAAACCGGCGAAGCTCGTTTGCGATCGCGCCGGCAGGCGCTGACCCATAATCCGGCCCAATACCGCCGTTTCGGACAAAACGTGCACTACAAGAAGTCTCGGGTGTGATTAGGCTGGCGATGATCGAGGGCGGCATGGATCCCGAAGAAGACTATCCTACGCGAGGAGTCATCTCCGCGCGAAAAAATTTGGAGCATGAGCAGGTCGCGATGCAACGTCATCGCATTGGCGTGCGAGAGGCCTCGGCTCGGGACTTCGGTGGAGAAATTAATCTCAACCTCGGGTGCGGCCCGAATGTCAGGAGCGGCTGGATCAATGTCGATCTGTTCAACGCCGATGCGGATCTGTCCCTCGATCTTCGTGAGCCTTGGCCCTTTCCGAATGGATGCGCGACGACCGTCTATTCCGAGCACGCTTTCGAGCATCTCGAACATCCCACCGAGACGCATCACTATCTGGAAGAAGCGTACCGCGTGCTGAAGCCGGGTGGGCGGCTGTCGATCGGCGTGCCGGACACCGAATGGCCCATACGCGCTTACGCGGACCCGCAGGATTCCTATTGGGCCACGGCCAAGACGCGCTGGCACCCGCAGCAGTGCTCCACCAGGATGGACCATCTCAACTATCACTTCCGCCAGGATGGGGAGCACAAGTTTGCGTGGGACTACGAGACCTTGCGTATCCTGGTCGAACTCAAGGGTTTTGCAGACGTCGCTCGACGTGCATTCGACGAACGCGTCGATTGTGTCGATCGCGCCCTCGGTACGATTTACCTGGACGGAATGAAGCCGATGGCGTCGCGACCTGCACGAGCGAAGGCATGACGCGGGAAGAGCCGGTTCTTCGCGGCGCAGCCCGCGTCGACTGCGCGCCATCATCCATACGGATATGTGGCTGAGAGGAATGCCCTCCGGACGATCACCAGGCCGATCGGCCAAACTCTCCAAGCTGCCGGACTCCGTGACGGATCTGACGATTGATCGGAGTGTCCAGCTCGGGTTTGCCCTGGAGATTTTTTGGTGCAGCGGCATGCAAGCGCATCAGGGCTGGATCATTCCCGCGCACATTCTGCCCGCCATTCAATTGGACCAGATCATGTTCGCCTTCGATCAAGCCGGATTGCCGGTCGGGTTGGTCAGTTGGGCCTACCTCGCCGACGACGTCCACAACGCTTTGCTCGTCGACGCGTGGCGCCCGCTCCACATCAGCGAATGGAACGAAGGTTCCAACCTGTGGATCATGACGCTCCTCGCCAAGCGGGGAAGCGCATATTTTACCTTCAGGTCAGCGTTACGCGGCGGATTAGGGACCAGGGTCGCCATTCATGGTTATGAGCGGGCGCCCGATGGACAACCGGCAAAGCTGCGAACCTTCTGCGGCCATGCCGGCAGGGCAGGATTGGTCGGGTCATGAAGGGGCTGGACCTCACCCCGCTCGGCCAAAATCTAACGGTGCCCTTCCTTGTCCGCCGGCTCAGCCGGCCACAGGTGATTTGGCTGAACGAGCGGTGGTTCACAGAACAAGGGATCGATCTCGGTAGCGAGGACATCCGCCGCGAGATTGTCGAAAAAATTCTTGCTGAATTCGCATATGCCGTTCCGGTCCAGACCGATCCCGAGGACGGATTCCTCACGGAGACGGGATCGATGTCGGCCGACCGATACGGCCTGAGCCACGGTGCTTGGCATGGCGGGAGCGGGCGCTCCGGCATCGTTGGCGAATTCAACGCCAAGGGCATTGGACCGACTCCGTTGATGTCCGACACGGCTGACGGAAAATACGCGACCGGAATGATGTTCGTGGCGGAAGCGTTGCTCGAAGCGATCATATCGGAAATCTGCGGGGCGGAATTACCCTTGGGGGCGGTTCCATTGCTGGCAATCATCGACTTGGGCTTTTCGTCACCGGTTAAGGGACCGCGAGCGATGGCACGCCGCGCGATCGCGGTCAGACCGAACTTCGTGCGGCCAGCCCATTTTGAGCGAAGCATCTTCTTCGGAACCGCCGGCCGTTCGGACTCCGATCAATCTCTGGACGCCATCCGGGTCCGCGATGCGGTGCGGGCGGTGACGGGCGGCGCCATTTTTGGAGACGTGACCGCCGATCGCTTTCTCGCGGACATCGCCCTAACATCTGCCCGCCAGATCGGCGCCGCTTTGGCGCACAGATTGTGGCTCGGTCTGTTCACAAGCGCAAACCGCACCGTGCACGGCGCTCTCGCCGATTTCGGCGCTGTGCGTGGCGTCGGGAATTGGATGTCCTGCAGAGGGTCTCCGCCCGAGCAGTTCGGCCGGGAGAGCGAATGTCTCCGCGCCACCATGACTTCGCTTCATTGGTATTTCTCCAAATATTCAACCTGCCCGCCGGGCCGCCAGGATCTTCTCGAAGCGCAAACATCCGCTTGGATCCAACAGGCCTTCGGCGCCGCGTGTCTATCGGCGGCGCGCATCGACTCCGCCGCGCCGTCCGCCTTGCCGGATGCCCTCCTGGGCTATTTTCGGCGCCAGCAGGAGCGGGTGGTGTCCGAGCGGGAAAGTTGGGACGGCGCCTGGCTATTGGATGCCCTGTGCCCGAGCTGGAGGGCCGGACCCGCGCGCGAGGAGTTCGCCCGCGACGTTCGGCAGGAAATCGAAACTGCCATCGCGGACGATGGCGCCGACGCCGTCACGCAAGCAGGCCGCTTCGCCGCGTTGCTCCAGTGGCTTACGCCACGGCCTCAGCTGCGACAGGAAACCCTCGTCGAGGCGACGCTTGCGTTTTCCGAGGGGCTGCACTCCGAAAACGCGGATTGCCCCACCGAGGTGCGGCGGTTCATCGATCGATATGTCAGCCAGCTCAGGCGAACTTGGCCCGGCCTTCCTGCGACGTTTCGTGTCAGCGGACAGTCTGTAAGCGGGGCAATGACGATCCTAGACGGGGTTGATCTCACGAGCGGTCGACGCGGCGTGATGGTCCGTAACACGGCGCAAGCCACCGACGGCCATGACCGCGTGCTCGGCCATGGTCACGCTGCTCACGCGGATCGGACTCACGGAGGCTGGGTCTGGATCGATGCTCGATCAGATGCCGGTTCGAAGCTCTCCGGCCAGTCCGCATCTGCGCCGCACGCGCGCTCCGTGGATTTCGTTTACCCCTATCCTCGGGCGTTTTTCTCTGAGCCTGGACGCGCATTCGCGCGCGATGCAGCCAATGAGCCCAGCGTTTCGCAATGTGAGCACACACACCTCTATTAGCCGGAGCCAGAGATATTCAGCGTGCTCCTCGTCGTTGCAGAGCCCCACTGCCGTAACCGACAGCAGTCCATCCAAGAGCGATGAATATTCCTGTCAGATTGGTTGCAGTTCAAGATGCTTTGCCGATCAAATTGTTACAGCCTGCACTCGTTGAAACAACGGCGTCGAAGGTCTCTCCGCGTGGGCAGGTCGATCGACGTGATTGGCCTGTAGGTGGCGTGCGATTGCGAACGATGGTTCTCAACATGGGAGCGCTAATATGTCAGTAATCGAAATCATAAAATCGAAGCACAGTGTCGAGAAGGATGCTCTTTCCGCATTCACAGCAGAAGCCTGGATGGATCCGTCACTGGTGCAAAGCTTCGCTTCGGACCGCCATCGCGCCATTCGCGCGTTTGCCAGAAAGCATGCATTGCCGGTGCCTTCGGCCGACGAGATCGAACATTACGTCCTTCCGGGCAATCCGGCCGGAGAACTGGTCGTCGCGCTCTCGCGCGTGACGATGGACACGACGACCGACGGCTGCAACACGTCGGCGCCCGGCTGCGGCAGCAATAACGGAACCTGTGGGCCGACGCCCACCACCACGGGACTGTGTCCCTCCACCGCTTGCAGTCACGACTGCGCTTTCACCTACAACGATCAGTGCTTCGGCTGATCCGATTTCGGCGGCGCCGGCGGTAGCCGGTGCCGCTACTTCGACCGCACCGGAGGATACCGGTTTGAATACGATGACAGCGGAGACCGCTCCGCGCACCGGAAAGCGGCGGCAGAAATCGTACCTTTCCAATCGCAGGCGCTGGTTGGCGGCGTTGCGCGACATGGCGCACCCAGGCCGAGGCGCAAATTCCGCGTCGACCCTATCGGCCGATCCGAACGCACCACCGCCATTCCGTTCCGGCGCGGACACCGCGCCGCATACCGGAGATACGGGCGCCGCGGCTTATGCCGGGCCGTATCTGCATCGCGTCGCCGCGCGACTTCGTGGGCCCATCGCGGCGGCGGGTTTGACGGTTCCCGGATTGGCGGACCAGGAAATTGCTATCCGTAAAGCCATCAGCGTCCGATTTCAGCTTGCCGCACATCAAGCTTTCGCGCTGGCCATAAACGTCAAGCGGGTCCGCGGGGAGTTGTCCGGCGCGAGCGCCGAAGAGCGATCCAAGGCTTTTCAGGCGTCTCTTCTTGAGCCAGGAGGGCGCGACTATTGGGCCGCGCGGTTCCCCGTGCTCGAGGAGACGTTCGCCCATATTGCGGACAATGCTGTCGCGGCCTGGTCGGAATTCCTCGTCAGAATCTCCGAAGATTGGGCGGAATTCGCGATGCTCCTCCCGAGCCCCCCTCGGCGCGTGCTGTCGCTCCACGGCTATGCGGGCGACCCGCATAACGGAGGGCGCAGCGTGATCATCGTCGTGACCGACGTCGGATCGGTCGTCTATAAGCCACGGCAGCTGGACACCGACCGAGCCTTCGCCGCGGCATTGAACTGGCTGAGCGCCAGGACCGCGCTCGACGTTCGCCACTTCCGATTGCTGGACAGGTCCACATACGGTTGGACCGAGTTCGTCATCGCCAGCGATTGCCAGACGGATGCCGGAGTCGGCCGTTGCTACGAGCGGAGCGGAATGCTGCTCGGGACACTGTTCGTGCTCGGCGGGGGCGACGTCCATTACGAAAACATCATCTGCGCCGGCGAGCATCCTTTTGTCGTGGATATCGAATCGCTTCTCACCGGCCCTCTGAATGCCGACACCGCGCGCGATCGCGCTCGGCAACGTGCCCGCATCGAGACCCTGATGAATACCTGCTATCTGCCCTGCCTGATGCCGGTTGGCGATGGCTTCATGGACGTCACCGGCGCAGGCTACAGGGCCGGGCAGGAAATTACCTTCAGCAACCGCCTTCCGGTGGAGCTCGACGAAAAGGTCGTCGCGGGCACGGTCAGCATGATCTCCTATCCGAGCCCCAATATACCGACAATCGGCGGGACACCCAGCACATCCGCGGATTATGTCGCTCATATCGAAGCCGGTTTCGCCGCGGCAATGCAGGCGTTTCTCGAGCATGGAGCCGACTTCCTGGCGCGGGTTTTGCCGGACTTTCGGACGACATGCTCTCGTTTCATTCCGCGAGCCACAATACAATATGCGGAAACGGTCCGAAAATCCTGCCACCCGCACGCCTGCGTGGATCGCGCCGCACATGATCGGGTGATATCGGCGCTCGCGAACGATCTGCCCTGGTCGTCGCGGGCGTCCCGCCTGATCCTGTGTGCCGAGATCGCCGCGATCCGGCAGGCGGACATACCGTTCTTCAAATCGCAATGCAGTTCGACGAGCATATGGACTTCTGACGGAACCGAGATCCGAGGCATTTTCCAGCAGTCGGGTTACGACAGCATTGTCGGCCGCCTGAAAAGGCTGTCGCGCACCGAGATCGCGCGGCAGTTGGACGTGATCCGGCTTTCCTTCAGCGCGAGCCGGGGGCGCGTCAGCCATGGTGGAAGCGTCGTCCAGGCGCTTCCGTTCGATGCAGGGATTGTCCGGGACACCGCGCGCCAAATCGGCGACCGGCTGCTCGCCACCGCCATCTCGTCCGGCCGAGGGCTCCACTGGATGGGCCGCACGATGATGGGTAAGCGCTTCTCCGTGGCGCTTGCTTCGTCCGATCTCTACGGTGGCGAAGCCGGCATCGGGATTTTTTTCGCCGAACTCTATCGTCACACGCGCTTGAGGCGCCATCGCCGCGCAGCGATGGCCTGCCTGTCCTCGGTGCGCACATCGTTTGCGACGCAGGACACTGTCTTTGGTACTTTCGAGGGGCTCGCCGGGCTCCTCTACGCGGAGATCCTGATCGCGCGGTCGCTGGGCGTTCCCAATGCTCCGTATCTGGCAACCCACCTCGAGACGCTCTCGCAGCAAGTAGAGGGCGATCGCACGCTCGATCTGATCGGCGGCGCAGCCGGTGTCCTATTGGTCGCGTTACGGGCGCGATCCCTGCCGTTTCTTACCTCTGCTGCGGATGACCTGGCGCACAGATGTTGCGATCATCTTCTGAATGAGGCCGCGCGCACGGACGACATCGTCCACTGGCCCAATTCCGCCTTCCCCGTGCCGCTCACCGGCTTCGCGCACGGGTCCTGCGGCATTGCGTTGGCCCTGGCCGAATATGCCGCAGTCCATGACAGGAACGATCTGTGGCCACTTGTCGATCAAGCCTTCGCGCATGCCGACGAATCGTTCTGCGAAGCCCGGGGCTTGTGGAAGGATCTCAGGACAGAGGACGGCTTCATGAACGCCTGGTGCCACGGCGCGGCGGGCATGACCCTGGCGCGTGCTCGCGTACTCGAGCTGGCGCCCGCCGGCATGTGTCCGACGGCGTCCCGCCAGCTGGACGTCGGTCTGGCCCTTCTCTTGCGCGAAGCGCCGCACACGGCCGATACGGTGTGTCACGGGCGCAGCGGAAATTGGGAAGCGATGTGGCGGGGAACACAGGAGCATCGCGATATCGCCGCGCGGCAGGTCATGGACCTGTGCGCGCGCTGGCGAAAAGGGGAAACCCTCAAAGGGGACCTTGCGCATCCGACACCGGATCTGATGAACGGCTTGGCCGGCATCGGCCTGCAGCTTCTACGGAGCTTCGACGCCAATGTCCCATCCGTTCTCCTGCTGGGAGATTGAGGCATGACTGGCCTCAAATCGGACAGGGTCTGCATGGACTTGGCGTAAAAACAGGCGTTGCGTGTTTACGAGAGGAAAGATCGGGAGAAGGCAGATGCGCTCTTTGATATTGACCGGCATGATAACCGTCCTGTTAGCAGGCCCATGTGCGGCGGCGACGACGGCAACCAGCTGGGGCAAGCCCGGTGTAACGCTCGACCAGTATCGTACGGATGCCTCCGAGTGCGGGCACGTCGGCGGCAACATGGACGTCTCCAACACCGAAGCAGCGGGCGTTTTCAAGCGCGCGACCCGAGAGCTGGAGACGAACGAGGCGGGTCTGACCACCGCGCAGGGGCCGGCCGTCCTGGATGTCGTGATATCCTCGGCGCGTGTCGTGGAGGGCACTCGGCCCAAGGAGCGCATTCAAGACGTGAAGGGCGTCATGGTCGGCGCGGTGGAAAAGTGCCTGGTCTCGCGTGGCTACGTCAAATTCTGGCTCACCCCCAAACAGCGAGAGCGACTTGGGCACCTGAAGATCGGGTCCGACGCGCGACGCCTCTATCTGTATCGGCTCGCCAAAAATCCGGATATTCTTGAGAGCCAGTCCGAGCCGCCTGCGGCCGGCTGAGGACGCGGCGCACGGGCTTTGCGGCAACGATTGGCGAAATCCTTTGGCAGGCACCAGTGACGCTTCGCGCCTGGATTTAGTACAAGAGGGGCGCACGCGTGGCGCGATGCTTGCGCTGTTCGACGACACCGTCGGGCTCCAGTCGAAGCACGCGATCGGCAGCGGCGATGGTTTCCGGCCGATGGGCAACCACGATGCGCGTCATCGGCAGGGCGGCCAGAGTCTCGAGAAGCGCGCGCTCCGACGCGACGTCGAGATGGGAGGTCGCTTCGTCGAGAATCAGAATTTTCGGACGGCGATACAGCGCGCGGGCCAACAATAGTCGCTGCCGCTGGCCCCCGGACAGACTGTCTCCCAGGTCGCCGACCGAGGTTTCGGATCCCAACGGCATTTTTGCGATATCGCCCGCCAGCCCCGCGGCGGCGAGGCAGTCGGCCGCCCAGGGCAGATTGGGCGCTGGGTCGAAAAATGTCACATTCTGCAAGATCGTGCCTTGAAGCAGTTCGTCTTCCTGAAGCACTACGCCGAGCGATCTGCGGACGGCGATCTTTCCCCATCGCTCAATCCGGCGCCCGTCGATCAGGACCTCGCCCGCGCAAGGCGCATAAAGGCCGCTGAGAATCCTGAGCAACGTGGACTTGCCGACGCCCGACGTGCCGACGATGGCCACATGCTCCCCGGCGGCAATGGTGAAATTGACCGCTTCGAAAAGACTGCGTGCCGGATCGTATCGGAACGATAGATTTTTGACCGACAGCGCCCCAGCGATCGTCGGGCTCTCCGCGTCGGTGCCGTACAAATCCCGTTCGGGTTCGTGGAGGACGATGTCGGCGAGCCTCTCCAACTGGACATCGAGCAGTCGCCAATTGATGACCTGCTGAAACACATTCGTCGCGCTTTGGCTGAACTGCGTAAGATATGCGACAGCCGCGGTCAGCATACCCAGGGTCATCCGTCCGTCGGACACGGAGCGCGCGCCCAGATAAATTGCACTAACGACCATGATGCCGGTCATGGCGCCCTGCAGGCTCGATACCAGGGCGCTGAAGTTCACGCTTTTCTGGGCCGAGGCCAGCATCGCGGCAAATCGCTCGATCCAGTCCCGCTCCTGCTCCGCCTCGACCGCCGAGGCCTTGATGCTATCGATCGCGCGCAGCGTCTCGATACGCTTGCCTTGCTCGGCGACAAGGGTCGCTATGGCCTGCTTCGCGAGGTCCATCCCCGGGGCGACGGCCGCCCAGCGTAGGGCGATGAACGAGGCGAGGCCGAGCAGAGCGACAACCGCCAGCACCGGAGACGTCCACAGCAGCATTGCGAAGGACAGGATCGCGAGGCTTGCGTCGAACATCGCGGACAGCAAAGCGGCGAGCGCGGCGCGAACCTGATCCAGGCCCTGCAGACGACTCAGTATGTCGGCCAACTTGCGCTGGTGAAACCATTGCAACGGCAGGCGTAGCATATGGCGGAAAACGCGCAGCCCCATTTCCCAGCTGAGCAAGGCGTTCAAACTCTGCATCGCGTGCGCGCGAATGAAGGCGGCAACCGCGTTCAACACTGCGAGCAGAGCGAAGCCGAACGCCGCAGCATTCAATGTGTCCGGGATCCGGCGCGTGGCGACTTCGTCGACCACGAACCGCAGAAACATCGGACTTACCACCGCGTAAAGCTGCGCGAAGACCGAGATGGCGACGATCTTCGCGGCGCCGTTCAAGACCGTCCGGTTCAGTCGCAACAGCGACCAGGCCCGCAAACGCGACTTGGTCACGATTTTGGATGCTTTTGAGGCACCGTCGACACGATGATGAACTGGCGGCGATCGGGCATGGTCGTCACGGTGAAAACAGCTTGAAACATTCGGCGAGTATGCGCCGTATCGGCACGATCCCAAGGTCCGCACCCAGGACGGCCGCCACCGTTGCGCAGGCATAAGGTGCAAGAATCCACGACCACCGCGTCCGCTTCACTTCGGTCGGGGCAGGATGGCCGATGCCGTCGTCCAAACCGAGCGCTCGCGCATGTGTAGAGCCAGTCCGTCGGCGCGGGCGCAGCGATCTCACGAACTGAGCTGGCCGCTGGCCGAAAACGCGAAGGACCAAATCGAAAAGCCGAAACGTCTCCGCAGCACCAAGGGAGGGTGCGGTGTCCGGATCAGATCGCAGGACAGGGCATCGTCAAGGCTCGCGATCGGTGCTCGAGCCTCTGTTGGCGACGCGTCCAGCTTTCGCGGATCGATGTCGGCTTCGCGCGTAGCGGAAATGCTCGCCAATAGTCCTCTCTCGACAAGTCTGCGGGCCGCGCCATAGAATGACTACAGGCACTGATAGGCTAGGATATTTGCAATCAACTCAAGTATTGTAACCATTTTGGTGGTATATATCGCCGGGAGCGGACATGCCAAATAATGACGAAGTTATAATCTGCACTTTGGGCACGAGAGGGGATATAGCTCCGTTTCTTTCGCTAATTCCTCGGCTCGTTAGCCAGGGAACTAAGGTGTGGGCCTTATCGAACGATAATTGGCGCGGTGATTTCGAGAGCGCCGGGGCGGTTTTTGAGCCGATCGCAAAGGAGGACGATCCCCAGGACGGTCGCGACAATTACAGCTTCTTCAAGCGCAACGTCTTCCCATCTTTCGCGAGATCTTTTTCTTTTGTGGCGGAGCGCGTGGCCGCCAACCGTGAGGTCAGGATCATTTATCGGTCCAATATGCTGGGCGCGGAGTGCGCCGCGGACCAATTTCGTCTGCGGGCGCTGCGGGTCACGCTGCAGCCAAGTTCGATACGCTCCTATGATCGCCCGCCGTGGCCGCTCAGCGGAGCTTCGGCCGGACCGTTTGGCTGGCTGGGCCGGTATTTCATCCTGCCGGCGCTGTATCTTATGGTTCAGCTGTTCAGTCGATATCGTCGCCGCGCCAATGCTTTTCGAAAGTCTGTCGGGTGCGCCGCGGAGCGATTGTCCTGGCGCTCGCGCGAGCCCGGGCGTTTGACCGCGCTTCTATGTCCGGAATGGTTCGCAATGCCTCAGGCGGACTGGCCGCGCGATATCGTTCCGGTCGGTTTTGTATTCGGCGGCGCGACGCCGCTGGATCCGGACCTTGGCCAGTTCCTGTCCTCCCGCGACCGGCCGCTGGTTTTCACGCCCGGCACAGGCATCGCGGATCCGGCGGCCTTTTTCGCCAAGGCGAGATCGGTATGCGGTCTGCTGGGCGTGCCCGGCATATTCTTGAGCAAGGCCGTGCCGGAGACGTATCGAAGCGATCCGGAGATCGCATGCCGCGACTTCGTAGACCTTTCGTCGCTTCTTCCCCGCTGCGCCGCGCTGGTCCATCACGGCGGTATCGGATCGACGGCTCAGGCGATCCGGGCCGGGATCCCGCAGATGGTCATTCCTCGCGGGTTCGATCAGCCGGACAATGCGCTGCGGGTCGCCCAGCTCGGCCTCGGCGGCGCTGTTCTGGGGCAGCATTTCAGCGCCGCGGAATGGGCGCGATTGCTCCGAAAAACGCTCGAGAGCGGCCACGTCCAGTCGCAGCTGAGAATCGCCAAGGCGCTGACCGAGCGGGACGATCCCATCGGGTCATGCCTTGATATGCTGATCGGCCTGCAGGAATCTGCCTGCTGCCCGACGACGGCGACGGGTCCGGACGTTTCGCAGATACGAACGTACGAAGCGGCCTGACGGCGTGAGGGTCCACCAAGGCCACGGACCGCTGCAGCGCGCGCCAGGACGCAGCGCGGCGCAGGCCTCGCGCTTGTCGCATAGCGACCAATTGACATGGCTGATGCCGTTCTCATCGAGGTAACGCAGCCATTGTCGCGCTTCCTCGAAATCGAGAATACCATCGCCCGAGGCTTCGCCGCAGCCCCACTCCGATACAAACATGCACAGCCCGCCTTCCAACGCCGACTTCAGCCGATCGCGAAGTCCTTGCCGATGCGACCCCGCATAAAAGTGGAAGGCGTATGCGGCATTCTCCAATGGGATCGGCGCGCCGATAGGGTGATCGACCGCCGTGCAGAAATTGGGGATTCCCAGGATTACCGGCGCGTCCGGCGCGTGCGCTCGAATGGCCCGCGCGGTCCGTTCGTGATGCGGTGCAATGTCGGTTGACCAATCGAAGTCCGCGCCCGGTTCGTTCCACGTTTCGTAGATCACATGCGGATCGTTCCCATATTTCCCCGCTATGGCGTCGAAAAAGGCGACCGCGTGGTCGGTGTGCGGGAGATCGCCATGCCAATCGACGATCGCGTAGAGGCCGGCGTCGATCGCGGCGTCTATGACCGCTTCGGCCTTGCGCAACTCGCCTGTCGGATCATCGAGGAAGCCCGGTGCCATGGCGGCGATCGGAAGCCGGACGACATCGATCTTCCAACTTCTGGCCAGGGTCCGGATGGCCCCGCCATTGTAGAATTCCGGTTTCCACTGGCTCCAGAAAAGAGACACGCCGCGAAGCGATACCGGCGTTCCTCCGGCCGAGCGAAGCCGCCCGTCGGCAAAGTGCAGGCGGGGCCGAGGTGCGGCTGGCACAGATTTTTCAGCAAGGAAAGGCCAGCGCACTTAGCGACGCCAAGACCTGCGTTCGGAGGAACGTTGGGTCCAGCTACAGTGCAGCATGGAGATCCACCCAGTCGAAATTTCTCTGACGCAATTCCGCGAGTGCGGTGTCGGCATCCAGCCAGGGGCCCGGCAGATCGTCGCCAAAAGGTCCGGACGATTCATATTCAAACCCATAGGGGAGCCGGGTGCCGTCCGCATGCAGAACGGCGACATCGGAAAAGCGGTCCGCGACTTCGAACCCCGACACGACCTTGAATTTCTCGTATCCCATGCCGCACAAGCTGGAATGTACGTCGACCGAATGCGCTTCGGCGGAAAGGAAAGGGGGTCGGATGGCGGCCGCCTGCAAATCCAGCAACGCCACATTGTCCAGATGCTCGATGTCGAGCTTGATGAAGTGTGGGGCTCCATATTTGGCGATCACGGCCGACAGGCGCTCCACGCTGACCGTGACCTGCTCCCAATCCTTGGGCGCCCATTCCTTGTCGGCGAACTTTTCCGGAAGGAAGGTGCTGATGCGGTCCTTGCTCGTGTTTACGAAAAAATCCTGTCGGCCCTGATCTGCTCCGATGCCGACATTCACGACCGTCATCAGGCCAAGGGTTATCTCCCGCGCGAAGCGGATTTCGCAGGAGGCGCAGCAGTGCGGATTCGCGTCGATGCCGACGACCCTTAGTCCTTTCGCCAGATAGTAAGCGCTGTCGTCTCCATTGTTCATGCCAACGTCGTAGACAAGGCCTGGCGGATACGACCACATCCCGTAACTCTTGCGCGCCGACATCCTGCGCGCAAGTGGGTTGACCTTTTTGGAATCCAGTTCGGCTCTTTTTTATGGACCCGAAGCGCCAAACCATCCCGGTATGTCGCATTCCGTTCGCTACCTAAGGCGCTACCTTGGGCTGCCGCGGGCTGCTGCTCGTGTTGGTTTGACGTCATCGGGATAAGTGCAAACGTCCGCCAACGTCTGGTAGTTGGGCATGCTAACCCCCTGTTGCGTCAGAAATCCGCCGCTCGGCCCCCGGCATCGCGGGCGTGGGCCTGAGAGCAATCATGGCGGGCCCACACCCCTTCGCTCAAAAGGTAGCGAATATGATCGCCGCGGGTGAAACCGGAACCATTCCAGACAACGACTTGAAGCTCTATGTCCCCGCTGCCGTTGGTGCGAATCCAGTTGAAGCTCTGTGGCTCCTCATTTCGCAACCTCGTCGAGGTCGCTGTCCCTGCCTGGATGACGAGAGCGCCGCCGGCCTTGGCAACCATTTTGCGGGCCTCCTCCGCATATGTGCGGTGAAAATGGCCGGCAAGCGCAATGTGAACTCCGGCGGCGCAGGCCGCCTGCACTGCATTGTCATGCCGGCCGACCGCCTCGCTGAGTTCGCCGCCTCTGCCGATCGGCATCGCAAACAGGGGATGGTGCGTGACAAGGATCCGTATCTTCGCAGCCGCTACGCCGCGGAAGCGATCGTGCATCAGCGCGATCTGGTCGCGATTGATGCGCCCATCCTTGATCGTAAGCGAGCGGGCCGTGTTGAGCCCCAGCACCGCTACCTCTTCATTCTCGAACCAAGGGCACAAGGTGGAAGAAATGTAGCGTTTGTAGCGATGGAGCGGAGCTAGGAAACGCGTGGCGACGTCGTAGAGCGGGATATCGTGGTTCCCTGGGACGACGAGCAGCTTGTGTCCGGCCTGCCCCAGGCGCCCCAGATAGGCCGCAGCGGCCCGGAACTGCGCGATCCGCGCACGCTGTGTGAAGTCCCCGCTGACGATGATTAGATCGGGTTGCCGGGCGTTCAACCATGCTTCGGTCGCGCTCACGATGCGGGGATCGTGGGCGCCGAAATGAATATCCGAGAGGTGGGCGATGCGAGCCATCGGCATTGAACGGCTCTCACATCGACTGGTTCATGTCGTTGCAGCAGACACGCCGCCACGAAATGAACAAAGCGGCAGGGGCGCCGTTACGAGGCCATGCCAAATCGGCCCCTGACAGTTCTAGTCAATCGCGAAGGTGGGGCGGCGGCGAAGGCGGGCGAGGGATTGCGCGAAACGCTCGGCGCAGCCTTCGCTGCGGCGGGCGCCGCCGCGGATATAAGCCTGCTCGCCGCCGGAGAAATGGCACAAGCAGTGAAGGCGGCTGCGGCCAAAGCAGGCCGGATTGCGATCGCCGGTGGGGACGGGACGATAGCGTGCGCGGCGCAGGCGCTGCGCGGAAAGGACACCGAACTCGCGCTGCTCCCGCTAGGAACGCTCAACCACCTGGCGCGCGATCTGAATATCCCTACGGAGATAGAAGCGGCGGCGCACCTGGCGGCGCACGGCAGGGCAGTGGCGATCGACGTCGGCACGGTCAACGGTCACCGCTTCGTCAATAATGCGTCGATCGGACTCTATTCGAAAATGGTCCGGGAGCGGGACGCGGTACGCAGCCGGCGCAACTGGCCCAAATGGCTCGCGACGCTGCCTGCGGCGTGGGAGGCCTTGGCGCGCATCCCGCATCATAGATTTCGCGTGAACATGGGCACTGGTGACGCGCCCTTGGTGACGCCGCTGCTATTCGTAGGGAACGGTGTCTACTCCTTGGAGCAAGGAAAGGTCGGCTGCCGAACCACGCTCCAGGGCGGGAAGCTCGGAGTATATGCAATATCCCATCGCACCCGGGTGGCGCTGCTATGGTTCGCCGCCCGCGCAATCGTGGGGCGGGCCGAACGGCGCGAGGATTTCCTTCTGATGGGAGAATGCCCCGGCCTGGACGTTCACGCGCACAGCGACCGGATCGAAATTGCCATGGACGGCGAGGTGCGCCGGGCTGCCACGCCCCTCCGCTTTTCGATTGAGCGGCAGGCGTTAAGGGTGGTCTCCCCAGATCGATGAAGAGTGATGGCTGCCGGACGAGGGTTGTGACACGCGGAGATCACGCTCCGTTTCCTGCCATTACGGATCGCGCGTAGTCTGGACGCAACGCACCCGAGGCGCACACCTTCATAGCGAAGAAGATGTTGTCGCTCTCGTCGGCTCGTTGGAGGCTCCAGATCAGGGCCCGGACGATACGGCGAGCATGACGTTTCGCCGCTGCCCCTGACGGTCGCTCCCGTTTCGGCGAGCAATGAGCGATGCTATCCAACCTTCCGTGGCATGCGCCCAAACTATCGGAGATTATTTGCGAGAAATTCGACGAAGGCTCTCACGCGCGCCGGTGTGCTCGCCCCGCCCACGAACACGGCATGGATCTGCTCGACGTCGCCGGGATTGAATTCCTCCAGGATCGGGACGAGCCGGCCGCTCCCGATTTCCGGGGCCACGCTGAAGGACCCGACGCGCGCGACCCCGACGCCGAGCGCGGCTAGCTGGCCCAGCGTCTCGCCGTTGTTGGCCTCGATGTTGCCCCTCACCGGAAGCGAGAACAACCTCTCGCCCCGCCGAAAAGGCCAAACCGGCTCTTGCCGCCGAAAGTTGAAGTTGAGGCAGTTGTGACCAAGTAGGTCTTCAGGCTCCCGCGGATTTCCGCGACGCTCGAGGTAGGCCGGAGAAGCCACTATGACCCGCCGCGTTTCTCCGACCTTCCTGGCGGTGAGAGCGCTGTCGGGCAGCGGGCCGAACCGAACCGCGACGTCCGCCTGGCCTGCGGCGACGTCCGTCAGCGTGTCGGTGAGCGCCATGTCAACCAGGATGTGCGGATACTGCTCGGTGAACTTGCATAGCAGCGGCACGATGCAGAGGCGCCCGTGGGCTAAGGCCGCGCTCACGCGCAAGCGGCCGCGCGGCGCTCCCTGATCCGCGATCTGCTGTTCCGCGTCGTTCAGATCCGCAAGGATCCGCCGAGCCGCCTGAAGATACGCCTGCCCTTCGGCCGTCAGCGTCAGGATGCGGGTGGAGCGAAGCAGCAATCGGACGCCGAGCCTCGCCTCGGTTCTGTCCAGCGTTCTAGCAACTGCCGAGGGGCTGAGGCTCAAGGCCCGGCCGGCGGCGGAGAAGCTGCCTTGATCCACCACCGCCACGAACAGCGCGAGTTCCTTGGCCCGGTCGGCTTCCCTGCTCATCATTGCGTCCAATGCAAAGATCCTTAGCGCCTTGGCCCTCTACAGATGCCCATTTTCAGTGTCCATCTATGCACTGGAAGAGAAAGGGTCCAAAAGCATGGAATACCGACAGCTCGGATCTTCGGGGCTTCGCGTGCCGGCGCTCAGCTTCGGCGCGGGCACGTTCGGCGGCAAGGGGCCGCTGTTCAGCGCCTGGGGCAAGAGCGACTCCGAAGAGGCGCGTCGCCTCGTGGATGTGTGCCTCGATGCCGAGGTCACGATGTTCGACACTGCGGACGTCTACTCCGGCGGGGAGTCCGAACGCATCCTTGGCGAAGCAATCCGCGGTCGCCGCGACGAGGTCCTGGTATCCACCAAGACCGGATTGCCCATGGGTGAAGGACCGCAGGATTGGGGTGCTACCCGATCAAGGCTGATCCGGGCGGTGGAGGCTGCCCTTCGCAGGCTCGGCACCGACTACATCGATCTGCTGCAGCTTCACGCCTTCGACGCGTCGACGCCAACGGAAGAGCTCATGGGAACGCTCGACCTGCTGATTTCGGCAGGGAAGATCAGATATGCGGGCGTCTCGAACTACCCGGGCTGGCAGGTCATGAAGGCGCAGGCGATCGCAGACCGTCATGGCTGGCCCCGCCTCGTAGCCCACCAGGTCTACTACTCCCTGATCGGCCGGGCCTATGAGGCCGACTTGATGCCGATGGCGGCCGACCAGGGCGTCGGCGCGCTCGTCTGGAGCCCGCTTGGATGGGGCCGCCTCACAGGAAAGATCGGTAGGAATCGGCCGGTTCCGGCCGAGAGTCGCCTGCACGAAACGGAACAGTTCGCCCCACCAGTCGAGACGGAGCATCTCTATCGCGTGGTCGATGCGCTGGAGGCGGTCGCGGCCGAGGTCGGAAGGAGCGTTCCGCAGGTGGCCATCAACTGGCTGCTGCGGCGGCCGACGGTTTCGTCGGTCATCATCGGCGCGCGCAACGAACAGCAGCTGTTGGACAACCTGGGCGCAGTCGGATGGGCGCTGACGGCGGAGCAGGTCGCGACGCTCGACGCGGCAAGCGACGTGCTGCCGCCCTATCCGCATACCCCCTATCGCCAGCAGGAGGGCTTCGCCCGCCTCGCTCCGCCCCTGGTCTGAGGAGGCTCAATATGCGTTTTAACTTCGGACTGCTGGCACTCTCGGTGGGCGCGTTCGGCATCGGCGTGACGGAGTTCGCGCCGATGGGAATGCTGCCGATCATAGCCAAGGACCTCCAGGTGTCCGTCCCGGCTGCCGGTCTCCTGATCAGCGGCTACGCGCTGGGAGTCATGATCGGCGCTCCGGTGATGACGCTCTCCACGGGCCGCGTGCCGCGCAGAACGCTCCTCATCTTTCTCGCCGGGATTTTCACTGTCGGGAATCTGCTGGCCGCGATTTCGCACGGCTACGGATTTCTGCTCGCGGCTCGCATCCTCACCTCATTCAATCACGGCGCCTTCTTCGGCGTTGGGTCGATCGTTGCCGCCGGACTGGTGCCGTCCGAGCGCCGAGCGAGCGCCGTAGCGTTGATGTTCATGGGCCTGACGGTCGCCAACGTGGTAGGCGTGCCGCTCGCCGCCTGGGCGGGTGAGCATCTGGGCTGGCGTGCCTCCTTCTGGGGTATCGCCACCTTGGGTGTGGCCACGATGGTCGCGCTCCGCCTGACGCTGCCTCCACTCCCGGCCGAAGTCGGCGGTGATGCCAGTTCGGAGCTGCGCGTCCTGGCAAGCCGCAAGGTGCTCGGAGCGCTCGGCCTCACCGTGATCGGTTCAAGCGCGATGTTCACCGTCTTCACCTACATCACCCCGATCCTGCGGTCGGAGGCGCACGCCTCCCTGGGGTTCGTGACCGCGATGTTGGTCACCTATGGACTCGGCCTCACCGTCGGCAACTGGCTGGGCGGCAGGTTCACCGACAGGTCGGTCGATCGCACCCTCATCGTCACGCTCGCGTCACTGGCCGCCATCTTGATCGCGTTCGCGGCCTTGATGAGCCATCCGGCCGCGGCTGCCATTCTCATCTTCCTGTGGGGCGTGGCCAGCTTTGCGCTGGTCCCACCTCTCCAGATCCGCGTCATGACCGCGGCGGCTCAGGCGCCGAACCTCGCCTCATCGATCAACATCGGAGCCTTCAATCTTGGCAATGCGATCGGCGCGGCCCTGGGCGGCGGGGTCATCGCCGCCGGTTGGGGCTATCCTGCCGTGGCGATGGCGGGTGCAGCCGCCGCTGCCACCGGTTTGGTAGCCGTTCTTGCCGCAGCGAGGCCGGCTGAGGCGCCGACGAGACTGTGCGACGCTTGATGGGTGCGACGTCAGACGTGTGAGGAAGCCGGGACGGTGTTTTCGGGCCTCTCGACCACACGTCGCTATTGCAGCTTTTGGATGACCGTTTCGGCGGAACACATGGCTATTCGGTCGCGGTCAACGCACGGCAGCCTTATCTTGATCGTATCTCGCGGGCGCTGACCCGCAGGCCCGGGCCGAACGATGTGCCGCCGCCATTGCCCGCGTCCGTTGCGCCTGCCGTACCGCCCCCGACGCAGCGCGAACCCGGGCCGCCGGAAGCGCCGGGCACGCCCAACGCGATTGCGCTCGATCTGGCCGCCCGCAAGCTGGAGACGGACCATCCCCACCTTTTAAGCCAGGGCGGCTGGCAGGATATTCGAGAATATCTGGCCACAACGGCACCGAACAAGGCCTAAGCCGGTGGCCAAGCCGGCGAGTGCGATACGCAGCAGCGCGTCACACATCCTTGCCCGCCATCGGCTACGGGTCGGGAGCAGAACCGAGCCTGTTCGCGGTGACCGCGCACCCTGCGAAACAACCGGAATGGCAAGAGTATTTCTGTAGCCGGCATGGCGAATGGGGTAGGCTGCGCCTCGAGCAGAAGCCGGCCCTCGCAGCGCGTCCCGCACGCGCTGCTCGGCCGAAACAGGGGCAGTGTCATGATGCTCGGGCGGGAGGCCAGATCCGCCCCGGCACGCGCCCACGGCGCCGATGTCGCGACATCCGGGCCGCAAGGACGGGACAGCGCGCGGCTCATGATCGAGGCCTGACGACCGGGGGCAAAAGCGAAGCAGAGGGAGCGGGCATATGGGGCTCAGATGGATTGCAATCCTGGCGGCGGCGGGCGCGCTCGCGTCCTGCGCGCACCAGCGGCCGGCGTTACGCAGCTCGATCGCGATTCCGGCGGTCCAACTCCACGCCAGCGCGTTCGACCGGGCCACTGGCCCCGCGTCGACCCCCATCCCGTCGCGCCTGGCGCAATTGCTGCAGGATTCCAAAAGCCAGGCCGGCCGTCCCGCCGAATGCGCCGCGCCGGCCTTGGCGGGCTATGCGCCCCGGCCGCAGGGGTCCGCCAATTATACGATCCTGTCGGGTGGGAGCCTCCACGGCGCCTTTGGCGCGGGGTTCCTCCTCGGCCTTCAGGAGACCCAGGCCCTTCCGCCCGAGGCCGACGTCGTCACCGGGGTCAGCACGGGCTCGCTCCAGGCGACGTTCGTCTTCCTTGCGCGACAGCGTGAGCCCGCCGATCGCGTCTATATCGGGCTCGGCGGGGTCGCGGTTGAGCAAGGGCCGGAGGCCAAGCGG
>Ga0157369_10001163_pt1 | contig 32838 bp, 31 predicted proteins | sample C25metaG_FD_113461 | JGI IMG/M metagenome (GOLD analysis project Ga0157369, IMG submission 113461) | Corn rhizosphere microbial communities from Kellogg Biological Station, Michigan, USA - C2-5 metaG | ecosystem: Host-associated > Plants > Roots > Rhizosphere > Soil | place: USA: Michigan... | reverse complement strand
GAAGGTCTGGAAGACGACCGAGGCATCGGGATTCACGCCGTCGAGCGATCTGCCGCCGGCCAGCGCGCGGCCCGAGGTCGGCGCGATCAGGCCGGTGAGGCAGCGCAGGATGGTCGACTTGCCTGAACCGGACTGCCCCAGCAGCGCCAGGAACTCGCCTTCGTGGACGGCCAGGTCGATGTTGTCGAGCACCTTGAGCTCGTGGTTGCCGGCGGTCCTGAACGTCTTGGTGACGGCGCACAGCTCGGCCACCGGCTTGGCCGGCTCGGGGGAACGGGAGGTTGTGTTCATTTTCAATCCAGCTTGAATCGGCGCTCGGCGAAGGCGTACAGGCGGCGCCAGATGAGCTTGTTCATCAGCACGACGAAGATGGACATCACGCCGATGCTCGCGATGATCAGCGCCGTGTCCCCTTCCCGGGTGACGGTGGCGATGTAGGCGCCCAGGCCCTGGGCCTTCAGGGTGGTGCTGCCCCAGGTGGCGAGTTCAGCCACGATGCTCGCGTTCCACGCCCCGCCGGCGGCCGTGCAGGCGCCCGTGACCCAGTACGGAAAGATCGCCGGCAGGATCAGCGTGCGCCACAGGTTCCAGTCGCGCAGGCCGTAGACCCGTGCCGCTTCCTTGAGGTCGTTGGGGATGGCCATGGCGCCCGCGATCACGTTGAACAGGATGTACCACTGCGTGCCCATCGCGATGAGCAGGATGCTGCCCCAGTCGAGCGTGACGTGGGTGGCGACGAAGAAGCCGACGACGATCGGGAAGGTCATGTTCACGGGGAACGACGCGCCGATCTGCGCCAGCGGCTGGGCGAACCGCGCCACGCGCGGCTGGGAGCCGATCCACACGCCGACCGGCACCCAGATCAGCGTGGCCAGCACGGTCATGGCGGCGACGCGCAGGGCCGTCAGCACACCGAGCCAGACGATATGGCCGAAGTCGGCCAGCGTCAGCGCGCCGTGCAGCGCCGCCACGGCGGCCGCCAGGGCTCTCAGGACTTCGAAGCCGATCCACACGGCGAGCACGAGGCCCGCCGCACGCCAAAGCAGCTTCTGCCCGCCGGCCTTGATCCGCACCGGAACCCGCGCGGCGGGATTGGGCACCCGCGACACCCGGTCCTTCAGCGGCAGCCAGAGCCGCTCGCCGATCCAGGTGAACAGGTAGGCGCCGCGCAGCAGGTCGTAGACCCATGAGGTGGCCGGCGTCGCCGACTCGGTCAGCTCGATCTTGAACTTGTCGGCCCACGCCAGCAACGGGCGCCAGACCAGCTGGTCGCTCACGAGGATCAGCACGATCATGGCCACCACGGCCCACAGGGCGGCCGTGTTGTCGCCCTGCGCGATGGCCTGCGCCATGTAGGAGCCCAGGCCGGGCAGCTTGATGTCCTTGTTCATCACGCTGATGGCCTCGCTCTGCGCGACGAAGAACCAGCCGCCGCCGAAGGACATCATGGAGTTCCATATCAGGCTGTGGGCCGAAGCGGGCAGTTCGACGGTGCGAAAGCGCTGCGCGCGCGTCAGCCCGTAGGTCGACGCCGCCTCCTGCATGTCGTTGGGAATGGTCACCATCGAGTGATAGAACCCGAACGCCATGTTCCAGACCTGCCCCGTGAAGATGGCGAAGATCGCGGCGCATTCGACGCCCAGCAGGCTGCCGGGGAACAGCGCCATGAACCCCGCCACGGTGGCCGACAGGAAGCCCAGCACCGGCACCGACTGGAGCACGTCGAGGGCCGGCAGGATGAAGGCGCGCGCCGTGCGGTTCTTTGCCGCCAGGTAGCCGGTGGCAATGGCGAAGAAAAGAGAGAAGCCGAACGCGATCCACATGCGCATCAGCGTGCGGCCCGCGTAATAGGGAATCCGGCTCGGCGAGCTGTCGATCTGCGGCACCGCCGCCGGATCGAAGTGCACGAGCATGCCCTTGCCGAAGTGCAGCGCGCTCCACAGGAGGCCCAGCAGGATCAGCAGGAACAGCGCATCGATCCAGCCGAGCGTGCGCCGCTCTTCCACGATCGCAAGCTGGGGGGCGGTACTTTTCATGCGGGCTTGCAGTTCTTTGCTTCGACGACGGGGTGCCGGCCACGGTGCCGCCTCGCGCGGACAGGTTTTCTGGTTTCAGAACGCCGCTTGATCAGCGTTCTTCGCGGATTCGACGATATCCGCCTTTTGTTGCATCTTCCCTCAAGCTAGGACGTCCGTCCTGGCATCCATCGCACTGTCGACGCCGGCCCGGCTTTCGCGTCCGAATGAAAGATGCCCCGCTTCGCGGGGCATCTTGAGCTGAGCGGCCGGGCTTTTGCTGTTGGATCAGCGTACCCAGTGGCACACACGGTGGTGATGGCGCGCGTCCCACTTGCACACCTTATGCGTCGGCTGGTGGTGGGGCGCGGCAGAGGCGATGCCTGGGGCCAGCAAGGCCACGCCGGCGAATGCGAGGATGCCGGCGAAGATGAGCTGCTCGGTTTTCATGGTGGTCTTTCTAAGCAATGACATCGAGGAATGCGTCATACGTCAGGCGCCATCCCTCAACGATCCGAGCGGGCACTCGGATGACATTGGACAACCCCCTGGATCGCCGATCGCCTTCTCGGGCCCCGCGGCGCTCACGGGCGCCCGGCGGGTCTCGAGAGGCGGCTCATGCGCATGCGCGACGCGCAGCGTCAGGCCGATGTGGCGGGCGCGCCGATGATCTCGTCCTCCAGCCGGCAGGTCTCGGTGATGATCAGCTCGAACAGCGCGCGCAGGAACGCAGGGCTCATGCCGTGCTCCGCGGCAAAGGCTGCCGCGCGTTGCTGCACCACCCCGATGCGGTGGGGCTGCATCATCGGAATCGCGTGGGTGCGCTTGTGCAGGCCGATCCTGCAGCAGCAAGCCAGCCGTTGCCTCAAGGTCTCGAGCAGGGCCGCGTCCAGTCCGTCGAGCTCGTCGCGCAGTGACTGCAGGATCTGCTGGGCTTCGTCGTCAGCCGGATCGCGCTGTTGCGAGACTGAAGTTGCTGAATTCATGCAGTTTCTCCTTACTCGAGCTTGATGCCCTGGCTCGCGATGATCTGGCTCAGCGCGGCCGTGTCCGCGCTCATCCGCCGCACCAATGCCTCGCCCGAGATGCCGACCGCCTCGTAGCCATGCTGGAAGAGCTTCTGCCGGACCTCCGGCGAGCGGATGACCTCGGACAGGACCTGATTCAGGCGCTGGACAATCGGAGCGGGCAGGCTGGCGGGGGCTGCCGCTGCAGTCCAGATCTCGAGCTCGAAATCCTTCAGTCCCGCTTCCTGCAAGCTCGGATAGTCCGGCACGAGCGGGGAGCGGCGCGGCGAGGTCACACCGATCGCGCGCAGCTTTCCGGCCTTGATCTGTTCGTCGGCGAGGCCCGGTGGAAGCAGCGCCAGCTGCAGCTGCGCGCCGATCAAGCCACTGATGACCTGCGGATTGCCCTGGTAGGGCACGTGCACGGCGGCGATGCCGGTGCGGGACTTGAGGAGTTCCATACCGAGATGGCCGATCGTGCCGATGCCGGGCGAGCCATAGCTCCAGTTGCCGCCGGCTGCACGCGCCGCATCGAGGAAACCGCGGGCGTCGGCCTTCGAGACCTGCGCCGTCGTGGCGAGCACGAGGGGCGCCGCGCAGATGATGCTCAGCGGCACCAGGTCCTTCTGCGGATCGTAGGGCGTCGCCGGGTTGAGAATCTTGGCAATGGTCATGTTGCCGTTGATGAGGATGCCGACCGTGTGCCTGTCGGTGGACTTCGCGACGATGTCCGCGGCGATGTTGCCGCTGGCACCGGCATGGTTTTCGACGATCACCGGCTGGCCCAGCGCCTTCGCCATGGGCACAGCCAGCACGCGAGCCACGAAATCCGGGGACGAGCCGCCGCCAAAGCCGACGACGAGGCGCAGGGGCCGGGTCGGCCAGTTCAGGTCCGCTGCGCGGGTGCTCGACGTGCCCGTCGGATAGGGCTCGGCGCGCACCGCGCCGGTCGATTGCGCAAGGACGCCACCGGCACAGGCGAACGTTCCAGCAAGGCACAGCAGGCGCATGGCCAGCGATCGAAGAGGGAGGAATGACATGGCAATGGAAGTTGGGAATCGGACGCCCAGTCTTTCTTCGCGAACGCGACGAATCAACTGCTGCTTCACGTGCAAGAAGTCGCATGCGGCGTCGGCGTCACGCGGGCCCGACTTGTCCCCGAGTTGGCCCGGGCGGAATTCGTCGTACTTGCGTGCCGCGCAAGATGGCCGCTCGAATGATTTCCGCGCGGCGCCGTGGGCCCGGGGCCTTCAGCGCAGTGAAGACGTGGCGTAACGGGCGTCGGGTGCCTTGGTCACGGCACCAGCGGTGGCTGCACGACGATGGGCCGCACGATCGACCCGGCCTAGGCAGGTCGCCGCCTCGCGGCATACATCAGGGTCGTGCTGGGCAACGCGTGCCCCAGGTTGTTCTGCACCACCGCCAGCGGCAGCGGTGCCCGCCCCGCCCTGCCCTGCAAGGCGTGCGCACCATGGGTATGGCGCAGCCAGTGCGTGCTGGCCTTTCGCAGGTGTTCGGCGTCGGCGGCATCGAGGTCCTGTGCGGCGCGCGCCAGGAACGCCTTGATGGCCTGGTAGAGCCCCGAGGACGACCAGGCGGCCGGATGCTCGGCCCCGGTGTCGAAACGCGCCAGCACGGGAACGTTCCGATTGCCGGGTGCATCGACCTGCCGGTCGAAACCGTGGCGCGCCAGTTCTTCCTCCAGTTCCTCGATCAGCTCCAGCGCCACCGGCACCTCGCGGCGCCCCCCTGCCCTGCCGGTCACCGACAGCAGCCAGACGGGCGCCACCGAACCGCCGCCTGGCGTGGCCTCCTGTCGTGGACGCAGGTCCCCGCAGCAGGCGCCGGCGATCTCGGCCAGGCGCAGCCCGGTCGCATACAGCCAGTGCATGCCGCGGCGCAGCCGTCGACCGGCCTCGGTGTCCCCATGCGAGCGCAACCGCGCATCGATGTGGTCCCACTGCGCGAAGCTCAGGGTGCGGTTGGCACCCAGCGGCTGCCCGGCCTGCGAGGGCAGAAGCGTCTTGTCGAAGGGGTTGCCCGTCACGTAGCCGTGGGACGTGAGGAAGGCGAACAGGCTGCGGAGAATGACCAGCGCCTGGCGCAGCGCCACCGGCGTCAGCGGGCCCTCCAGCGGCCGCCACATCGGGGACCAGCGCTGATGATGGCGCGGTCCGCACCAGGCAACGGGCGGCCGGGCAAGGAAGGCACCGTAAGCCACCGCGTCTTCGCAGGTGAGCGACGACATGGCCTTGCCGCGCTCCAGCACCGCCCAGAGCAGCAGCCGCTCGGCCTCCTTGCGGTACGAGCGCTGCGTGGACGACAAGGGCTCCTTCGCGACCCCGCCACCCTTCGCAAGCAGCCACGCGCCGATCGCCTCGTGGTCATTGGCCGCCGAAAGCCGGCATACCTCCCGCGGCGCGCGGCAGCTCCCGGCGCGGCCATCCAGTCCGGCGGGCAGCACGAACTTCTCGTAGGGCACCAGAGCGGTGGCGGGCGGGACCACCGCGGCCAGCGCGGCGGGGCCGATCTGCGTGCGCCGACGCGCCGCATGCACGCCGATGCGCAGCCCCAATACCTGCTCATTGGCGTGGAGCCAGTCGAGGATGCGCGCGGCCTTGTGCTCGCCCACGCCCGGGACATTCGCCCACCAGCGCGCGCCGGCGTCGTTGATGCGCAGCACCAGTGCGGACAGCGTCGCAAGGCCCGCGCGTTCGAGCCGCTCGGCGAGGGCCGGATGGAGCCAGGCAGCCACGCTGTCGCCCGGGCGCGGATCCTGCGCGACGAGGCTCTCGAGCCAGTGCAGCGCCTCCAGTTGGCGCTCGATGACGCGTGCGCGGCGCGAAGGCTGGGTGCCCCCCCCAGAGCGGGCCGTTCCCGCTGCGCCGCCGCCCTGCGGGAAAGCGGCTTCGTACGCCTCGATCTGTTCGGCCTCCGAGAAATCCTCCATGCCCTGGGCCTGGGCGAATTCGGCGAGGCTCGGCAGCGCCGGCGTCGCGGTGAAGCGCGCGGGGTCGAGCAGGATCAGGCGCGCGGTGCCCGGCTTCTGTTCACGGCGCGCGGCGGCGGCGAACGCGTCCCGGATCCAGGCCACGGTGCGGCGCACCGTGCGCAGGTCGACGTGCTCGCCCTCCAGGCGCAGGTAGCGATCCCAGGCGGCGCGTTCATCGACCCCCTGGGCGAGTGCGCGCATGAACGCAAAGTGGCCCCGATGGAGCTTGCGGGGGGGTGTCGTTTTTTTCACCGGGTGCTGGGCGCGCCGGATGTCCGTCACGCTTGCCAGAACGTCCACCACCGGCGCGGTGGGCTCGCGGGCGGCGGCAGTTGCTCGGTGCGCCTGCCGCGAACGCGGCGTCGCAGTTCGACCTCCAGCGTGTGGGCGACGCCGTAGGCCTGCTTCTCGCCGCGCGATGCGCTCGCACGCCATTCAAGCGCCAGGCGCTCGAGCGCGCTGTCTTCCAGCTGGGCCAGTTCCGCGGGACTCGGGACGGAACGGCGGATCATCGCCCCGCTCCCTGCGGCCTGGCACCGTTGGTCCCTCGCGCAATGCGCGCCCGGCTCCAGGCCGACGATGGTCCCAAGGACATCCTTGTTCGGGTCATCGAGCGCGGTGCCGCATTCATCAGCCCGGTGGGGGCGGACGTGCCGCTGCCGAAGTGGCCATGCCTCATCTTCTTTGCGGCGCATGGCCGGCACCGGGTCGTCCTGTAGCTTTGATTTCGCATAATCATCAATGCAAATTTTAGATGATCTCTCGTTGTTTTGCAGAAACCAAAGTCGAGGTACGCGCTAAGTCCTTGATTCGATTGTATTTTTTACGGGTCCTTTCCCCATTCGAGAGATGCAACATAGAGATGAGAGCGAGCATGGTGAGGTTCAGGATTCGCATCCGGGCCTAGATGGTTGCTCGCGTTGAGGTTTTGAACGAAGTCTTGCGCGCATGGGAGGCCGCACTGTCACCTCACCGTCGAGCCTTCTGTCTGTGGATGTGGTGAGGGCTGCCGGAAGCTCCTTTATCGCGGGGGCAATGCGAGAGGCATTGGGCAACGACGCGAAGGGCGCGCCTGCCATTGCACGGTTGTCTTCAGCCTTTCCATTTGTGAGTACTTTTGGGATTTCGTGCGTGAGAGGCCTGCGCTCGCAAGGCAGGCACATTGACATCAGTACTGCTGACCTTCAAGGAAGCGAGCGCATACTTTTATTAACAGATGGCCATGTGCGCCACAAGAGGCATGCACAGCGCATGTCTCAGGTCTGATCGAACTACGGCTCCTCCTGTCCGCGACAGGGCGTGCTGCGGATGTGCTGCCAGCCGCCACTTCAAGGGATGCGGCTGGACCTCGCAGGCTGTAGCGACCACCCGAGCAACTGCGCAGACCGCCGAGCGCATCCTGCCGCTCAAGCCCGGTGTCTTGTGCCACTGAAGATTGCCTCATCAGAGTAGGCGTGCAAGTTCGCTGGCTCGGATTGCAAGGGCTTCCGTTTCACAGCGTTCTCAAATCCCAACGATGCTCACATCAGGACAGCCCGGGTCCGAACGGGAGAAAAGAATGGTGGAAAGTTCGGAAGCCAAGCGGTGCGCGCGACCCATGCCGGCTGGAGACGCGATGGCGCAAAAACGAAGGCATCGAGGCGAGCCACGCCACGGACAGGTCCACCTCGAGCAGGCCACGCCGCGAGCGTCCTGAATACAGCGCGAACCGCGTGAATCATTCGAACCTGCCTTTCGAGGGAACATGACTTAAGACAGGAGGTGACTGCCGACGTCGGACAGAAGTCCGGGGCGCATCGCCGCGTGGCCGGGATCATCACGCCGCTGTCTTCTGAAGCCATCTGGATGCACTCGTGGAAGTGGCCCACCGGCAGTGCTTCAGCACGTCACTCCACCTCGCCGGGATGGGCCACGGGCCACGCCGCGGCGAGCACTCAAACTAAGGAAGACGGCAGTCGACGGTTGTTTCGGCCGCTGCGGCATCCGGTCTCCGAAAAAATGCAGGAGGAGTCGCGGCGAGCTGCCAGCCTTGACGCGGGCGGGGCCGCTTGCGGGGGATTGACCTGGGCGTGCTATTCACAGGACCCCATGCGGCCTCATCCCTCCGCTCCGCGCCACCCAAGCCGGGAACCGGCGCAGCGGGGGTGCTTAGTGATGCGCATCAACGACACAGAGCGCGCCTGCTATGCGCCTTTGCGAGGCGCGGCGCCCCTGCGCGCTCGATGGACACCGGGAATCATCCATATCGGGCGGGAGGTTCGGCTGTCTGCGTCCCGACGACTCGAGCCCTGGGGACGGTTTTTACAGTTCAGAACCTCGGCCGAATCGGGGCTTGCGCCGTTCAAGCGCTCAGGAACTTCTTGAACGCCCTCCCCCCTGATTCCTTGTCGCGCCTTCGCGATCAGCCAAGCATCCGGACCTTCTGCAAGGTTTCGGCGACGGACTTCAGCAAGATGTCCGGTGTCAGGCCGGATACGGCGTCGGACGTCAGGGTCAGCGTGACGGTGCCGTCGGGCGCGCGCAGGCACGAACCGACGGTCTTTCCGTCGTTCACGATGGCCAGCTTCTCCGCCTTCGCCACCGACTCCAACCCCTGCAGTCGGGCAACCACGGCGGCTGGTGCGAGCTTCATTCCACGCACCTTCTCGGCGCGCTTCAACACGCTGCGACGGTCCTTGTCGAGCGCCGCATTGAGTTGTTCCGCATGCCGATGCTGCACTTCCAGCGGGCTCCGGAAGCACTCCAGCACGGCCGAAGGCAGCTGCGCCACCATCAGTGCCTTGCGGATCCAGGTGTGGCTCACCCCGAGCTTCTCGGCCAGTTGGCGCTGGGTCGGGAACAACTGCTCCTCGAGGGCACGCTGGTACATCACGCCCTGTTCATAAGGCGAGAGATCGGCGCGCTCCCGGTTCTCACGATCCATCGCTGCGAAGAGTTCGGCATCGCCGAGCTCATCGAGCCAGATGGCCGCCAGCACCGGAATCCCCAGCTCCAGACACGCCCGGTGGCGCCGATGACCAAAGACCAGTTCGTACTGGCCGGGTTCATCGACCAGCGGACGCACCAGGATCGGCTGCACGTTGCCGCCAGCCAGCTCGATGTCGGCCTTGAGGCCGGCGAACTCCGCGCTCTCGAACGAGGCCGGGTGGCGGTTGGCCCAGCGCGAGGCATGGATGGCCGCGGGATCGATCTTGCGCGTGGGTGTCGAGCCATCGTGCTGACGAAGCCGTTCGCGCAGCGCGGCCAATTCACCTTCGACGGCTTGCATCTGGCCGCGAAAGGCCAGCATCTGCCCGGGGCCGGTGCGGGGGGCGGGCTGACCCGTCTGTGCGGGTGGAAACCTGGTTTCCAGCGCCACAGGGGCCGCGCCTGGCAATGCAGGCGGGGCCGGGGTCGTTGATACGGAGACAGGTGCCGCGGCGGGAACCGGCTCTGGAATCGACAGGCCGGCCGTCAATGCTTCGAGACGCTTGCGGGTACTAGCCATTGAAACCTCCTGGGCGATGGAAACCTGGTTTCCACGCGGACCGCGTGGGACGAAATCGGCCGGAAAGGAACGAGAAAGACGTCCGGGCCCGGATGCCTGGAAATCTGGTTTCCAGGCGGCAGGCACGAGGCTGGAGGCTGACGCTTTCAGCAATGCACGCGGAGCTACCGCGCGCCACGGGTGGCAGCGGCGTCGCGGTGGAAACCAGGTTTCCAGGCCAGGCCGTCACCCTCATAGGTTCGTGCACTAGGGCTCTCATTGCACCTGCGCCTTGTCCGACCAGCTGCTGACCACCGATTGCTCGACCAGGTCGACGAAGGCATCGTACGCATCGGCCGCGCGCTTGTAGGTCTTGGCAGCGCCTTCATATTTCTGCACGTCGTAGACGGTCGCGAACTCGGCCGCCTTGTTGCTGGTCACGCTGGTCTTGGGAATCTCCACCGGCAGCGTGTACTCACCATAGGTGGCCTGAATCCACTGCCGGACCGCCGGCGTGGCGGGATCGCTGGGGTCGACCCGGCTGAGCAGCACATGCAGGAACTCGAAAGCCTTGCGGGCGAGGTCGCCGCCTTGTGCATCGAGGTTTCCGCCCAGATCGGCAAGCAGCGACCAGAACTGCGCAGACGATGCGAAGTCGAGGCCCGAGGGCGGCACCGGCACGATGATCCCGTTGGCCGCCCAAAGCGCGTTGATGGTCACGTAGGACAGCGAAGGCGGGGTATCGATCACGATCACGTCATAGAGATCACGCACGCTCTCCAGCCCGGCGTTGAGCACATCCCAGAAACGCGCGCCCGGCTCCTGCATCTGGCGCGCCGGCAGGGCGAACTCGGCCGAGAAGAGAAAGGGCGCCGCCGCCACCAGGTCCAGCCCGTCCCAGTAAGTGGAGCGAATCGCATAGCGGATGTCGGACTGGCTGCCGTCGCACAGCGGGGCAATCGTCATGTCCTCGCTGATCTCCGCTTCGGGCAGCAGACCGTGCAAGGTGGTGAGCGAGCCCTGAGGGTCGGTGTCGATGGCCAGCACGCGATGGCCACGCAGGCTCAGCCCCTGCGCCAGCACCATGGCCGTCGTCGTCTTGGCCACGCCACCCTTGAAGTTCCCCACGGCAATCGTGAACGCCTTCTTGCCAGCAGGACGCATCTTGTCGGCGCGGTAGGTGCGCGTCCAGGCACGCAACTCGTTCAGCTCGAAACTGCGCTTGCCGCCAGCCGGCGTCAGACGGCCGCTGGGCAGGTCTTCCTTGGTGATGCGATAGGCCACGTGCGCCTTGTCGACACCGCACAAGGCGGCCAGTTGCGCAGTGGAGTAGATCGGAGCAACCTTGCGGGCTTCAGGTGCCAGCAGCCGCCCACGGATCTGCTCGACCATCGAGCCCGCGCGCACGGCCAGCGCCGCGATGCGCTGCATGTCGATGCGTGCACGCGGAGGGGAGGGGTTGGACGGAGCGAGCGTGGAAACCTGGTTTCCAGCGCCGGCGGGAGCGGGCAACGCCATAGAGAACAGCCTTATTCAACAGAATTCAGCCATTCTATGAGAATCCGTCGAATGAACAAGATATGAAAACAGACTCGCCAAACCGAGGTTGTCTATTGTGAGAAGAGTTGGGGACCAAGGTGAGATCGATTGGGATTGTCTCGCTTGAAGGGCACCCAGGCCGTGCGGATTTCGAGGGATCCGGGCACCGATTCCGCACTCAAGGCCCAGGCGTAGCGGCATTCAGCGCCGCTGTGCCGTGGGAGGCACGCAGTTTGTGCGTCGGAGCCCTTGTCCACTCACGCCAAATCCCAAGTAAGCACACATTGGCGCGGGCCAAATCCCATCCGACCTCACATTCAATCCCAAAAGTTCTCACATGAAATCCCAGCGTTACTCACACAAACCCTTCCAAGTAGTTGTCGCGATTCAAGAAACTGCACCTTCAATTCTTCAATCTCCCCAAGTGTTCCTTTTCAAAGTATCAAGAACGCTCGTCTGAACTGTAAATTGACCGAATCACAAAACCTCGGCATGATGTGAACACGTTGATCCCCCGAAAGAAGTCCATGGAAGAGGGCGAAGTTCCGCGACCACCGCCCAAGCCATCCATCACGCCGGACGAACAGAGCGTCGCCAAGGCCAATGAGGCCATCGCGATCCGGCCCAAACGGGGTCGCCTGACACTGCTTTCCAGGCGCATCTACAACGCGCTGCTCTATCACTCCCAGCGCCAGGGCGTTGATGAACCGGTCTACAAGCTGGCCCTGAGCGAGCTGATCGGAGATGCCCGTTTCAACTCCAACAACACCGAACTGCTCAAGTCTCACCTGCGAGACATGCAAGCGACCACCATCGAATGGTCAACCAGCGGCACCGGCCTCAAGCGCTGGGTGTCGTCGCAGCTGCTCGGCACGGTCACCATCGAGGAACAGGGCCGCGGCCGGCCCTGCACCATCACCTGGCGCTATCCAGAAGAGATCCGCGAGCGGCTGGTCAGGCCGCATCAGTACACGCGCGTCCTGCTGGAGATCAGCGGCCAGATGCGAAGCTACCCTGCAGCCGTGCTCTACGAGATCGGCGCGCGCTATCTCACGTCGCCGAGCCGTCTGTCGATGCGCGAGGACGTGCTGTGGTGGGCGGCAGTGCTTACCGGGCGCAGCGACATTACCGAGGTCGACTACCGCTTCCTCAAGCGCGACGTGATCAGCAAGGCGCTGGCCGAGATCGAGGCACTGTGCGAGGACTTCAGCCTCGAGCTCATCGAGCACAAGCGAGGGCGCCGCATCGAGGAAATCCAGTTCAGGGTGGTGCCCAAGCTGCAGCAGCGCCTGGGCGCTGCCGACGATCCCGCGCGCAATGTCTTCGACCTGGAGCTGGTTGGCAAGCTGATCGCGCTGGGGCTCAAGCAGGACGAGGCCCAGGATCTGTATGCGACCACCGACGAGGGGCAGCTGCGAGGCGCGATCGAGCATGTCGAGCAGCGCCTGCGCAGCCAGACGCTGCCGGCACTGAAGTCGGCCGCGGCCTATTTCAAGGATGCCCTGAAGAAGGGCTACGCCGGCGTGAAGGGGGAGGAGGCCGCCGCGCCCCCGTCGTTGCCTTCGCCGTTCCGGGCAAAGCAGGCAGCCGCACCCGCCGGGGAGGACCGCATGCACCGCATACGCGAGCTGTGGGAAAACGACCGCATGCAGAAAGCCAAGTCCCTCTACCTGGAAATGCCCGAGGCGATGCAGGCCGAGATGCGCTCACGCTTCGAGGCCGAGCGGCTTGCGCAGATCGCCGCCCCGATCGCCCGCGCATGGCGCCGTGACGGCCCGGCCAGCCGCATCGCGGCCACCACCTTCCATCGCTGGCTGGCACAGGTCACCTGGCCCGAAGCGCCTTCGGACCGGGTGTTGCTCGATTTCGCGCTGGCTCAGGGCGTTGCGGGCATGTAAGGCTCTCGGCCCGGACGCCCATGTCCGCGCCGCGCAGGATTGGAAATTGTCCGACACGCCATGAGCGGGCGAAGTCTTAGATTTTCTCGCCCGCATCGCAGGTGCGGGCCTTGCTGTAAACCTCGACCCGGCCCGCAAGGCCGGGTCTTTTTTGCCAGCAGCAGGCGTTGCATCTTTTCCTCTTGAAATTTGCGACGCAGGGTCCTATGTTGCCTATCGTCAAAAGATTGGTCGACCGAAAAGGAGGTACTGAAATGACCATGAACTTGCTCAGGCAGATTGCCGGCTCCCGTTTGCCGATCTCGTTCTATCGAGCCGAAGACATCGACCGGGTCAAGGTGCTCAGAGCCGCAGGGCTCGTCGTTGCACTGGTTCCATCGCCCGCGAATCCCCTGGCCCTTTCGGGCGCCGCCGCTTCAGCCCAGGTGCTGGCTGTGACGCAGAAGGGGCGGGAAGAACTCGCGAGGTTCAACTATCCGGAATCGCGCCCGCCGCGCTGGCGAATGCGCATGCCAAGAATCAAGACGGCCACGCCTTTGCATTCGGGCGGATCTGCGCCAGTCCACCGAGAGCCCGCGCGGCCGCAATAGCAAGCCCGCGAGCCAGACGCCGACGCCGTCTGACTTCATTTCCTGTTCGACATTTCTCCGACCGAGTCCCGCGGCACATGCTCGGCGCTCCGGTCGGCCTTGCAAGGAGGTTTTGCCATGTATCGATCCCTGTTTCCTCGCGACATCTTCGCGGAGATGGATCGCCTGCAGCGCGATGTGCAGCAGGCCTTCGACCTGTCTCCCACCATCCGCGGCGTGGCGCGCAACGGATTCCCCGCACTCAACGTCGGAAGCACGCCGCAGGCGCTGGAGATCTTCGCCTTCGCGCCGGGTGTGGATCCCTCGACCCTCGAGGTGAATCTGGAGCGCGGCCTGCTGACGATCTCGGGCGAGCGCAAGAACGCGCTGCCGGGCGCGCTGGACAAGTCCTCCACCGTGCACATCAACGAGCGCTTCGAAGGGACCTTCCGCCGGGCGATGACCCTGCCCGACGACGCGGACCCCGACGCGGTCGAAGCCAGGCTTCGCGACGGGGTGTTGCACATCAGCGTGAAGCGCCGCGCATCCGCCCAGCCGCGCCGAATCGAAATCCAGTGACAAAGGAGCACACCATGAGCAACAGCATTCAGGCCCCCGCGAACGCTGCCGCCGGCGAGCATGTGCACAGGGAGCATTCCAGCTACAGCGATGCAGCCCTCACACCGCCCGTCGACGTGGTCGAGGACGCCAACGGCATCACGCTCTACGCCGACCTTCCCGGGGTCAGCCGCGACAAGCTGAATCTCCATGTCGAGGCGTCGACGCTGACCATCGACGCCGAGTCCGATCTGAAGGTGCCGCAAGACCTGCAGACCAGCCACACGGAGGTCGGCCTCGGCCGCTTCCGGCGCGTGTTCACCTTGAGCAAGGAGCTGGACACGCAAGGTGTCACGGCAGAGCTCGCGCAAGGCGTTCTGAAGCTGCGCATTCCCAAGGCTGCGCATGCACAGCCGCGCCGCGTGCAGGTCCAGGTGAGGTAGAGCCCGGGCGTTTTGGCGCACAGGGCTTGAAGTACGATGCTGCTCCTCGCGAATGCATGGCGGCGGCTCGTTCCAGCGCCCTGGCGCGCCATGTTGTGCACCCCGGACATTCCTGTTCTTCGCCGCTGAGTTCTCTTGGATATTCCTCTGACGTCGCCTTCGCAGCCTGATCCCGCATTGCCGGGATCCGACGGGGATCAACCCGATCACGACTCCCGCTTGTTCATCGGCTCGATGGCAAAGGGCATGCGCGTGCTCGAGCTCTTCAACGAGCACGTCACGCCACTGTCGATCGGCGACATTGCCGACCATACCCAAATGGGCCGCAGCGCCGCCCAACGCTACGTCTACACGCTGCACCAGCTCGGCTACCTCAACAAGGACACCGAGTCGAAGCGGTACTTTCCCGCTTTGAAGTTGCTCAGCCTGGTGCGCGGCATACAGCGCCATCATTCGCAGCGCGAGCTTGCCTATCCCTTGCTGCAGCGCCTGGCCGCGCAAACCCTGGAAACCGTGTCGTGGGTCGAACTCGACGGCAATGACGTCGTCGTGCTGCAGAACATTCCCGGTGCGCACATCACGGCCATCAATCTGCCGGTCGGCAGCCGCTTTCCTGCGCTCACTTCGTCGTCCGGGCAGGTGCTGCTGTCGCACGCGCCGCAGGCGCAACTGGCAGTCATGCTCGACGCACTGGTGCCGGCGGTGCGTTCGCGATTCGGCACGCGCAGCAACGCCGAGGTGCTGGCGATCTTCCACGAGGCGGCCGAGAACGGGTACTCCTTCACCGAGAAGAATTTTTCGGAAGACGGCGTGTCGGTGTCCGTCCCCGTGACCGACGCGGGCCGCATCGTCGCGGCCATCAATGTCTCGACCGTGCACACGCGCTTCGATCTCGCGAAGGCGCGCGAAGTGATCCTGCCCCAGCTCCAGCAGACGGCGCGCGAAGCGTCGATCTGACGTCCCCCTTCCTTCTTCTTGCCGCCTGGCGCGGCGGCGCGCGCCAGCCTGCCGGACGCGTGGCTGCGCACAGTCGTGCTCACGATTTTTCTTGACAAGTGCGTGACAAAGCCAGATCCTCATGTAATCGCAAGGCGATTTATATAATCGAATTGCAATTAAATTGATCTTCGGCTGAGGCCATGGATACCAGCATGTCTGCGCAAAACGAACTTCTTCCGCATGTGGCGATGAGCGAGGTCTGCGACGAAACCATCGGCGCGCTGCTGGCGCGGCGCGCGCGCAACCATCCGGACGAAATTTATTGCACCTTCGAAGACGAGCAGATCAGCTTTCGCGAGCTCGACCGGCGCGTCAACCAGGTCGCGGCCATGCTCAGGCGCAGGGGCCTGGCACGTGGCGACCGGGTGGCGGTCATGCTTGCGAGTCATCCAGACCACCTCTGCCTGATCTTTGCGCTGGCCCGCCTGGGCATGGTGCGGGTGCCGATCAACATCCATCTGATCGGCGCGCCGCTGGAGCACCTGCTCACGGAGCTCGACCCTCGCGCCCTGGTGGTCGACACGGCCTGCGAGGCCGCTCTGCGGGGCATTGCCGCACCGCTGCCGCAGCTGATCTGGCGCAACGGCGTGGACCGCGAGTTCGACGAATACGCCACCCTGGCCGAAGACGACTCGGCACCGGCCGTCGCGCCCGACGACGTCATCGCGCTGAGCCCGAGTTCGGGTACCACGGGCGCGCCCAAGGGCGTGCTGAAGACCGACCGTCACCTGCGCGCGGGGCCCATGGCGGTGCTTCGCCTGACCGAAGCCGGTACCGGCGATGTCTTCCTTTTCTGGGAGGCCCTGCACCACGGCTCCGGCGTGGCCGTCGCCATCGCGGCGCTGATCGGGCGCTTCAAGCTGGCGATGCTGGAGCGGTTCAGCGCATCGCGCTTCTGGGACGACGCGCGGCGGCACGGGGCCACGCACATCCACTACCTGGGCAGCGTGCTGCCCATGTTGATGAAGCAGCCCGCGCGCGCCGACGACCGGCAGCACGGCGTTCGCATCGCCTGGGGCGGGGGCTGTCCCGCCCACGTCTGGGCCGAATTCGCCGAGCGCTTCGGCGTCACGATGCGCGAGGGCTACGGCCTGTCCGAGATGATCACCTTCGTGACGGCGAACCTGGACGGCACACCGGGCTCGATCGGCAAGCCGCTGTCGTACTACGACATCCTGCTGCTCGACGACGACGCAGTGCCGGTGCCGCCCGGCGAAAAGGGCGAAGTCGCGGTGCGCGCACGCGATGCACGGCTGGGCTTTCTCGGCTACTTCAGGAACCCCGAGGCGGACGCCGCGGCGCGCCGCGGCGATCTCTTCATGACCGGCGACCTCGCGCATGCGGACGCCGACGGCAACCTCTTCTACGCCGGGCGCAAGAAGGACATGCTGCGCAGGCGAGGCATCAACATTTCCGCCTGGGACGTGGAGCGCGTCTTCGCGCAGCACGAAGCCGTCGCCGAAGTGGCGCTGGTGGGCGTGCCCAGCGACCTGGGCGAGGACGAGCTCAAGCTCTTCGTGCGGCTGCGCGATGGCGCGCGCATCGCGCCGCTGGAGCTGATCCGCTGGTCGAGCCTGCGCCTGCCGTACTTCCAGGTGCCACGCTACATCGAGTTCATCGACGCCTTTCCCAAGACGCCTACGCAGCGCATCCAGAAGAAGGAGCTCTCGCGCCAGGTGGCCGGCGTGTGGGATGTCGCCGCCACCGGCTTTCGCGTTGCCAAACACTGAAGCCCTTGCGTTGCATCGGCCGCCGAGTCTCCATCGCCTTGCCCTTTTTCATTCGAGAGGAAGAACATGATTCGCGCAGATCTGAGTTCGTGGTGCAGAGCCGTTGCGGCGGGCACGGCCTTGCTGCTGGGCGCCGGCGCCCAGGCGGGATTTCCCGAGAAGCCCTTGACCCTGGTCGTGGGTTTTTCGGCGGGCGGCGGCGTCGATGTGGTCGGGCGCACGATCGCGCAGGGCCTGTCGCTCCAGCTGAAGCAATCGGTGCTCGTCGACAACAAGACCGGCGCCTCCGGTGCCATCGCCGCGCAGTTCGTCAAGCGCGCCGCGCCCGACGGCTACACGCTGCTCATGGCGCCCACGACCTCGTATGTCATGTCGGAAAAGATGGTGGGTGCCGAAGCCACGGGCTACGAGATCGCCAAGGACTTCAAGCCGGTGGCCACCGTCGGCGAACTGCCGTTGGTGATGCTGGTGTCCAAGCAGAGCGGCATCACCACGTACGCCGAACTGGCAGCGCAGGCACGCAAGACGCCCGGAAAGCTCGCCTACGGCTCGTCGGGCAACGGCTCGACCGAACATATCGTCACCGAGTGGTTCAGGCAGCAGGCCGGCATCGACCTGCTGCACGTGCCGTACCGGGGCTCCGCGCCCGCGATGGCCGACCTGTTCGCCGGCGAGATCCAGATCATGCTGACCACCTCGCCGACGGCACTGACCAACCTCGCCACCGGGCGTGTGGCGGCCGTGGGCGTCGCCAGCGCCAGGCGGCTGGCCGTGATGCCCGACGTGCCGACGTTCGCCGAGCAGGGGCTGCCTCAGTTCCTGGCCGCGTCGGTGTACGCCGTGCTGGCGCCCAAGGGCACACCCGATGATGTGGTCGCGGCGCTGAACACCGCACTCAACCAGGTGCTGAACGACGACGCGACGCAGCGCCGCTTCGCGCAGCTGGGCGTGCAGGTGGTGCACAGCACGCCGGCGCAGGCGCGCGACCTGCTGCAGCAGGAATCGACCAAGTGGGAGCGCGTGGTGCAGCCCATCCGCGCGGCTTCACGCTGAGCCCGAAACAACCACGAGACGACCCATGACCGACACCGTTTCCACACCACCCTGCGTCACGCTCGCCATCGACGACGCGACGGCGACGATCACGCTCGACCGCCCGCAGGCGATGAACGCGTTCAATCGCGAACAGCGCGAACGCTTTCGCGCCGCGCTCGTGGCGGCAGATGCCGACGCCGCCGTGCGGGCGATCGTCGTCACCGGCCGCGGCAAGGCCTTCTGCGCGGGCCAGGACCAATACGAAAGCGCCGCCATGGACGCGGCAGGATCCGCGGCGCGCATCGACAGCTACCTTGAGCTGTACGAGATCTTTCGTGCATTGAGAAAACCCGTGATCGCGCGCATCAACGGCGTCGCAGCCGGTGCAGGCCTGCAGATCGCGCTCATGTCCGACCTGCGCATCGCGTCGACGCAGGCGCGCTTCGGCATGACCGAGTTCAAGGTGGGCTCGGCGGCGATCGTGGGCAGCGCGCTGCTGTGGCCGGTCATCGGCGAGGCGGCGATGAAGCGGCTGGTGCTGCTGGCCGAAATCGTGCCGGCGCAGCACTCGCTGGCGCTCGGCCTGGTCCACGAAGTGGTCGAGGACGAACGGCTGGATGCGCGCGTCCGGGAGATCTGCGCGCTGGTCGCGAGCTGGTCACCCACCTCGGTGGCCATCACCAAGTCATGGTGGAAGGAGATGAGCGACGAACTGTTCGCCAAGGCGTGCGAGGCGGCCCGGCGCGGACATGCCGTCAACTTTGCCTCCGGTGCGTACTCCGAGGGGGCCAGGAAGTTCACTGCACGCTCGCGTTCCTAGAGCGCCAGGGGCGGTCGAGCGCGCCGAAGGGCTAGGATGCGGACTGATCTGCGAGACCATCATGCACGCCCGTGTCGACGAAGAAATCACTTTCCGCAAGCTTGAGACGCTGATCGCGTTCATGGAAACCGGCAATCTCGCGCGCGCGGCGGAGCGGCTCGAGGTCAGCACCGTGAGCGTCCACCGTGCCTTGCACTCGCTGGAAGTCGGCGTGCGCTGCGCGCTGTTTCGCCATGAGGGCCGCAACCTCCATCCCACCGAGGCCGCGCACGCGCTGGCCGAGGTGGCGCGCGAGGTGCTGCACACCATGTCCGCGGGCATCCGTTCCACGCGCGAGGTTGCCGGCTACTCGGCCGACCGCATCCGCATCGGCTCGCTCTACTCGCTGACCATCCGCACCGTGCCCGCCGTGCTCGTGCACATGAAGGTGCGCAAGCCCAGCCTCGAGACCGAGCTCGTGCTGGGCTCCAACGCGGATCTGCTGCAGAAGATCAGGGACGGCGCCGTCGATGCGGCGCTGATGGCGGTCCCGGAGGGGGCCGCCGACATCGTTTCGGAGCCTCTGTTCGAAGACGACATCTACTTCGCGGCACCCGCGGGCTCGCGCTACGCGGCGCTCGACCGCGTCGACCTGAGCGCGTGCTGCGACGAGAACTTCGTCAGCCTCAAGGAAGGCTTCGCTACCTACAACGGCTTCGTCGAAGCCTTTCGCGTGGCGAACTTCACGCCCAACGTCGTGATGAAGACCGGCGACATCTTCTCGCTGATGAACCTGGTGAGCGGCGGCATCGGTTGCACGCTGCTGCCCGGTCGCGTGCGCGACGTGTTCTCGCAGAAGGTCCAGCTGATTCCGCTTGCGCCCAGGTACCTGATGCGCCAGACCCTGGGGCTGAGCTTCCTGCGCACGCGCGAGCGCGACCCGAACCTGCTGGCACTGCTCGCGGTGTGCAGGTCCGCCAAGGCCGAGCTCGCCTGAGCGCGCGTCGGCACCCCTGATCGTTTCGCTGAGGGTAACTGTCGCCGACTGCCGTTAATTGATCGCGGACGGGCGAGCCGATACCGTACGTCTCCAGGAGCAGCGCCCTTCGCGCCGTCATTGCGGAGACAAGACCATGATCATCTACGGCACCGCCCTGCTGGCCTTGTGCCATCTGCTGGGCATTTTCCTGGGCGACCTGCTGGGGCAGGCGCTGGGCGTGAAGACCAACGTCGGGGGCGTGGGCATCGCCATGCTGCTGCTCATCACGGCGCGCATCTACATGCACAGGAAGGGCATCCTGCCCAAGCTGACCGAACTCGGCGTGGAGTACTGGGGCGCCATGTACATCCCGGTGGTGGTGGCGATGGCGGCGCAGCAGGACATGGTCTCCGCGCTGCGCGGTGGCCCCGTCGCGCTGCTGTCGGCGCTGGCGGCGGTTGCGGTCTGCGCGGTGGTGATCTCGCTGATCAATCGCGCGGAGCGTCCGGCCTCCGGCGCGCTGGCCGAGCCGGTGCGCAACGACAACCCGCTTCTCAACGAGACGGAATGACCGCCATGCGGGAAATCCGCGAGAGAGCTGCCCTGCAGAACGGGCTGGTCAGTGCATTCATGGTGGTGGGGTTGATCGTGCTGCTCTCGGGCCAGATCTCGCGCCGCCTGACCTTCGGACGCGTGCACGGATCGGCCATCGCCATCGTGATCGGCCTGGTCCTGGCCTATTGGGGCGGCACGCGCACCGGAGGCCACAGGGGTCTGGCCGACATGTCGCTGTTCGGTGGCATCGGCCTGATGGGCGGGGCCATGCTGCGCGATTTCGCGATCGTCGCCACGGCCTTCGAAGTGCAGGTCACCGAAGCGCGCCAGGCCGGGCTCATCGGCGTGGTCTCGCTGCTGCTCGGAACACTGCTTCCCTTCGTGGTGGGCGCGGCGATCGCCTGGAGCTTCGGCTACTCCGACGCGGTCAGCATGACGACGATCGGCGCCGGGGCGGTCACCTACATCGTGGGCCCGGTCACGGGGGCGGCCATCGGCGCCAGCCCCGACGTGATGGCGTTGAGCATCGCGACCGGCCTGGTCAAGGCCATCCTCGTGATGGTCGGCACGCCGATGGCCGCGCGCTTCCTGCGCCTGAAGACACCGCGCTCGGCGATGGTGTTCGGCGGCCTGGCGGGCACCGTGAGCGGCGTGTCGGCCGGCCTCGCGGCCACCGACCGCAAGCTGGTGCCCTATGGCGCGCTGGTCGCCACTTTCCATACCGGACTGGGCTGCCTGCTGGGCCCGTCCGTGCTGTTTTTCGCCGTCAAGGCGGTGGTGGGTTGAGGAATGGACGAATGGATCGCATGAACTGGAACACCCGTACCGAGAACCGCGCGGATCGGCTGGCCCGCGCCGCGCAGGCGCTGGGCTCGCAATGCCGGGGCAAGGTGGTGGCCACCGACGCCGTGGGCACGCTGCTGGAAGCCGTGCTGGAACCCGGCGACCGCGTCTGCCTGGAAGGCAACAACCAGAAGCAGGCCGACTTCCTGGCCAGGGCGCTGGTGCAGGTCGACACGGCGCGGGTGCACAGCCTGCACATGGTGCAGTCGGTGCTCGCGCTGCCCGAGCACCTGGACCTGTTCGAAAACGGCGTGGCGAGCCGGCTGGACTTCAGCTTCTCGGGGCCTCAGGGCGCGCGGCTGGCCAAGCTGGTGTCGGCCGGCCGCATCGAGATCGGCGCGATCCACACCTACCTGGAACTGTTCGCACGCTACTTCGTCGACCTCACGCCGCGCGTGGCGCTGGTGGCGGCCCATGCCGCGGACGCCCAGGGCAACCTCTACACCGGCCCCAACACCGAAGACACGCCCGCCATCGTCGAGGCGAGCGCGTTCTCCGGCGGCATCGTGATCGCGCAGGTCAACGAACTGGTGGACGGGCGCACCACCACGCTGCCGCGCATCGACATTCCGTCGGACTGGGTGAGCTTCGTGGTGAAGGCGCCGCGGCCCAATTTCATCGAACCCCTGTTCACGCGCGACCCCGCGCAGATCAGCGAGATCCAGGTGCTGATGGCCATGATGGCGATCAAGGGCATCTACGCCGAATACGGCGTGCAGCGCCTGAACCACGGCATCGGCTTCGACACCGCGGCCATCGAACTGCTGCTGCCGACCTACGCCGAGTCGCTCGGCCTCAAGGGCAAGATCTGCAGGCACTGGGCGCTCAATCCGCATCCGGCGCTGATCCCTGCCATCGAGGCGGGCTGGGTCGACTCGGTGCATTCCTTCGGGTCCGAGCTGGGCATGGAGGACTACATCCGCGCGCGCTCCGACGTGTTCTTCACCGGCCCCGACGGCTCGCTGCGCAGCAACCGCGCGTTCTGCCAGGCGGCAGGGCACTACGCCTGCGACCTTTTCATCGGGTCGACGCTGCAGATCGACCTGGATGGCAACAGTTCAACGGCGACGCTGGGACGCATCGCGGGCTTCGGCGGCGCGCCCAACATGGGCGCCGATGCGCGCGGCCGGCGCCATACCAGTCCCGCCTGGCTCAAGGCCGGGCAGCAGGCGCGCGAGGGCCGCGGCGGCGCGGCCGGCATGCCGCGCGGCCAGAAGCTCGTCGTGCAGATGGTCGAGACCTTCCGGGAGCACATGCAGCCCGCCTTCGTCGACAGGCTGGACGCATGGCAGCTGGCGGAGCAGTCGGGCATGGAGCTGCCGCCGATCATGATCTATGGCGACGACGTGAGCCACATCCTCACCGAGGAAGGCATCGCCAACCTGCTGCTGTGCCGCAACGATGCCGAGCGCGAACAGGCGATCCGCGGCGTGGCGGGCTACACCGCGGTCGGGCTCGGGCGCGACAGGCGCGCGGTGGAGAACCTGCGCGACCGCGGCGTGATTCAACGCCCGCAGGACCTGGGCATCGACCCGCGCGACGCGACGCGCAACCTGCTGGCCGCGCGCAGCATGCGCGACATCGTGCGCGCATCGGGCGGGCTGTACCAGCCGCCCGGACGATTCAGGAACTGGTAGGAAACAACGACCATGAGCAATTCCGCGGGACTCGAAATCCTGGACTTCTCCTTCCCTGGCCGGCGCATCGCCGACGCCTTCCCGCCGGTGCTTGTCGGCGTGGTCGGCTCGGGCAACCTCGAGGTGATGCTCGAGAGCGCTGCCGGCGATGACTGCAGCGTGCGCATCGAGACCTCGGCGCGCGGCTTCGGGCCCATCTGGCGAGCCGTGCTGGCGGACTTCCACGAGCGGCATCCGTTGGGCGGCATCCGCATCTCGATCAACGACATGGGCGCCACCCCCGCGGTGGTGAGCCTGCGGCTCGGCCAGGCCGTGGCCGAACTGCCGGGAGCATCGTCATGAACCTCAGCTATGCCGAATGCACGGCGCGCGAGCGCCTGGCCCACCTGCTGGACGCCGGCAGCTTCCACGAATGGCTGCCGCCGGCCGAGCGGGTGACCAGCCCGCACCTGGCCCAGCTCGGCGTGCCCGGCGCCTTCGACGATGGCGTCGCGATCGGCCGCGCCACCCTGGCGGGCCGCACCGTCTTCGTCGCCGCGCAGGAAGGCGTCTTCATGGGCGGAGGCGTCGGCGAAGTGCATGGCGCCAAGCTCGTGGGCCTGCTGCAGCGCGCGTTGCGCGACCGGCCGGCGGCGGTGCTGCTGCTGGCGGAGTCGGGCGGGGTGCGGTTGCATGAGGCCAACGCCGGACTGATCGCCGTGTCGGAAGTGATGCGCGCCGTGCTCGACGTGCGCGCGGCAGGCATTCCCGTGATCACCCTGATCGGCGGTGCCAACGGCTGTTTCGGCGGCATGGGAATCGTCGCGCGCTGCACCGACCACATCGTGATGAGCGACAGCGGCCGGCTGGCCATGTCCGGCCCCGAGGTGATCGAGGCTTCCTTCGGCGTGGAGGAATTCGATTCGCGCGACCGCGCGCTCGTGTGGCGCACCACGGGCGGAAAGCACCGCTGGCTGACCGGCGACTGCGATGCGCTCGTGGAAGACGACGTGCAGGCGTTTCGCGCCGCAGCCATTGCCGCGCTCGGCGCTGCGAAAGCGGTCACGCCGGCATTGCTGGAGGCCGAACACGCGCTGCTGAGTGCGCGCCTGCGCGAAATGCCGCCGCCAAGCGACGATTCGGATGACGCGACGGCGCTCTGGCAGCGCCTGGGCATCGCCGATGCGCAGCGCATTCCCGACATGGACGTGGCCGCCGTGCATGCGCTGCGCGCGGCTGCGGAGGTACCGAGATGAAATGGAACACATTGGTGACGCAGCTTTTCGGCCCCTACCATGGCATGCGGGAGGCTGACGATTTCCTCCAGGGCGAGGTGGTGTTCGACGGCCGGCCGCTCACCGTGATCGGGACGGCGAACCATGCACCGATCGGCGTGCGGCTCGCGCTGGCGCAAGCCCGCGTGGTCCTGGACACCATCGCGCAGCATCCGGGCCGGCCCATCCTGCTGCTCATCGACACCCAGGGCCAGCAACTGCGCCGGCGAGACGAGCTGCTCGGCATCAATCGCGCGATGGCGCACCTGGGCATGAGCATCGACCTCGCCCGGCGAAGCGGGCATCGGGTGATCGGGCTGGTGTACGACCAGGCGTTGTCGGGCGGCTTCATCACCTCGGGCCTGATCGCCGATGCGTGCGACGCGCTGCCCGAAGCGGAAATCCGTGTCATGCGCATCCCGGCGATGGCACGCGTGACCAAGCTGCCGGAGGCCATGCTCACCGAGCTGTCCGAGTCGAATCCCGTGTTTGCACCCGGTGTCGGCAACTATGTGGCCATGGGCGGCGTGCGCGCCCTCTGGGAGGGCGACCTGCAGGCGGCATTGCGTGCCGCGCTGTCCCAGCCGGCAGGCGAAGACCGGCGCGCCCGCGATGGCGCCTTGCGCGGCGGCCGCAAGCTCGCCGCCGATGTGGCGCAACGCGTGCTCGATGCCGCCTGAGGTGCCGGCATGATGCTGCTGCGCCGCCACCGGCTCGCCCACCTTTGCGCGCAGGGCTGGTCCCAGGTGCTGGACCAATCGTGGGATGACGAGGGCAGGGCGTGCATCGGCCACTGGGCCGGCGAAGGCCTTCCGCTCGTCGTGACGCGCCAGCCCGCATCCACGGCCATGCAAGGGGAGGGTGTCTCTCTCGGCCTGCCCGCGCCGGCCCGATGGGGTCGACGCCGGCTCGCCTTGCAGGTGCCGCGCGCGGCCATCCTGTGCTTCGATGAGTTTCCGCGCGCGAACGAGGTGCGGCATCTGCTGCCGCGCGATGCGCGCGCGGCCTGGCGCAGGCTGATGAACGCATTGGAAATCGAGCGCGTGCAGGCCCGTGTCTACGGCAGCTACGGCTGGCAACAGCTCACCGGCCTGAAGTACGTGCACCCGGGCTCCGATCTGGACCTGTGGATGGCTGTGGACGACGCGCGCCACGCGGACGCCGTGGCTGCTTGCCTGCAGGCGCTGGTCGTCGGGCGGTTGCGGCTCGACGGCGAGCTTGTCTTTTCCGATGGCAGCGCGGTCAACTGGCGCGAGTGGAGCGCCTGGCGCGCCGGGCATGCGCGCAGCGTGCTGGTCAAGCATGTGCGGGGCGCCCGGCTCGAGAACGGGGCCTTCGTGCCCGAAGACGCTCAAGGCATGGGGTTGGCGGCGTGAGCACCGCATGGCCTATTGGTCAAGTTGCCGCGGCGCTCCCTTCGCTGCCCTCGGCACATGCCATCGGGCGCGCCGCCACGCTGGCGCTGTACGACGAACTGGCGTTGGCACCGAAGCCGGGACTGGTGTCCTTCGCCGACAGCGGCAGCCATGACGACATGGACGCCCACACCTTCATGCGAAGCCTCCTTGCGCTGCGCCACTACTTCGTGCAGATCGCGCTGCTGGGTGAGGCGCATGCGCCGTTCGACGCGCTGCAGGCATGCGGCATCGCCGCGGAAGCCCGGATGTTGAAGGCCACGGGTGGCGTGAACACGCACCGCGGCGCAGTCTTCACCCTGGGCCTGCTGTGCGCCGCGGCCGGCGCGGCGCGGCGCGACGGCGAACCGGCGTGTCCGGCCGCACTGCGAAGCACGCTGCGCAGGCATTGGGGCGACGCGCTGCAGGCACGCAGTGGCCGCATTTCCCCATTGCCGGGAGGCATCGCGGCCCACCGCCATGGATTGCGCAGCGCATCGCAAGAGGCGGCGCTCGGATTTCCGGTGCTGTTCGAGACGGCCGTACCGGCGCTTTTTGATGCCCTGCGGCGCGGCCTGGGGCCGCAGCAGGCGAGGGTCGACACCCTGTTCGCCGTGATGGCCGTGCTGGACGACAGCAACCTGGCGCACCGCGGCGGCCTCGAGGGCCTGCGCCAAGCCCAGCACGCAGCGCGCGGCTTTCTGGCGCAGGGCGGGGCCGCAAGGCCCGACGGCCTGGAAGCCGCGCAGGCGATTCACCGCGACTTCGTCGCGCGTCGTCTCTCGCCCGGGGGCGCTGCCGACATGCTCGCCGCGGCCTGCTGGATGCAGCGCATCTGCGGTGTGGCGGCATGAGCTTCGCCATCGTCGTGTCGGGCCAGGGCATGCAGCATCCCGACATGCTGCCCTGGCTCGCGGAGGACGACACCGTGCGCGCCATGCAACGGATGCTCAGCATCGACGACTGGCGAGCGTGCGCGAAGGATCCGGTCTGGGCAGGGCGAAATGCGAATGCCCAGGTTCTGCTGACAGGCCTGGCGCTGGCTGCATGGGCACAGCTTGGGCCGCATCTTCCGGCCCCTGCCGCGGTGGCCGGCTACAGCGTCGGCGAGCTTGCGGCGTTCGCGGTGGCTGGCGTCTTCGATGCGGACACTGCCCTCGGATTGGCACGCCGCCGTGCGGCGCTGATGGACCGAGCCGTCGCAGCGAATGCCACCGGCCTGATGAGCGTGAGCGGGGTGAGCCAATCCCTGCTCGAACGCCTGTGCGAAGAATTCGGCCTCGTCGTCGCCATCCGCAATGGCATCGACAGCGTGGTGCTCGGGGGGCTGCAGGCGATGTTGCCTCGCGCGGTCGAAGCGGCGCAGCGTCAGGGCGCGCACGCCGTGCTTCTCCATGTGCAGGTGGCCTCCCACACCCCATGGATGGCCGAAGCGGCGCGCGGCTTCGCGGCCCATGTTGCGCCGATGGCGTTTCGCACGGCAGGCATGCCTCTGTTCAGCGATGCGCAGGGCCGCGTCGCGCAGCCTCCGCAACTCAAGCATGCGCTGGCCATGCAGATCGATCACCCGGTGCGCTGGGACGAATGCATGGAAGGCATCGCCGGTCGCCGGGTGGCCTGCGTGCTCGAGATCGGTCCGGGGCAGGCACTGGCGCGTCAGTGGAACAGCCGGTATGCCGACACGCCGGCGCGCTCCGTGGACGAGTTTCGCAGTGCGGACGCCATTGTTCGGCACGTCAGGAAGGTTCTGCAGGCCGGGACGTGAGCGGAAGGTGCCGCGCAAGCAAGGCGGCGACCACCTCGGCTTACGAATTGCAGAGCTGCACAGTGGCTATGGGCGCCAGTTTGCCGTGCTCGGGCGGCGTGGGCAGGCAGCGGCGGAAGACACAACTATTCAACCGGTCGAACCGGTGAATGTCGCCCAAGAGACTGATGGAAGTGATGAAACATGTGCGTTTGCGCACTGACATGCGCAGCGTTTGCTTCCACTTCATGAAGCTCCTCGCGAAGCTGCGATGGGGACCCGCTGGCTAATTGTTAACAAGTGTCCACTGGTGCACAGTTCGTCGCCGAAATAGCACGCCGAGCACGGCGGCAATACGTACCATTCGCAGCAGAACAGCCACTCGGAGGAGTGTGAACAGAGGGGCGTGTGCATTCCTCGTTTGGTGAGGCACGGGAGCCGATGAACGCCTGCCGGGCCTGTCGGATCAGCGCGCGTCCTATCGAAAAGGCTGGAGTGCAGAGTGCATTTCCATCTGCCGCCCTCGGCTTGGCAGATTCGTCTGTGGACTTCACTTTTTTCTTTATGCCACTGCGGCAATGGATTGCGAGATGCGGCCACAAGCGGATTTTCTGGGGCCCTCGTCGCTGACCGCTTGTGATCAACCGCTGGAGCATGACCGACATGACAGTTTTTTCGTTGCCGCAACGCACAAGCCGAGCAACCGGTGAATCCGATGCGCGCTTGGACGCTCGGGAAGCGCGCGATACCGTCGGCCGAAGAGCATGCGCCTTCGTTTTCATCGAAAACCTGCCGCACCTCGTCGAGGTCTATGGGCAGGACTTTGCTTCGGCTGCGAGCCGTGAGTTGCACCGCCGGCTTTGTGCTCACTTCGTGGTGTCGCCGTCATCCCATCTGGCCCGCTTGCGCGACGACTGCTTCCTTATCTGGTCCAACAAAGCCTTCGACTGCTCGGAATTCGACGGCCGCGCGCCCGGCGAGCCGCCGCATTTTTCCAAGCGCTCAAGTGGTGCGATCGAGATGCTGCTCACCGTTGCAGGCGCCGAGCCTGTGTGTGTCGGAAATGCCTCAGCTCTCCTGCAGCTGCATGCCGATTGGATCGACGTTTGCTCACCGGAGAAACTCGGCAATTCAGAGATCGAGCTCATGTTGTGGAGCGCACAGCCGTACCCTGACTCGCGCGAGTTGCGCGCCGACGGTTGGCGACAGCTCTACCGGGCCGACATGGATGTCGCGTCGCGCGTGAATGAAGCTCTCCTTGCCGACGCTCTGTCGTTCACGTGGCGTCCTGTCGCGCATCCAGGCGACCTCGCGTCGGTGCTTTACTTCAGTGGACGGGTTCGCCTCGCGTCGGGTATCAGCAAGACCACGTCGCTCGTTCCCGAGGTGTTCATGCCTTGCCTTCGTCGGCTGGGTCTGACGCGTGCTTTTGACCGCGCCGTGATCCGACAGGCCGTTGCAGCATTGCGTTCGAGGCCTTCGATCCACATCGGCGTGAGTGTCTCGGCGCAGAGCATCCGGCTGGATCATTGGTGGGCATCGCTGCTCGTGATTCTGGACCGCGAGCCCGCTCTGGCACCGCGACTCGTCGTGGAGATCGTCGACTGTGCCGCGATGACCGACCTCGAGACGGCACGCGACTTCTGCACACAGCTGCAGCTGCGTGGCTGCCGCATCGCCATCCGCGATCTCGGTGGTGGTGCGGACAACCTTGCGGCGGTGCAGGTTTGTGGCCCCGACATCGTCATACTCGATGCGACATTTCTGCGCCGCGCACGCGACAGCGATTTCGGTCGCAACTGCCTGCGAGGCATGCTCGCCATGTGCGCGGGTTTCGCCCAGTATGTGGTGGTCAACGGCATCGAGCGCAAGGCCGACGCCGATATCGCGGAACGCGCCGGTGCGCGATGGCTTCAAAGCCACGACCTGCGTGGCGCGGAGCGCCAGGTCATGTCCGTTGCGAGCGCGCACAGCAATGCAGGCAGCTACGCGGAAGCCGCACCGTGAAGAAATTTCCAGGCGATCTGCCGGAAAGCGCTGTGCGATCGATTCGCCGGTACTCCTCTTTTTGCAGAGAGCATTCAAGGCGCCAGCAGCGGATGTGCGGGGCACAAGCACTGACGCCGATCGCATCACGGTCTTCCTGGGAAAGATTCGGGGCCTTCAGTTTTGTCACTCGCTAGAAGCGAATTTCCACACTAGGGCAAAAGCGGTCGAACAGATTTCTCCAATTTGAGATCGCTTGGTTTTTGAAAAATGTACTTTCATTTTCTTCTCTCAGAATTGCCGAAGGACGAGCGAGATGCCTTGATAAGGCAATCGAAGGTTCGTTCATGCAAGCGCAATGAAGTACTGCTCACTGCCGGTGAGACGAGCAACTTCGTTTATCTGGTGGGCTCCGGATTGATTCGCGTGGTGGAGGTCGGCGGCCCCGACAAGGACGAGGTGACGACCGACTTCGTCAGGTCCGGCGACATCTATCTGGGGGCCTCACTCGAAGACAACTCTTATGTCGCCAGCTCTACCCTTGTTGCGGCATTGCCTTCTGTCATTTATCAGATTCCCATCACTGTCGTGAGAGAGATCTGCCTGAAGAGTCCGGACTTTTCAATCAAGCTGCTTCAGATGGTGATGAAGCGGATAGGTTCTCTGAGAGGGCAACTCAGGAGAGTTTCTGCGATGAATGCGGAAGACATCGTTCGCCGTGTGCTGCACGAGCTCACACAACTTGCGCCTGCAGAAGGTGGAGGCTTCGATCGCCGTATCTCTCAAGGCGTCATCGCGTCGTACACAGGGCTTTCGCGTTCCATGGTGAACAGGACGATGAAGGACATGGAGGATCGCGGTCTCTTGGAGAGAGTGAACGATGGCGTTCGGGTAGATCCAGGATTTGCCTTCACTGACTTCGGAAGCCTTCGACCCGCGGACAGTTCCGAAGCCGCGGATTGATCCGCCGTATTCCAATCTGCTGCTGCATCGGGTCTGCACGCAGAAGGGATTGCTGCGTGTGGCGCCGGCAGGCTAAGTGAGGCGGAATGCCTTCGAAGAAGATCCCGACAGCGCAACTGATCACCCGAACGGGTGCACGTCACACAAAGATTAACAGCCGCTCTGGATAAATAGCCAGAAACGGCGGTTTCTTGTGATGGGGCCTCAATCACAAAATCAATCTATGAAAATGGATTGCGGTGAAGAGGGTGCCAGTGATGAGTAAGCTTGCGGCTCCACTGCTTGCCATGCCGCGTGCTGCAAAGCGTTTGCTGGTTCTGGCCGTCGATGCGGTGCTGTGTCTGGCGTGCGTCTGGCTGGCATTCAGCTTTCGGTACGAGCAATGGATCGGACTGAACGAGGTACCGTGGACGGCAGCAGTCTTTGCTGTTTTCACCGCGCTGCCGCTCTTCGTGTTCTTCGGCTTCTACAGGGCGATCTTCAGGTACACGGGCAGTGCCGCGTTGTTGGCTATCGCTCGCGCATGTGCGTTGTTCGGTATCGGCTACGTACTGGTCTTTTCCGTCATTGGCGTGGCAGGGGTGCCTCGCAGCATCGGAATGTTGGCACCGCTGCTGATCTTCATGGCGGTGGCGGGATGCAGGATGATTGCCCGCTACTGGCTGGGCGGGCTCTACATGAGTGCGCTTCACCGCAAGACGCTGCGTCAGGTGGTGATCTACGGCGCCGGTGGTGCCGGCCTGCAACTGGCTGCCGCGCTGGTGCAGAGCCGCAAGATGGTGGTGCGTGCGTTCGTGGACGACGCAGCCCACCTTCATGGCAACACGCTGAACGGCCTGCGCGTTTTCTCTCCTGACTGGCTCGAGCGCAACGCGGCGGAGAACGGAATCACCGATGTCCTGCTGGCAATGCCTTCGGCAAGTACGGTGCGCCGTGCCGAGATACTGAATCGCCTTCTGCCCTTGCGCTTGCACGTTCGCACTTTGCCGGCCTTGGCCGACCTGGCCAACGGCAAGGTGCAGGTGAACGATCTGCACGAGGTCGACATCGAGGATCTGCTGGGGCGCGAACCTGTGTCGCCGGTGGATGACCTGCTGCATCGACACGTTCGCAACCAGGTGGTGCTGGTCACCGGCGCCGGGGGTTCCATCGGTAGCGAGCTATGCCGGCAGATCGCGCGGTTGTCGCCATCCACATTGCTTCTGGTCGAGGTGAGCGAATTCGCTCTGTATTCCGTGCACCAGGAATTGGAGGCGCTTGTCCCTGATGTGCGGGTTGTCCCGCTGCTGGCCACCGTTTGCGACGCGCAGCGGCTGCGCGAGATCATGCAGACCTGGCGGCCAGATACGGTCTACCACGCAGCTGCGTACAAGCATGTGCCGCTCGTCGAGCACAACCCGGTGGAGGGCGTGAGAAACAATGTGTTCGGCACGTTCACTGCGGCGCAGGTCGCCATGGAATGCAAGGTCCGGCGTTTCGTGCTGGTCAGCACCGACAAGGCGGTGCGGCCCACCAACATCATGGGTGCGAGCAAGCGACTGGCCGAGATGGCCTTGCAGGGGCTGGCGCAGCAGAGCACCGGCACCTGCTTTTCGATGGTCCGCTTCGGCAACGTGCTCGGCTCCAGTGGGTCTGTGGTGCCTCTGTTCCGTCGCCAGATCGAAGCCGGTGGTCCGCTGACGCTCACGCACCCCGACATCACCCGCTATTTCATGACGATTCCTGAGGCGGCCCAACTGGTGATTCAGGCGGGCGCCATGGCGCAGGGCGGCGACGTGTTCGTGCTCGACATGGGCAGCCCGGTGCGCATCATCGATCTGGCCCGGCGACTGGTCGAGCTCTCGGGCCGGACGGTGCGGGACGCTGCGTTGCCGGATGGTGACATCGAGCTCCGGATCACCGGGCTGCGTCCGGGCGAAAAGCTCTACGAGGAACTGCTGATCGGCAACAACGCAATGCCCACCGTACATCCCCGAGTCATGAAGGCGCATGAAGACTGCGCTTCACCCGAAGAGCTCTGGCCGCAGTTCAGGTTGCTGGCGGCCGCATTGGAAGACTGCGATGTGCCAGCGCTGAAAACAATGCTGGTGAAGATGCTGGCCGGCTATCAGCCCCATGCGGAAGTGGTCGATTGGGTCTACATGGAGCGCAACCGCAGGCGCGTCCTCGGTGCATTGCCTGCGGCCGCCGTGCATCACGGCGACATCGCCGGGCTGCCCAAAGCGCTGGTCACGATCCCGGCTTGACGCTGGCCCGAATCGCACACGGCCGGCGCCGGCGCGAGGCGACGGACAGCCGCATCCGGGAACCTGAAGAAAAACGCATGAATCAGACTCCGCAACAAGACACGCCGGGACCGGTGGACATCGTCATCATGGCTGCCGGCAAGGGCACGCGCATGAAGAGCAGGCTGCCCAAAGTGTTGCATCGATTG
>Ga0157369_10001161_pt1 | contig 32854 bp, 35 predicted proteins | sample C25metaG_FD_113461 | JGI IMG/M metagenome (GOLD analysis project Ga0157369, IMG submission 113461) | Corn rhizosphere microbial communities from Kellogg Biological Station, Michigan, USA - C2-5 metaG | ecosystem: Host-associated > Plants > Roots > Rhizosphere > Soil | place: USA: Michigan... | reverse complement strand
GATCGTCTGCCTGGCGATCAGCTGAACATGACCCAGGAATTGATCGCCAACATGCTCGGCGTACGTCGCGAAGGGGTCACCGAGGCCGCGGGCAAACTGCAGCGCCAGGGCGTTATCGAATACAGCCGCGGCCACATCACGGTACTCGACCGTAAGCAACTCGAACAGCTGAGTTGCGAATGCTATGCCGTAGTGAAAAAGGAAACCGATCGCCTGCTGTCATATCTGCCGATACGCAGTTAAGACACGTACAGCCTTTGCAGCGTGAATGGATCGTCAACATGCCTGTAGGCAAAAAAGCCCATCACACATCCAGTCTGACTGTCCGAGCCGGTGCCACGACCCAGCGCATTATGCCCAGGGCATTTCTGGAGAGATCAAGCTGTAGACAAGCGCTGCTGACTAAGAAAGTAGGACATATCCATGGCCTCCAAGGGTTTACTGAAAAAAAACCCTTGGGCCTGATCGCATCCGCTATTCATAAAAAAATCTGCTTCGGCAGAGGTTTCTATACCTTCAGCTATCACCGTGAGGCCTAGGCTTTTCGCCATTGAGAGCATGGCACCGACCACCGCCACTCTGCCGCTATCCAATTCGATATCATGAACAAATGACCTGTCTATTTTTAGAAAATCAAAGGGCATACGGGTCAAGTATGAAAAGCTCGAATAACCGGTACCAAAATCATCGAGCGCAAGCAAAACGCCCGCCTCTTTCAGCACCTCCAACCTTATCAAGCACCCGCTCAAATCCTTTATAAAAATCGTCTCCGTTACTTCTAGCTGCAGTAGACCCGGATCCAGCTTACAATCGCGCAAAACCGTAGAAACGTAGTCTGCGTAGGAGTCGTCTTCCAACTCCAACGCCGACACATTGACGGCGATTTTGATCTCCCCTAAACCCAGCGCCTTCCATTGGCCTATTTGGGTACAGGCTTCCTTTATCGCCCACCGACCTAACGCCACCACCAGTCTCGTCGCCTCAGCGACGGGAATAAAACTATTTGGCGCAACTTCTCCCAAGGCGTCATTGCGCCATCTCATCAACGCTTCAACACCTACAACCGCACCGTTCGAAAGATCGATCTTAGGCTGATAGACAAGCCTGATCTCGTTAAGATCGATGCACTGACGTAGACCCTCCTCAATTTTCTGCCGCTCCTGAGCCTGAGCGCCTATTTCATTACTAAAGAAGGTATACCCGTTTCGGCCGTTTTGTTTCGTCCGGTACATGGCAGTGTCAGCTTGCGCAATGAGCGAATCTATATCGACATGCTCATGCGGAGAAAACCCTATACCCATACTGATCGTAATATGAATATCTTGGTGATCTATCAAATGAGGCTCATTGCATCTAGATATGATTTTTTTCGCGACCTTCTCGGCAGCTTCGCGACTCTTGAGTCCTGCGAGCAATACTAAAAACTCATCACCTCCCTGTCTGCTTACCGTATCTTCCTCCCGCACACATCCCGACAGTCGAGCAGCAACCGAAACCAGAAGCTTATCGCCCACCGAGTGGCCAAAGGAATCGTTTATCCCTTTGAAGTTATCCAAGTCTAGAAAGAGTATCGCGACGTTTGAATGGTTCCTAACGGCGGATCGCAATGATTGTGCTGCCCTGTCACGGAACAACAGGCGATTGGGCAGATGGGTCAACTGATCATGCTCCGCCAGATAAGTCATCTTGGCCTTCATGGCGCGCTCCATCGAGACATCATGGAATACGATGACAGCCCCCGTTACAGCCCCCTTTTCATCGATCATTGGCGCGGTGGAGTCCTCGATGTCTATTGATCCACCGTTACGCCTCAGGAGGACAGCGCCTGCACTCAATCCTGTAGGTGCTAGCTTACTCAGCGCCAGTTCTACCGGATGAGGTATATCGCCAAATGCCCCATCAAGCTTGACTTTCATGACGTCGCTGACAGGCTTCCCTTTTGCCAACTCTTTCGGCCATCCCGTCAGCTTCTCAGCGGCGGGATTGATATATTCAACCTTTCCTTCACCGTCAGTACCTATGACTCCGTCACTGATGGAATCCAGGGTGATCTTTGCTCTCGACAGAGCGCTATTGCGTACGCGGTATCCTTCAGAACCCGTCCAAACGTCTTGTAACACCTGTATCAGGAGGCGAGGATGGGATAACTCATCACCTATATAGATATGCGCGCCTTCTTGAAGGGCGAAATCTACACGTGCGCGGAATGACTCCGACCCTAAAAGCAGAACAGGAATAGGAGAGCTTTTTTTGGCGGCGGCGCTCAAGAGCTCTAGGATTTCAACGGGCTTCAGGACGCTCTTTGTCAGTACCAGGACGATAACATCTGGCTTCTCTTCACCCTTGAGCGCCTCGAGCGCAGAACCAACACTATTAAATTGGGAAACACCAAAGACATTAGACGTAGAACCAAGGCTTTTTATGAATCCAGCGGCTCGTGCCTTCGTAGAAACAACCATCAGATTGACGTCCATCACCACCTCTGTCTGGCCAGCCTGTTTTAATATATCCATCACACAATGACGCCATGAATCACGTAGCGCGCTCGACTGAATACATCTATAAAATAACGATCATCAAATTATATTAAACCAAACAAACCCCTAATAATCTGCAATACATCCTGGACCTCACGCGCATCCTGGCACGAAGTCAAGAGCACCATTGCGTGGAGCACCCACTAAAACCCTGCAGTCTACTTTTTTAAAAAATCAAAGACACTGCCACCAGGAGGCCGTCGAAACGAAATAATAACCTAAGCATCCCCTTCACAATCCAAAGCCGCTCAGAACCCTTAAGGGCCTTCGATTATCGCCAACAGCAGGGAGAGCTAATTTCCTATTACCAGAGAGATACTCAGGTCATCCAAAACGGTCCTCTACCAAAAATCGAAAATAAGACTGGACAACAGTACCAGCAAGACCACGCCGATCAGCAAAAAATACAATACACCTTCTATAGACGCTGAATCTTTTTGCATATCTTCCCTACTAACCCATACGCGTGCCACACGCAACGCGTGAAGTCACAAAACAACCAAATGCAAAAAAAAATACTGCAACTATTGAAATTCGCATTTAATTCATAGCGGCGCAAATACCCAGCCACGAATACGGCTAGAAAATCGCATCTACAGCAATGCTGTCGACCACTACCATTGGCAGGAACAGCTAAATCTTGCAGACAGGACCAGCCCTGCATCCAATCATATTCTTACGAAAGCACACCAAGCATTCCAAGTGAAGGAGACTTGGCTGCCACACGCTTTCATGGGCCATTTTTAATTATTGATCCGCCCTATACATCAAGAGCGGAATGCCTATGAGCGCCCTATCCATTACGCCGCGCCGATAAAACTAGGCAATAAGAGGGAATCCCTTCCCACCCTTGACAGCGCCATCTAATTCCAGCCAACGAAGCCATTCACCGACGCCTTGGACCTGTTATGCCCAAGCCTTCGTGCCAATTACAGACTCGCTATAATCAAACTCTGCACCCAAGGGCATGCGTTCAGTACTCACTGTATATCTTGAGCTGCATTATAAGTGCAAAAAAGGGAATTTTCCGCTACTCATATTTCCCTGCTATCAGTGACGCAAGCGGCAAACTTGAATGCAGCGTTCGGCATCTGGACCTTGGATATCTGACCCACCAGACCCTGGTCATTACGACAGCTATGAGAATGATGCGCCCCACGGCAAGGCTTGTCGGTGAACAGCTGAGAGTCAGGCAGCCGTAGCCCGCTCGACTCGCTATCCGTGGTAGTGCTTGAGCTCGAGGAGTCGACGTCCTTTGAGGGGATTCAGGGAGATCAAAGCTTCGGAAAGAGCCAGATGCCATTACCGAATAGGTCAATCGCCTGGCACGCCTACCAAAGCCTATCGGTAAAACGCCCACTCCCCAAAAATCAACCAGCGCATCGACAGGATGAGCAGTAAAGAAAAGCGGCTCTTTATTACCAAAAAAAGTGACTGATTCAGTTCGCCACGCTAGGGAACCAACTTGTCGTTCCTGTCAGCTGTTATCGAACGGTCCGACAGTTCTCGTTGGCGCCGCTTCGCCATTTTCTCTAAACGTAATTCAGCATTCCTGGCTTGCGTTTCTTCCAGGGTAGGTCGTAAATCTTCCGGTCGCGCTCCGGCGTTTGTCCGAGTGTTGGATTTATCATCCATCTATGTTCTCCTGTAAGCGGCATTCGCCTACATCAGAAGTGTTACGATGCTCGCCGTTCAGTGGCCACTATTACCAGCGGTCTAAAGCCACACAGTGACTGGGGACCGGATGCCTTTCGGCACACGCTCTCGCGTCCGGATCCCGCGGGTCAGCGAGCCCTGGCAAGAGCCAGGCATTACCTAGACGGCCGAGGGGATACACAGCTTGCAGTACCCCTGCAGATCGACTGCCCACAACGACCTCCCCACTCCAGATCTGCCTTAACGGTATCGATCACATCAGCAATTGGGCCAAGCACGCCATTAGGCCAGTCAGAGCAATGCCGCCGATCACGGGTAAGAGGATCCAGAACGGATTCTTCTGTTGCCTACGAAATCGCATCGACTTGGCGAGTACGGCACTCACCTTGGCCTGGGAGGCATCGATGCGACGGCGCGACTCAGCGCGGGCTTGAGCATGAGTATTCACGATCGACTCCTTTAGCGGCAGCGGCCTCCGCAGTCTTTTTGAAGAACGGAGACCGGTTGATAGTGCCTCCCGCCAAAATTGACTATTAGCCGGGAGATCCAACGCTTACGCCGGTGTCGACTTGACGATCTCTATCGGAGAACTGACCGCCTACTCGCGGTCTGCTAGCCAACAAGCTGGCACTTGAGCACATCCTGTTCCGGTGCCATGCGACACATTATCCAATCGCGGGTGGCGGCGCGCGGGCTACACTACGTGTAGACCCGCCAGTTCCACGGTTTCAGCACTGAACGCTGTCGGATGGCGATTTACGATAGCTTCGAAGATACTCCGCATCACCGCATCGGACTCGAAATCGGTGCGACACCGAAGCAGACCGGAATGGGAGACGCTGCGCTGCACTGCGGCAATTAGCCCACCAGCGCAGAGGCTCTTGATGATGTTATGCGGTAAACGCCCCGAGCGGCGCAACGTCGTTACGGCCTCGGCGAGGACATCGAGAATCTCCTCCTCCGCGGCTGAGAAGGGTCCCGTACCAAGCCTGCCTTTTTTCAGCAAGTAGCGGCGGGCCAGATTAAGCGCATGATGATCCAACTCGGCCTGGACCCTTGTGTTCATAACGCCACGCGCTTTAAGGCTGCTTTCCAGTGCGATGAGATAATCCCAGTTGAGAGACTGAGAAATCTGTGCGACGACACGATCCATAGTGACTGTCCATGCAAGAGCTAGCCTCAATGGCAGTCTGATAGCATCCGATAAGTATCGTTCCCGACCGTCCGTCTCGACACACGGAGGCCGTCATAACCCTGGAGCGTACTGACCTCTCGCTCCGCCTCCGAGCCAGATCTTTCGATCTCTCCGCTCCCAACACGGATCAGTTTAGCGAAGCACCGGGATTGAAGCGGGCGGACCTACGTCGTAGTAATGTCATGAACCGCCATCTCGGATTGCACAAGGACGAAGCTTAAAGATGCGTTTATAGAAAATTATGGAATGAAGATGTGTCTAGCTCATACGCGGTTGCCAAAAACTATTTATTAGCAATTGGCTGGAATGCCAAAGTTTAAGGCGAGTACGCAAATCATTCCAGGTAATGGCCATAGAAGATCGTATCAGCTTAGAGCACATTGGTAGACGTTCGGACGTCGGGGGGTTCGACACGCTGATCAGGACAGCGATCCATCGCACCAAACTATACTTAATCTAACGAAGCCTACTGCTGATCAGCAACACCGCCATCTATTAAAACACGGGAAAAATTATTTCATCTTTGCTATAGCCATTTACAGATGAAAAAAGCTATAACGGCAGCCACTGACTAATCTGGAGGAGATCAAAATGTCCTTGATCCAAGAGTACCGTCAAACCGAAGCTGCCATTGAAGAATTTAAGCAGCGTTTGGAACAGCTAAGCACCGATGAGCGTCTGCAGAAAGAGCTTGACTTCGAAAAGCAACTGCGTGCTTTGCTAGGCGAATACAACAAGTCGCTCCGTGACGTTATTGCCATCCTCAACACCGATGCCGGTACCACCAATAGCGTTGGTCGCAGGAGCAAATCTACGCTGGCAGCGAAGCAGCGCCGGTCCCGCCAGTTGAAACGCTATAAGCACCCTGAAACTGGCGAAGTCATCGAAACTAAGGGTGGCAACCACAAGATTCTGAAAGCCTGGAAGGCTAAGCACGGAGCCGACGCGGTCGAAGTTTGGCTTCAGAGCGAGTAATCACGCCCCCGGCCGAATCATGCAGCGACTCTTGGTCGAGTCGCTAAACTATCAGTACTTTCTCAGTTCCCGTGAGGAAAAGATCCAACGCATCAGTAGCCACCGCATCGCCTTTACCGTTCCCGGGGTGAAGCTTGCTGGGAAACCTTTCGCTGATTACTGTGCATCCATACAGAATCCTGAAAGGAGGCCTATCCCGTATTCATTTCGCGCCCCATCCCTCGTCTCTGCCACGGTTGTCCCGGTCGTTCTGTTGAGTATCAGAAGGCATGGCTTCAGGGATTGAGCAAATGGGCCGCTATAGACATGCTTGGTGATGAGCAAGGCAGCTTTGAACAGCAGCAGTGCCTGTTCCGACCTACGGAGCTGATGTACTGCCGCAACCTCGTTGCTCTGCTGACCGAAGAGTTCGACCAGATGCGTCAGTGTCTGGGGCAAGCCCATCGCGCCATTCGTGTTCTGCTCGCTGAGCGGGATGTCCTAACGGCGGAAGTACAGCGTCACCGCTTGCGCTACGTCCAGTTGGTACAGGAAGAGAACCAGCGCCACGTGCCCCGCGGTGACCGACTCATCCCGGACGACCGCGACGCCCCCTCTCGCGTGTTCAGCGTCATATCTTGCGGCTCGAGTCGATGCACTCCATCCTGCATCTAACGCCACTTCCCAGCCAGCGCGGTAGCTCAGGTCCGGCAGCTGCAGCGGCTGCTAAGCGCCGGCTTCAGCCTTGTGAGGATTCGTGGCTTTCCGGATTGCATGCGGCTGATCGAAGACACCCAGGCCTGCCCGGAGACCTCGGCCGCGCAGCGCGAGCGCCTGGAGAGCCTTGGAGCGTTAGATTGGCGAATTGGAAATCCGCCGCGATAACGGTGTCTTCGGTACTGCGGACTATCGCTCCTCCCAGTTTTCGGACTTCTTGCCGAGCACGTAGACGGCCATGCCGTACCCTGCTGCCGCCTGAGGATTTGGCATCACGGCAAGCAGGTGCCAGCCGTCGGCGAGAGCTGCCTCCGCATCACTACGAGTATTAACTTCTTTGAGATGTCTCACTTCGTGCAGCTGCATCAAGGAGCTCCAAGCCAGCGAAGCCGGCGGGATGGACGGCGGAAAGGGCTCAGCATTCCAGGTCAAAGGTAACATCTCTTCCAGGTTACATGCCGAAGACCTCAAGGGCGAAGTCCTGCTGCATGTCTAGCAGCCAGAAGTCTGGGAAGACTATGCACTCATCGGCGTCATAGCGCAGCAGCTTGTCGAACTTGCGTTCCTCATCCCGCAGCTTTTGCTCGATATTGCCTTTCAGGTACTGAATCGAGCGCGATCCACTGTTTGCTCGCCGGCATCAGCGCCACCTGGAGCACATCCGCTTGATGAGCTTTGCCAAGGCGCTGAGCGATCTTAGCGGTAGCGGTAGCGGTCGCTTGTCGGCGTCCGCTTCTGGCCGAGTGCAGCCCGTTGCCACCGGCTGCACTCGGCCACATGCGCGTACTAATCAAAAACAAGGAAGCCCCATATGCCCCGCCTGGTTTGGCTGCGCGACCATATGCAGCACAGTGACATCCTGGCGAACTGGCTGCATCAACAGTTCGCATACGAGTTTATCGATCAGCCGTTGGCCGACTGGCAGCGCGAATTCGCAGAAGGCCAAGTCAACGGCGATTGGCAATGCCTGATCGCCTTGGAGAATGACCAGCTACTTGGCGGTGCTGCACTCGCCGCCAACGACTTGCGCGAACGTCCGGAGCTCGGTCCCTGGCTCGCCTGCGTCTTTATCACCCCGCAGGCAAGGAGGCAAGGTTTGGCGGAACAGTTGATAGAAGGCATTTGCGCCACCGCAAAGGCCAACGGCACCACGCGGCTGTACTTGCATACCCATGATCGCAGCGACTACTACGCCAAACGTGGATGGCAAGTGCAGGAGTCTTTTCAGGCCTGGGGTAAGGAGCAGCGATTGATGCTGAGATATCTTTGAACTCGCTTAGGTTTGAAGCTGAAAGTGGATACCAAACACCCGCAAGGCTGCCCTACGCCAACGGCTGCTTTGGGTCGATAGCCGACTGAGGCACTCGCCGGCGAGAAGACGCATTTGCTTTGGAAACCCACAGCAAACTCCATACGTCCGGATGTGGGTATTCCAACCTCCAGCGACGTAGATATGGTTTCCCGCTGACCCAGCCTTTCTGATCGCGTTTCCTGTACCAGCCACTTCTCTGCCTGGTACTGCTCATGTCCGTCTTCTCTCCTACCGCCCCAGCAGCCATGACAGCACGCCTGCTGGGCTTTGTCTTGGCCACCTGCTGCGCCCCCTTCGCCATAGCGGATGTGCTGGCCATCTCCGACGCCGCTCACCCCCTCACCAATAGCGTCGGCGCCCGAGTGGTGTTCTTGGATGCCCCGGAGCGCCTCGAGCAGCAGCTCTCCGAAGGCCTGCCGGCGGATCCGCGACAGGCTGTAGCCATCATGCAGCAGCGGATGCGTTCGGCATCCGCGCAGCAGCTGGGTCGAGTCCTTGCCAAGGCGCATCAGGACGTGGCCGAAGCCTGGAGCCTGGGCGTGGCCAAGCTGCCGGCCGTCGTGGTGGATCGTCGGTATGTGGTCTATGGCCAGGCCGACGTAGCGGCCGCCGTAGCCAGCATTGAGCGCTACCGGAGCAGTGGACGATGAATCGGCCTGTGCAGCGTCTACGGCGCCTGGCGCTGGCCATCCCTATGGCTACCAGCCTGCAAGCCACTGCAGCAGTCACCACCGCAACCATCGTGTCGTCCTCGCTCTCGCCCGACTGCCTTGAATACAAGGTGGTCGGCATCTGCTACTGGCTGTTCTGCACCCCCTACGGCTGTAAGGTGAAGACCTCGGCCAAGGTACGGCACTTCGTGCCCGATGCCGTGGTTTCCAGCTACGCCAACACCGGCGAGAACCCGTGGACGGAGATGGCCACTTTCAGCCCCGTCAGCAGTGTCGCCGCCGGCGGCAATGACCCGGGCGACAGCGCGACCCAGGCCAACGCCACGATCAGCGCCCGCTTCAAGAACACCGATGTCATCGGCCACCCGGGCGGCTATGCGTTCAGCCAGTTTGCCAGTGGCTCAGGCTACGTCTGCAAGGGCGCCGGTACCGCGTATATGCCCTACTTGCTGAGCAACTACGACTACCTGGCCTGGCGGTACGGCATCCCCGAAGCCGTCTATCCAGAGGCCCTCATCCCGGGCAAGCGCGAAGTGGGCGGCACCTTCTCGGGCGACCTGTGGGGCAACGTCTATCCGCGCAGTGGCTTCCTGCATCAGCCCGACGATTACAAGGCCGCGGCGGTCATGGCCCAGCGCGCCGGCGACGTCGTCACGCGCTCCGGCCAGATCCACGTCTACCAGTCGCTGCTGGCCCAGCCAGAAGACGGCTACTGGCCCGCAGGCGAGCTGCTCGAGGGCGACGCCACCACCGGCAAGTGGCAGGAGCTCACGCCCACGCTGAGCCAGAGCTGCGCTGCCTTTCCCAACTCGGGCCCTCACGTCCAAGACGCTGTGGGTGCCTATGCCTGGGCGCTGTGGCGCCCCTACAGCTGCTGCAAGCATGAAGGCCAGGTCTTCCTGGGCAGCACCGACTTTCAATGATCAGGGAGCCGTCGATCATGAAAACCTCTTGTCTCACCCTGCTGGCCAGCACCTGCCTGGCCGGCCTTCTTCTCGGCAGCGCTGTCCAAGCGGCCGAGCCCTACCGCGTGCAGTCCCAGGGCAGCGTTATCGGTGACGACGTGCTCTACAGCATCGGCGGCGGCAATGCCGTGTCGATGGGGAGCGTCGGCAATATGGACAGCATCCAGATTGGCGGTGGCTGGAACACCAACTTGATCTGCGGAAACATGAGCCTCACCAACACCCTGCAGAACCAGCTCAACGGGGCCACCCAGGGCTTCCAGACAATCATGGGCTCGGTGCTGCAGAACGCCACCGGCGCCGTCGCCTCCCTTCCCGGGCTGATCCTGCAGCGCGCCAACCCGGGGCTGTATAACCTCATCACCAACGGCATTGGCCAGGCACGCCTGGACTTCGATCGCTCGAAGGGCACCTGCCGCGCGATCGCCGACAAGATGCTCGATGTCGCCGGCGGCCAGGTCGGCTGGAACAAGCTCGCTGAGGGTGAAGCGATGAAGTCGGCTGCCGCCGGCACCACCGATGCCGTCGCGGCCATCAACCAGGTTGAGCAGAAGAGCGGGAATGAGGGCGTGACCTGGGTCGGCGGGAGCAAGGCCGGGGGCAGCGGCCAGCAGCCTATCAAGGTGGTCAGCGACGTCACCAAGGCGGGTTACAACCTGCTGAGCGGCCGCGCGCCCACCGCCACTGGCTCGATTCCGGCCAGCAGTTGCAATGGCGGTCTCGTTTGCAGCACCTGGTCGTCGCCGCAGGAGGCCGCGACCTTCGCCACCCGGGTACTGGGCGAGCAACAGCAGCAGACCTGCGACAACTGCCAGAAGACCGTGACCCAGGCCGGGGTCGGGCTCACCCCGCTGATTCAGGAGACCTATGACACCAAGCTCAAGGCGGTGAATGCACTGATCGCAGGTACCCAGCCGATGACAGCCGAGAACCTGGCCGCGGCCGGTAGCAACTCCATCCCGATTACCCGCGGCATCATCGAATCGCTGCGCACCGAGCAGGACCAGGACGTACTGGCCAAGCGGCTTGTGTCCGAGGTCTCCCTGGCGGATGTCATCGAAAAGGCGCTGTCGCTGGTCCGTACCCTGGCCGCTGGCCGTCAGGAGCCCAACGTCGCCGCCAACCAGGTCGCTCAGACGCAGGTCGACCAGAACGCCGCCAACCTGCAGGCCGAGATCCAGAACCTCAAGACCGAGCTGGACATGCGCCGGGAGCTGGCCGGCAACTCGCCCACCACCATCCTGCAGCGCGCTGCGCTGCGCAAGGATGCTTCTAAGACCATCTTCCAGGGCGACCCCATGCCGAACCGGCTGGATCGCGTCGAAAACCCCGTCAAGAAGGGCGAATGATCATGAGCAATGTTTCTTCGGCTAGTCGTTCGCAGATCAACCGTGAGCGGAAGCACAGCCCGGTATTACGACTCGCCAAGGGCGGCCTGAAGGGCTCCGCATGGGTAGCGGGGATCTTGCTCACCACGGTGCTGCTGGCGCTGGCCTTCAGTCTGCTGATCCAACAGCTGTTTGGCAACGTTGCGGGTTACCGGCAGTGGGCAGAGGCCCACCGTAGCGGTCTGCAGGTCTGGAGATTGGTCGTGTATGCAGCCTTGGCAGCCGGCTGGTGGCCAGTTCGCCAGCGGTTGCGAAAGCTGCCAGAGGGGGCCGGGCGCCTGGCCCGTTGTGAGTGGTTGGCGATCGCGGTCATTGCGCTCTACGAACTGCAACTCCACCTGTAGCGCCACGCAGAGAAAGACACCCATGGTTCTCTACACCAACGACTACCTCGAGTATTACCTGACCCTCGTGGGCTGGCTGATCAATGGCGCCATCTGGGATCTGATCGGGAGCACCGGCCTATTCGCTGCGCCTTTTGCTGCCATCGTCATCCAGGAGTGGTTGCGCGCCCGCGGCGAAGGTCAAGATGAGGGCAACAAGGGGGCATTGAGCCTGGCGCGGATCGAAAACCGATTCTATGTCGCCATCTTCGTCATCATGCTCGGGCTCATGCCCTTGCCGAACTCGGTGCTGAGTTTCTCCACCCTTGAGTACGATAAGACACGCTCCAAGCAGTGTCAGGTCGACGTGCTGAAGCCATCTGAGACGGGATGGGGCACGAGCTTCAGCACCCTCAATGGCAAGAGCGCCCGGATTCCCATCTGGTGGGCAGTGGTACATGCCCTTTCGAAGGGCTTTACCGCGGGTGCGGTCGCCGGCATTCCATGCGGACTGGATCTGCAACAGCTACGCATGGAGGTGAACGCTACCCGGATCGGCAACCCCCTGCTGGCCCAAGAGGTCGCGGACTTCACAAATGACTGCTACGCCCAGGCCCGAGCCAAGCTATTCATGACGCAGCCGAACCTGTCCGCCTCGCAGTTCGAAGATGTCAGCTGGATTGGCTCGAAGTTCTTTCTGAGCACCAGCGGCTACTACAGCGATGGAGCTTCAGGGTTTCGCTCACACACACCGCGCAAGGCCTGGCCCTATGACAAAACGCGGGATGCGGGACTGGCCGAGACCACCGGGGGCGGCGGCTACCCAACGTGCTCGCAGTGGTGGTCTGACGGCACAATCGGATTGCGTGCGCGGCTGTTGGCGGCGGTAGAGCCCAGCCTGATCACTCAGCTCGCCCAGTGGGCGAAGCTGATGAACCAGCAAGAGGTAGAGGACCAGGTGATCCGCGATCTGGTATCGCCCCGTAAGCAAGTACTGACCCAAGGGCAGGTCTATGGAGACTACGGTGGCCAGGTAGGCGGAAGCATTGGCAACAGCATCTCGCGCGTCACAGCCACTGCAGGTCAGGCAGTGGGATCGCTAGCGATGTACCCGGCCATCGACAGTGTTCGTCAGGCTGCGCCGATGGTCCTGGCCTTCCTGAAGATGGCCTTCATCATCTGCATCCCCATCGTGCTGGTGCTGGGCACCTATGACTTGAAGGTTGCCATGACGCTGACCTTTGCCCAGTTCGCACTGATCTTTGTCGACTTCTGGCTACAGCTGGCCCGCTGGGTCGACAGCACGATCCTCGACGCCCTGTACGGCAACATCATGGGTGCCTCACCCCATCTGAACTTCAACATCATGATGGGCATGAACAACGCCCAGGGCGACCTGCTGCTGGACTTCGTAATGGGGACGATGTTCTTGGTATTGCCGGCGTTTTGGATTGCGGTACTTAGCTGGGCTGGCTACCAGCTTGGAGGCGTAATCAGCGGATTCAGTACTGCTGCCGCATCGGCAAAGGATACAAGCGGCCGCGTAGCAGATTCATTTGTGAAGCGCGGAACGGGTGTTTAGCCAGACAGCACAATGGCTTCAATCGTGAACTTTCAGATTGGAGTCATTGTAGCAACCGTACCCCGTATGCCCTTCCCGAAGCTCGCGAATCTCATTTGGGCTCTCGGACTTAGAAACGTCCTCACCTCGCGGAGAATGAGTAATCAGCCAAAGCGCTGCGCATACGAGAACGACGGGGATAAAAAGGTAAATGGAATAGACTGCGGCAGCTGCCAATACAGCACCGCGCATCGACCATTTCAACACCTTGATGACGCCGGCCGGAACACCCACCCCAGCCAAACCGGTCCAAATGGCGCCTTCAGCCCGTACGAGCAAACGGCTCGTATCCAGCTTTCCAAGGTGAGTCCAATCTTCGGAAGATCCCGGTTTGCGAGTGGTCATGGCTACTGCCTCATTCCATGGAGCGCGATGGCTCTATGGTGGCACTTATACGCCGCAATCGGTGACGCCGCAACCGCCATGGCATAAACTGCCATACGCTGTCCTTGCTCTAACCCGGAGTCGCCATGCCTACCCGAAACATAGTCATTCCTGAGCCGCTCTCCCATGAGATTGACCGGCTGGTTGAAAGCGGTCGTTACCAGAATGCCAGCGAGGTGGTACGCAATGGCCTCCGCCTGCTGATTCAGCAAGAGGCCATGGTCTCCGCCAAAATTGAAGCCTTGCGCAATGCCACGGGCTCAGCCCTCGAGCAGCTGGAGCAGGGAAGGTTCGACGAGGTGAACGGGGATGACCTGGAGCAGTACTTGGAAGGCTTATCGGTTGTAGACACCCGCATAGGCCACTGAACCGATGAAGTACCGTATCTCTGCCGAGGCCCGACAGGACCTGGCCGACATCCTGGTTTACTCCGTTCAGCAATTTGGTCCAGCGGCCCGTAAGCGCTACCAGAACCTGCTGGTAGGCGGCTTCAATCTGATTGCAACCGATCCTTACGGGCCTGTGAGCCGTGCCCGCGATGAGCTGCACGAGGGCCTGCGTAGCCTCCACCTGGCCCATGCCCAAAGGGGTATCCCGTCCGAGCAGCGCGTCGGCCAGCCTCGCCATGTGGTGTTCTACCGGATCGCGGCTGACGACGTAATCGAGATAGTGCGGCTGCTGCACGACCTAATGGAGCCCAAGGAACATCTGGCCAGCCCCTAGTAACCGAAAGGGCTAAATGGGCTGGAGCAAAGGAGCGAATGGAAGGGGGCTCTAAGGGTAAAAGCCCTACCAGAAAGGGCTCCGCCTTCGGTGAAATGACCCCCGAAAGTTGGACGCTGCCTTGAAGGCGTACCATGCCCAAGTACTCTCTAGCGTTCAAATTGAAGATCGTCGCTCAGTACCAAAAGGGCGATTGCAGCTACGGCCACCTCGCTAGGGTGCATGACGTCAGCGTGGTGCAGGTAAAAGGATGGATTGGCGCCTATGCCAATCACGGAAAAGCGGCTCTACAAAAGCGTTATCGTTATCACAGCATCGATTTCAAGATCGAGGTGGTGCGACAGATCGTCGAAGGCCTATCAATCCGACGGGCTAGTGAGCGATTTAGTCTCAATCGCTCCCAAATGCAGCGCTGGGTCGATGCGTGGCAGAGGTATGGTATCGAGGGGTTGGCCAGCAAACGCAGAGGTGACTCCTTGCCCCTTCTTCCCGTTCCAGATCCATCCGCTTTCAAGCCCCACATCGCAAACCCAGTCCGAGAGCTGGAAAAGCAGGTTGCCTATCTGCAGGTCAAAAACGCCTTTCTGCGCAAAGCCATGAGCTTGGGTCTCAAGGACAGTGACCTGGACAATCAGCAGAAAGCACTTATCGTGCAGGAGTTGCGGTCACGATATCCACTTGATGCGCTTCTTCAGGGAGCATGTCTTCCTCGAAGCAGCTTCTACTACCACCTCAAGGTCACTCGCCAACCAGACAAACAAGGTGCCCGCAAAGAGAGCATCCGGACGATGTTCGCGCATCATCGGGGTCGCTATGGCTATCGCCGCATCACGCAGGCGCTACGCAATCAGGGGCAGCAGATCAATCACAAGGCAGTACAGCGGCTGATGGGCGAAATGTCGTTAAAGTGCACGCTGCGACGCCGTCGCTATCGTCCATTCACAGGGCCGGAGTCCTGCGTGGCGCCTAACCTGCTGGAACGCCGCTTTACCGCACCGCAGCCCAATCAGCGGTGGGCGACTGACATAACGGAGTTTCGTGTCAATCAAAACCGGCTATACCTGTCACCGATTCTTGACCTCTTCAATAAGGAAATTGTGGCTTTCGAGATAAGTGAGCGCCCATCGTTCGAGATGGTCTTACGTATGTTGAAAGACGGATTGAAGACCCTTCGGCCTCATGAGAAACCGCTCATCCATTCCGATCAAGGCTGGCACTATCAATACCCTGCCTACCAACAGCTGATCCGTCAGCATGGACTGACTCAGAGTATGTCAAGGCGAGCCAATTGCCTCGACAATGCGGCAATGGAAAGCTTTTTTGCAGTACTAAAATCTGAGCTTTTCCACTGCAACAGGTTCTCAAGCGTAGAGGAGCTGGCAGTAGCAATTCGGGCCTATATCGACTACTACAATAAGGAGCGAATCAAATTGGCACTGGGTGGGCGCAGTCCAGCTGAATATCGTCTGGCAATAGCGAAAGCTGTGAATACCTGTGACGAATAGGACGTTTGCCTCATAGCTACCGCAGAGTCGATCGGTTTCTAGACCCTCGGCGTTTGAGGAGTGCAGGCATGCTCCGGGTCTCAATAAGCAGTGGCAGGCATGTCGGCTTCAAGAACGAGCCATCTTCAAAGTCATCTGCTGCGCTGCTATGATCCGCTAAGGAGATGGCATTCCTCCTCAAACCGCCTCGTGCTGATGATGCCTACGTAACCCCTTGGCAGGGTGCGTAGGTGCGCCCTGTCTTTTTCGAGGACAGCGCTATGCACCGACCATATCCCTCCCCGGCCCCTAGTCTTCCATTCCCCTTGGGAGACGTTCCATGCTGAAGCCGCTCATAGCCATCGCACTCGGTGCGACCTTGGGTGCCTGGCTCCGTTGGATACTGGGCTTGAAGCTAAATGCCTGGTTCCCGTCGCTCCCGCCTGGGACGGTCGTTGCGAATCTTGTAGGTGGCTACATCATCGGAATGGCCGTAGCCATCTTCGCTGCTTGGCCCGGGATTGCGCCTGAATGGCGGCTGTTTCTGATCACCGGATTTTGCGGCGGCTTAACCACCTTCTCGACGTTTTCTGCTGAGACACTGATGCTAATCCAGCAAGGAAGGCTGCTCATGGCGCTGACTGCAATCAGCGTTCATGTCGTGGGGTCCCTGTGCATGACAGCCCTGGGTATCTTGACCATCAACCTGCTGCACCCACGCTAAAGGCAATAGCATGAACGACTATCTCGTTACGTTCTATACCGAACAAAATCGTCGCCATGAACATCAGCAGATTGGAGATTGGCTTCTGGATCTTGCTAAAGAGCTTCACCTAAGTGGCGCAACGTTGTCAGTGGCGGCTGAAGGCTTTGGCCAAGATGGAAAACGCCACTCCGCTCATTTTTTTGAGCTTGCCGATCAGCCCATCCAGGTAACGATGGCGCTGACTCAAATTCAACACGACATGCTGTTTCAACGCCTCGAATCGGAAGACTTGGCACTGTTCTACATCAAGACGCCTGCCGAGATTGGCACGGTAGGACGCCACCGCCCTTCCCAAGAGACAGAGTCATCCTCGTCCTGAGCTGACGCACCTTTGAATCGGTTAAGGCGGCCGCGGTAACCAACGGCATCAAGGGATGGCTTTCACTGAGCCCCATTTGCGGACTCATCAGCTCACTCGTCGTAGAGAGTGGGCTGATGGTCCTAGCTTGGTAGCGTTGCTCAGCGAGGCGCCACCTAATCGACCTCATTTGCGTGGTTGCAGATGAGCAATGCAAGGCGAGACGAACAGCGTCCCGCGGTAGGCACCGGCTAGGGTGCGTCCCGCGACCACCGCCCACAGAGCAGTCAAGGCGACGACCAAAAAGGCACCGAAGACGGTAAGGAAACCTGACCCAAGCGTGCTTCCCAAACGTAGCGTCGTGACGGCATAGACGCCCAGTGGAAAAGTAAAACCCCACCATCCCAGGTTGAAAGGGATGCCGTGGCGCGCGTACTTCAGCGTGATCAGTATGGCAAGGCTCATCCACCACAAGCCGAGTCCCCATAGTAGGATCCCGCCAATTACGCCTAGCCCCTGCGCGACGGCGCCAATTCCGGCCATACCGTGAGCAGCGAAGATGACCGGCGCGTCGCTGCCCATCACGAGCAGACCCAACGCACCTGTACCAATGGGGCCAAGCGATAACCAGCTCGATGCAGCCATGTTCTCGTGAGGCAGCTTGTGCAGTGCCATCCGCAATAGCAGGATCACGAGGACACTTAGGGCGACAGGTACCGAATAGGCCCAAAGCACATAGCTGGTCACCAGCACGGTGAATTGGTGCCCGCCGTCGGCTAGGTGCGGTGCCAACAGCCCGCCACTGGCAGCGGCCACTTCGGCGGCTACCACAGGTAGCAACCATACCGCCGTCATTTGATCGATGCTGTGCTGCTGACGAGTAAACATCAGGTACGGAATCGCTACTCCGCAAACCAGTGCCATGGCCGCATCGACCCACCAAAGTCCGGTGGCAATCGTGACAGCCACCTCACCCCATCGTGGCAGCCCAAAGATCAGCATCCCGTTGATGATTGTTGCCAACCCCATCGGAATGGTGCCGAAGAACATCGATACGGTGGAGTGGGCAAAAATTTGCTTGGCTTCGTTGTAGAACAAGATCCAGCGAGCGGCATACAAGCCGCTGAATAGAACGAAAAGCAAGATGTTGAACAGCCACAGTCCTTCGGCGATCAGACGCAAGCCGGGTACCGACGCGGGAAAACTCGCTAAGGCGATTGCCAAAATACCGGTGCCCATCGTTGCCGCAAACCAGTTGGGGGTGAACTGGCGAACGACTTCGAGCGGCTGCTTGAGCTGGCTGAGCGGCTTGCCGCCGGTGCGCAGGGCTATAGCATCCTTTAATGTCATGAGGTGAGCTCCGCTGAGGAATGCAAACAGTCTAGCCCGGCTCGATTATCTGAAAAATTGAATATGATATAAAAAGTAATCTACTAAATAGATAAGCAGTCCCCGCTGTCCGCAGGGACTGCTCCACGATCAAGGCTTCGCGACGTGCCAGACTTGATTGACACCTTCACCGGTCGTTTCACCGGGCTTGCTGTCCTTTACCCAGGTATAGAGTGGCTGCCCCTTATAGGCCCATTGCTGGCTACCATCCTCACGCTGTACTACGGTATAGCCGTCACCGCTCTTGGCCCCTGCCGGTGCCATCAGCGGCGGCCAGTTCTTGGCGCACGGGCCGTTGCAGGCGGACTTACCCTCGCTGTCCTTGGTGAAGGTGTAAAGCGTCATACCCTTTTCATCCACAAGCACCTTACCCAAGGTGGTGTCGCCAACCTTGGCGGGCGTGGCCGCCACGGCCAGCCCTGTCATGGAGAAAATGGCAGTGGCAATCAACACTTGTCTGAGCATGCTGGACCTCGATGGTTATTGGTTATTAGTATTTCGATTGGAGCACTTGCACTTGCACGGGAGCACCTGGCGCATCGGCTGCACCAGGTGCGATGACGAGGTAGCGCTGTTCATCCGCCTGGGATTGCTGAACCAGTTGGCGTATCGGTCCTACCGCATTCACGATAGCTGCGCCGGCGGGATTGGTTTGAAAAGCGGCGAGAGACTCAAGAGCGCCGCTACCGTCTGCATGACGAGCCAACGCTAGTACATAGGGCTGCTTGGCCACCAGGCCCGTAACCGAGGCCTGCAGGACCTGAGTCAAGCCCTGGTCGAAAAGTGTCACCTGAGTGGTATGACGTTCGTGTTGACCCGGCGGAGCCAGGGCGATCTGAATACTCTTGGCGGCGCTCCCTAACGGCTTAAGATTTGCCAGCCCAGCGCCCTGGGTAGCGGCGCGGGGAACGTAGACCAAAGCCTGGGGCGCCTGCCCCACGGGTACAGTGGTTTCAACGCTATTGGTCAGCGTATTGATGACGGCCACACTGTCAGCATTCTCTAGTCCCACGTACAACCGCGTGCCATCTCCTGACGGCCAGAGACCGTGGGGCAAAGCGCCAACAGGAATGCTGGCGACTTGGCTGAAATCATCGGTTCGGAAGACCTTGACTCGATTTTCTCCGCCTACCGTTACATAGGCGAAGCTTCCGCGGGCATTGCGAACCAAGTTGACGTGATTAGTGATCGCGCCAGTATCAAGCGTCTTAATCAAGCTGAACGGCGGTTTGGCTGCGAACACCTGGGTCTTACCGACATCTTTTAGGGTGAGCCAGACCTGTTGGCCATCTGCAGACGCAGCGATGTTGGGGCAGAAGGGACTCGCCTGAGCGACGCGGCCAACAATTCGATGCTCGGCAACCGAAACCACTACGGTTTCCGGAGTGAACGAGGAGCAGACGTAGCCATAGCGGCCATCAGGGGAGAAGATCTGCATGCCAGGGCCTGGCGGTACGCCAATTCGCGTCTTCTCTTTGAAAGTCACCGGGTCGATCACGGCGATATAGTCCTCGCCCCGTACCGTGACCCAGAGCTCTTTGCCGTCAGGGGTGAAAAAGGCTTCATGAGGCGCGCGACCCAGATAGGTTTTACCCTTCACCTGGTTGTTGGCGGTGTCGATGAAGGACACGGAGTTCGAGCCTATCGCTACGACGGCCAAGGTTCGCCCATCTGGCGAAAATCCCAAGCCATGCACCAGTAGCTCGCCCTTGTACAAAGGACTCAAGTTCTTGGGTTGGCTGTCGCCTAGGGTGATGACGCCGAGCAATTTTTCCGTGCTGGGATCAATCACCGATACCGTGTTGGAGAACTGCTCCGCCGTATACACACGGTCTTGGGAACTAATCGTGATGTCCGGTTGTGCAGCAGCACGCGGAACTTGACCGGCTGAAGCGGTGCAGGAGATTACTAACAACACAGCGGCGAGCGGGGTGAGCGACAATCGAGGCATGAGGATTACCGAGTTGGAGAGGCGGGCAATTCAGAAAGCGCCTGCTGCATGACGGCGATTTCCTGTTGTTGGGTGACAATGATCTCTTGGGCCAGACGGCGTAGGCGTTCGTTATGGCCATACCGCAATTGGATCCGTGCCATTTCGATCGCACCCTGGTGATGTGCCGTCATCTGGGTCACAAAGTCGCGGTCTACGTTGCCACTGCTGGGCTTGTGCATCGCGGCCATCATCTGATCCATGGCCTGGCGGTTGTCGGCCTGCGCCGTGGCGGCGCTGCTATCAGGTTCGGCCCAGGCAATGGGAAGCACGAGCACCAGAAGGGTGACTGCCAACAACGGGTGTTTGACTGAAAACACGTGGCGCTCCAGCAGACTGGTGAGTTTCCAATGCAGACGTTTGTACGGTCTGGGTTATTCCATACCTACAAAAATAAAAATTGTGGGGAATAAAAGGTCAGCTCAAGCGTCTGTCAGCGATACCAGGGGAATGTCCATGCTTGATGACGCCATGCTTTCTCAGCTACTACCGTCTCTGCGTCGCTTCGCAAGATCGCTTACTCGTCACGAAGCCAGCGCCGATGACTTGGTCCAGAGTTGTCTAGAACGGGCGCTTACGCATGGGAACACGCGCTGTCCCGCCGGTGATGTGCGAGCCTGGCTGTTCACCATCCTGTACCGCCAATTCGTTGATGGCCGACGTCGTGAGCGCCGCTATGGTCGTCTGTTGGAGTGGCTGGGATTCCAAGAGGTCCCGGTTGAGCCTTCGGCTGAGACGATCTATCTGGATCAAGAAGCGTTGACGAATCTTGAGAGACTCAATGACGAACAGCGTGCCCTGCTGCTGTTGGTCGCGGTGGAAGGCATGAGCTATCGCGATGTATCACAGGCGCTTGGCATTCCACTGGGAACCGTCATGTCTCGTTTGGCGCGGGCACGCGCGGCCTTGAGACAGATCCACGAAAGTCCTTTGGCTACCGCCGCTTTGCGAGTATTGAAATGATGTATCGACCTCCTACTCCTGAAGAGTTGATGGCTTATGCCGACAATCAGTTGGATGCGCTGCGGCACGAGGAGGTGATGCGCTATCTTGCAACCCATCCGGAAGATGCCGCACGGGTAGCTGATATCCGCGAGCAGAATCGTCGGCTACGGCTGATTTTTTCTCCCGTGCTTGAGCCTTTACCGACACACCTTATGCCAGCAGTCGTGCGACACCGGATAGTCGCCAGACGTAAAAGACGTATGACTTATCTCGCTTCGCTAGTGCTGACGTTAGGCCTGGGTAGCGGCTTAGGGTGGCAGGCACGGGAATCGATGCTGCGGCGGGCGCACGTTCCAATGGCGGATGCCGTGGAGGCTTATCGACTATTTGCGAGCGCCGAGGGGCGGCCGCCAGTCGATGTAACCGGCCAGGACGGTGCGATTCAGCATTGGCTTGAAAGGACATTTGTGCAGGCGCCCGCCCTCCCTAACCTGGAGCGCTTCGGCTTGATCCCAGTGGGTGGTCGTCTCATGGCCACGGACACCGGCGCCGCCGCGATGGTGCTCTACCGGGATACGAAAGGGCGCCAAGTGATCTTCTATGTGCGGCATCCCAACAGCCAGCGCGACGTTGGCCACGGATCTCGTAGGGAAAGCGATGTTACGGCTGACTATTGGTCAGGACAGGGCTACAACTTTGCGTTGGTGAGTCCTAGCGAAGCATCGTTTGATACCTTGCGTGAGGCGATCTCGCAGAGGCCACCTCTCTAGTTCCCGTTCAGACCAGTGCTCGTTGCTTGAAACCAACCCTGTCCAACATTTGGGGGTCATTTCACGGCTTCGAACAGCAAAGGGTGCCCAGGCTCCTGACCATAGTAGCCATCCGCCTTCCCAACCTTCCGAGCCGTGATAGCGGTTTACCATTGTTCGCTCACCGCTGCTGATCGACAACGCAGGCCCAAGAACTAATAAGGGCATGCCATGTTCGATCTCTTTTTCAGGAAGAAAGCCCCACCCTCCGCGCCTGCAGGGTCCAGCAAACAGGGCTTCACCCAGCCGTCTGCAGGCCAGGATCTCCTGGTGCTCCCCCGCCGGCAGAAGCTCATCGAGAACATCTGGCAGCGGACGTCGCTGTCCCGCGAGCAGTTCGCCTCACTCTATCGAGATCCTCTCGGGCGCTACGCTGATCTGGTCCAGCAGCTTCCAGCTTCGGAAAACCACCACCATGCCTATCCCGGGGGCCTGCTCGACCACGGGTTGGAGATCGTCGCCTACGCACTGAAGATCAGGCAGAACTACCTTCTCCCCATTGGCGCACCGCCTGAGTCACAAGCAGCCCAGGCCGAAGCGTGGTCAGCAGCGGTAGCCTACGGCGCCCTCCTCCACGACTTGGGCAAGATCGTCGTCGACATCGAGGTCGTGCTCGAGGACGGCAAGCCATGGCACCCCTGGCACGGTCGCATTGAGAAGCCCTACCGCTTCCGATATGTCAAAGGTCGCGATTACCAGCTTCATAGCGCTGCCTCAGCACTCGTCTATTTCCAGGTGCTGCCTCCCCACGTGCTGGACTGGCTCAGTAGCTACCGTGAGTTATGGTCATCGCTGATCTTCGTGTTGGCCGGGCAATACCAGCACGCTGGCGTACTGGGCGAGATGATCGTCCAGGCTGACCAGGCGAGTGTCGCCCAGGAGCTCGGCGCCAACCCGCAACGTGCGATGGAGGCCCCCAAGAATACAATCCAGCGTCAACTGGCTGATGGGTTGCGCACCCTGGTCATTGAGAAGTTCAAGCTGAACCAGCCAGAAGGGCCCTCGGACGGGTGGCTGACCCAGGATGCGCTATGGCTCGTCAGCAAACCTGCCTCAGACCAGCTGCGGGCACTGATGCTCTCCCAAGGCGTGGAAGGTATCCCCACCTCGAATGCACCGTTCTTCAACCTGATCCAAGACCAGGCCATCATCCAGGTCAACGCTCAGGACAAGGCTATCTGGAAGGCAACGATCGACACCGGCCGTGGCTGGAAAAACACCTTCACCTTACTCAAGGTCTCCCCCGCGTTGATTTGGCGAGATCCTGCGGATCGACCAGCTCCATTTACCGGCACTTTCACACTCGAGCAGCCGGAAGACACCGAGCTGGATCAGCAGCGGCCTGCATCCGTGAGTGATATCGCTACGCCAGCATTCCCAATACCACAAAGCGTGACGCATGTCACATCTTCACAAGAGGTGCCCTCATCCGAAACACTGCCGCCGCCCGCATTCCAGACCGGTTTGGACCCCATGGACGAGACCCTTGCACTAGCAGATGAGCTCTTTGGTGAAGCGGCTCCATCTTCAGAAATTCCAACTTCTAAGCTGCTCCCCGACGTCACCCGAAACAGCTTCACTGATTGCATCGCCGAGCACTCAGCTGAAGAGGCAATTTCGGCCAAAGACACAGCTGATCTCGGCCAAGCTTTCATAGCTTGGGCGCGGCAGGGCGTGCTTTCACACACGCTGGTGATCAACGATGCCAAAGCACTGATTCACACAGTGGATGGCACTACGTTTCTCGTCAGCCCCGGATTATTCAAGCGCTATGCCTTGGAGCATCCTCACCTACAGCGGGAAGCCAATGCGAGAGGGATTGAAACCTGGCAGCTGGTCCAACGCGGATTTGAAAAACTCAAAAATAACCGCAAGACACCGGACAATCTGAATATATGGACATGCGAGGTGATCGGTCCGCGGAAATCCAAATTGCTCAAAGGCTATCTTTTGAAGGACCCTGGTGCAATTTTCACGCATCCGCCATTCGATAATATTAGCCTGCGATTGCAGGATATGGGAGCTAGCGAAAATTGAATATCATCGATATCGCTAGCGAATACAACGATACTCACGACCTCAGGCCAGCAACTAGAATTATCTACCTAGCAGCAGCCCGGGCATTAAGCAGAAGATTTGGCGATGACGTCGAACTCGAAAAACTCCATCATAGGGATGTTCTGATCTGGCGCAAGGAGGCCTTGGATTCTGGCCTAGCCAAGCGCAGCTGGAACACCTATGCAAGTCATCTCAAAACCCTTTTCGGCTACGCCATTTCACAAGACTTATTGTCGCTTCGCAAAAACCCTTTCACTGACACCTCAGTAGTGCCACCCAGAAAGCGGAAAAAAACTGTGCCTCACGAGGCTATTATCCAGGGTCGCAACCAGCTTATCAGGCTACAAGAGATCGAACGGGTATCAGGCGAACGCAGCAGCATAACCCCAGCTTGGTTCTGGCTATCTGTCTACGAGACCTTTCACTACACCGGAATCCGTCTGAACTCTTTATTGAGTATACAGAAACGAGACATCTGCCTAAGACGCAGAACCATTAATATTCGAAGCGAAGGAGACAAGACTCATAAAGAGTTTCTTTTACCGATTCCTGGGCCTCTCTATGAGTACATAGACCGCGTTGTAGCGTGGGCAGATTCTTTGCATTTCAAAGCCACGGATCAGCTATTTAACGTCAATAGGTTCTCCTCGCACTACAGACGAGAAACTATGGATATAAATCAGATTGAGGCAATGTACAGAAAGCTGACGGCGATAGTAGGAACCCGGATGACTCCGCATCGGTTCAGGCACACATTAGCGTCTGACCTGATGCGACAAGCCGATCGCAACATCCACGTAGCCAAAGCCCTGCTGAACCACTCGAGCATCGCTACCACGATGGAATACATCGAGACGGATCCACACCAGATGCGTCATGTCCTCGAAGAACGTGCTGAGAAGGTACCAAAGAGCCTGATCGCTCGAGTTGATTACAGCACCCGGCAACACCAGGAACAGCGACTGGATCCACCCGAGCAACCCGCCTCGCTGCCCTTTCAGCAGCCGACGAGCCTCTCCGGACCTTCGACGCCTGAGGCGTTTGATCAGCTTGCAGAATGGATCAGCAATGGCGCGCGTCCGCTTACAGCGGTATTGAGGCGTGGATAGCTGAGCAGAAGGGAAACAGATGTCCTGCCTAAACCAGACGGAATAGGCCTAGGAAGCGAGATGATTCAATTTGACATCATCAAACCGCGGGGCTAGATTCCGCTCCAGACGGCTGCTTGTTTTTAGCTGCGAGGACGCAAAAACCCTCCATTGCGGAGGGTTTCTGGTGAAGATGGTGGGTCGTGTGGGATTCGAACCTACGACCAATTGGTTAAAAGCCAACTGCTCTACCGACTGAGCTAACGACCCGTTAGTGGCCGCCATTCTAGCGATTTTCTCAGGAGAATCAACACCCTAGATGAAATTTTTTTTCTGGTAGCGCGTAGGGTCCGAAATTCCCGCCGCCTTGAAGCCGTCGGCGCGCAGGCGGCAGCTGTCACAGCGCCCGCAGGCCTTACCTTCGTCGTCGGCCTGGTAGCAGGAGACGGTCTGGCCATAGTCCACGCCCAGCTGGCTGCCGGCCTGGACAATCTGCGCCTTGGAGAGGAATTGCAGCGGGGCTTCGATCTTGAAGCTATCCCCTTCCACACCGGCCTTGGTGGCGAGATTGGCCAGGCGCTCGAAGGCTTCGACGAATTCCGGCCGACAATCCGGATAACCGGAGTAGTCCACCGCGTTCACCCCGATGAAGAGATGACGGGCGCCAAGCACCTCGGCCCAACCCAGGGCCAGCGACAGGAACACGGTGTTGCGCGCCGGCACGTAGGTGATGGGGATGCCCTCGCCAGGGGTCTCCGGGACGGCGATATCCGGATCGGTAAGTGCCGAGCCGCCGATGCCGTTGAGATCCAGGCCGATCACCTTGTGCTCGACGACCCCCAGCTGGCGCGCCACGCGCTCGGCGGCCTGCAGCTCGGCTCTATGGCGCTGGCCGTAGTCGAAACTCATGGTGTAGCAGGCGAAGCCCTGAGCCTTGGCCATGGCGACGATGGTGGCGGAATCCAGGCCGCCAGAGAGAAGGATGACCGCTTTAGGCTGATTCATGCTCAGTGTCCTGGCTCGTCGTTCCAGAGAATCTTGTGCAGCTGCAGCTGGAAACGCACCGGCAGATTGTCCGTCACGATCCACTCCGCCAACTCACGCGGCACCACCTGGCCATGGCTGGGCGAAAACAGTACCTCTCCCGCACGCTGTTCCAGGCGATACTCGATCAGCTTGGAAACCGCCCAGTCATAGTCCTCGCGGGAACAGATGACGAACTTGATCTGATCGTTGGGCGTCAGGTAGTCAAGGTTGGCGTACAGGTTGCGCCCCACCTCCCCCGACCCCGGCGTCTTGAGGTCGACGACCTTGCTCACGCGCACATCCACGCCACTGACATCCAGGGCGCCACTGGTTTCCAGGGACACCTGGTAGCCGGCATCGCACAGTTGTTCGAGCAGCTTGAGGCAATTGGGCTGGGCCAGTGGCTCGCCACCGGTCACGCAGATGTGCCGCGGCCGGTAGCTCGCGACCTGCTCCAGGATGGCATCCAGGTGATGGATCTCGCCGCCGGTGAAGGCATAGGCCGTGTCGCAATAGTGGCAGCGCAGGGGACAGCCGGTGAGGCGGACAAAGACAGTGGGAAGACCGGCGGTGCGGGCTTCACCCTGGAGCGAATAGAAGATTTCGGTAAGACGTAGGGTATCTTTTTGCATGAAAGCCACGGGCGTGACGGCTACACAGGCCATCCGCCTCCGTTGCGGTAGATAGAAGAAAAAAGCCTGCGCTAGGGCAGGCTTTTCAGATCCCGCTGCGCCAGTTGCGCAGCGGAGGTTCCGGGATACTGGCTGATGACCTGCTGGTACATGCCCTTGGCCCGATCGGTGCGGCCGAGCTTCTGCTCGACCCCACCCAGTTTGTAGAGCGAATCCGGCACCTTGTTGCTGGTGGGATAGGCCTGACTGACCTTGGCGAAAGCCTGGCCTGCGGCCTGCAGATCGCCCTTGGCCAGATTCACCTCACCTAGCCAGTATTGGGCGTTGCCGGCGTACTGACTGTTGGGATATTTGCGCAGAAAGGCGTTGAACGCCTGACTGGCCTTGTCGAAATCCTTGGCTTTGATCAGATCGAAGGCAGCGTCGTAGTACAGCTTTTCCTTCGCCGGATCGCCCGGTTCGCTACTGGCGGCCGGTGCCCCTGCGGAAGCAGGCGGGGTCGGCGTATTGTTGGCCGCGATGGCACCCCCCTGGGCGGCACCCGCAGCGGCTCCGGCACCTGCATTGGCAGGAGCGGAAGAAAGCTGGGAAATACGGCCATCCAGATCCTGGTAACGATCCAATCCTTCCTGCTTGAGCTGGCGGATCTCGTTTTCCTGGACCTCGACCTGGCCACGCAGGCGCGCGATATCGTCCTGCATCTGCTGCAACTGCATGAACAGTTGACCCATGCCGGAAACGGGAGCCCCGTTTCCGGCACTGGCCGCGCCTGCGTTGCCATAGCCTTGCCCAGCGGACTGGGCAACGCCATAACTACCATCCTGTACGGGAACCTGAGCCCCGGCGACAACCGGTACACCAAGGGTCAGGGCGATCAAGAACTGCAGGCGCTTGGACATCGTTTATTACTTCTTCAGCTCGACGCGACGGTTCTGAGCCCAGGAAGCCTCGTCGTGACCGACGGCAACCGGACGCTCTTTACCGTAGGACACCAGCTCCAGCTGAGCCGGGGACACGCCCTGCAGCACCAGGTAGCGCTGAACGGCCTTGGCACGACGCTCGCCCAGCGCCAGGTTGTACTCGCGGGTACCGCGTTCGTCGGTGTTGCCTTCCAGAACGACGCGCTGGCCGCTGGCCTTCAGGTCACGGGCGTGAACGTCCAGAGCGCGCATGGCTTCCGGCTTCAGGTCGGAGCTGTCGTACTCGAAGTAGAAGGTGGTGATGGCGCGCAGAGCGGCTTCGTCACCCATGCTGCCGTCGACGGCACCCGAGTTGGCGCCGTAGCCAGCGTTCGGGTCGACAGCACCGGCGCCAGCGCCAGCACCAGCGCCTTCACCGGAGGCGTCGCCGCCCTTGGAGGAACAGCCTACGGCCACGGCCATGGCCAGAGCCAGCGCAGCGAACTTGCCGAATTTCAGCATTTCCATCATGTAACTCCTAAAAGAACCGCAATGTTGGTGTAACTAAGGACTTTTCTAATTAGCCGTCAGTTCAGGTAAGGAGACCAGGAAGGCTCGCGCACGTCACCCTGGGCGGTGGGAATAGGAATCCGGACGCGACCATTGATGGAGACAAGCATCAGTACGCCTCGGTCCTGCTGGCGGGTGGCGTAGATTAGCATGGTGCCATTGGGCGCAACAGTGGGCGAATCGTTGAGGCTGGTGTTGGAAAGTACCCGCACAGAGCCGCGCTGGAGGTCCTGCGCAGCGATCTGGAAGTTGGTGAAACCTTCCTGACGATGCACCATGACCAGGGTCTTTTCATCCGCCGAAAGTTTCGGGTTGGCATTGTAGTTACCGACGAAAGTCACGCGCTCAGCACCCCCGCCATTGGCGCTGGTCTTGTAGATCTGCGGCTTGCCGGAACGGTCGGAGGTGAAATAGATGGTCTGGCCATCCTTGCCCCAGAAGGGCTCGGTATCGATGGCGGAGTCATTCGTCACACGACGAATGGCACGCGAGCCGAGATCCATCACATAGATCTCGGGGTTGCCATCCTTGGACAGCACGAAGGCCAGGCGATTGCCATCGGGCGAAAACGCCGGCGCGCCATTCAGGCCTTCGAAGTTGGTCAGCTGCTCGCGGCGACCGGTGTCGATGTACTGCATGAAGATGCGCGGGCGCTGCTGCTCGAAGGAAACGTAGGCGATGCGCTTGCCATCCGGCGCGAAACGCGGCGACAGGATCGGCTCACGCGACTGCAGCAGGGTAACGGCACGCGCACCGTCATAGTCGGCGCGCTGCAGGGTGTAACGGGTGTTGGTGGCGGAGAAGCGCTCGGCGGTCACATAGAGGATGCGCGTCGAGAAGGCACCTTTCACCCCGGTCAGCTTTTCATAGGCCTGGTCCGAAATGAAGTGCGCCATGTCGCGCAGCTGATCGGTGCTGCCGCCGACGTTGCCGGTCAGGACCTGCTGTTCGGTGGAGACGTTGAAGAGGGCGTAGCTGATCTGCAGGCGGCCACCGTTGGGCACGACATTGCCTACCAGCACGTAATTGGCGCCCAGCGCCTTCCAGTCACGGAAGATGACTTCGCTGGCCTGGCTCGGCTGACTCAGCATGTTCTGGCGTGGAATCGGCGAGAACACCCCGGAGTTGCGCAGGTCATCGCTGACGATATTGCCCAGGTCTTCCGGCAGCGGCTGACCACCCTGCCAGCCGAAGGGCACGACGGCGATCGGAATGGCACGATCACTACCGCTGGAGATCACCAGCGGATCGGCCGCCTGGGCGGAGCCCACCACCAGGACCAGGCCCAGCAGGATGTAACGGATCAGGGTGTTCACAGACTCAGGTCCTCCGGTTTGAAGATCATGCGGCGCTGACGGTACAGCTGATCGAAGGTCTTGCGATCCAGCTGCTGCAGCTCACGGATACGACCGACGTTACGCACGGCCGATACCGCTGAATTATCGAATTCCTTGTTGCCACTGGAGCGGGTAACCGTCGCGCTGGTAATGGTGCCGTCTGGCAGCATGTTGATCTGCACCTCGACGCTCATACCGTTGCGCGCCGACTGCGGTCGCGTCCACTGCTCGCTGACCAGACGCACGATCAGGTCATCGAAGCTCGATGCCACCTCGTCGCCCTGCTCTTCGGCCAGTGCCTGCTGCCGCTGGGTATCATCGGACAGCAATTCGGCCAACGCCTGTGCCTTCTTGTCTTCCGCCGCCTTGCGTGCAGCTGCCTGGGCAGCCTTCTTCTTGGCGTCGTCTGCCGCTTTCTTCTTGGCAGCCTCGGCTGCAGCCTCTTTCTTGGCCGCTTCTGCCGCCGCCTTCTGCTTGGCCTCTTCCGCCGATTTCTGCTTGGCTGCTTCGGCCGCCGCCTTCTTGGCCGCTTCGTCGGCTGCCTTCTGCTTGGCGGCTTCGTCGGCCTTCTTCTTGGCGATATCCGCCTGCTTCTTCTGCTCGACAGCCTGCTTGGCTTCCGCAGCCGCCTTGGCGGCCTCGGACTGTTTCTCGGCCTCAGCCTTGGCTTCGGCGGCTTTGGCCGCCGCTTCCGCTTGCTGCGCCTTTCGAGCGTCGTCGGCTTTCTTTTGTTCCGCGGCCTGTTGCTGGGCTTCCTTCTGTTGCTGAGCCGCCTTGGCCGCCGCCGCTTCGCGCTGGGCTTCCTGTTGCTCGCGGCGCTGCTCCAGCTGCTCCTGCTCGTACTGTTTGGCCGCGGTCTTCTTCGCCTCCCCCGCCAGTTTCTGCTCGGTCTGCACCTGCGCGGAACTCTTGGACTTGAGCTGGACCAGGGTGGCCTGGACGACCGGGCGCGACTGGGGCAATTCAGGGGTGAAGGCGAAGCTGACAAACAGCAGGCCGAAAATCAGCACATGCAGGGCGATTGCCCAGATGACCGGCCAGAAATAACTTTCGGACGACGAACGCTCGCGGTGTCGCATCAAGGCGCCTCGGTAATCAACCCGACGTTGGGCACGCCGGCCTGTTGCAAGGCACCCATGGCGCCGGCCACGACACCGTAGTTGGCAGCCTTGTCACCCCGGATGAACACCTGGGTGTCCGCCCGCTGACGCATGATGGCACCGACCTGCTGACTCAGTTGGGGCAGCGACACCGCGGTCTCGGACTTGGCCTTCTGATCGGTATCCACCTCGGAACCGACGTTCCAGTAGTAGGTGCCGTTGGCCTTCACCGAGACGGTGAGGATCTGCTTGTCGTTGTCTTGCGGCAGGGCCTGACTGTCGACCTTGGGCAGGTCGACCTTGACGCCCTGGTTGAGCATGGGCGCCGTCACCATGAAGATGACGAGGAGCACCAACATCACGTCGATGTAGGGCACCACGTTCATCTCGGCGACGGGCTTGCGTTTCTTGCGGCGAGGGACCATGGGATACCTCTTTATTCGTCGCTGGTGTGGACTTTGCGGTGCAGGATGGCCTGGAATTCGTCCGCAAAGGTGTAGTAGCGGTTGATCAGCATTTCCGAGCGGGCAGCGAAGCGGTTGTAGGCCACGACGGCGGGAATGGCGGCGAACAGACCGATGGCGGTGGCGATCAGGGCTTCGGCGATGCCGGGAGCCACGGTGGCCAGGGTCGCCTGCTGGGCAGTGGACAGGCCGCGGAAGGAGTTCATGATGCCCCAGACGGTACCGAACAGACCCACATAGGGGCTGGTGGAACCGACGGTGGCCAGGAACGGCAGGGCCTGATCGAGTTTTTCTTCCTCACGGGAGATGGCGACGCGCATGGCGCGCGAGACGCCTTCCATCACGGCATCGGGATCCACGCCGGGCTGCTGACGCAGGCGGGAGAATTCCTTGAAGCCGGCGCGGAAGATCTGCTCGACGCCGGAGTCCGGATCGGGGTTGCTGCCGGCCTGGCGATACAGCTTGGACAGATCGATGCCCGACCAGAATTTCTCTTCGAAGGCATCCAGGGAACGCTTGGCGGCGCGCATGGCATTGCCGCGCTGGATGATCATGATCCAGGACGTGACAGAGGCTGCGACCAGGATGAGCATCACCAGTTGCACCACCAAGCTGGCGTTGGCGATGAGGCTCCACATGGACGTATGGTCGACGTTGGGTTGCACGCTTAATCTCCTGATTGAATTGACGCCGGATTTCCGGCAAGAACCGTTCGCATGGCTGCAGGGATAGCCCTGGGCCTGAAGCTGTCAGCACGCACGCAGGCGACCGTCACCCACCCTTCACAGAGCAGGACAGCGTCCCTGGCGCGCCAGACCTCCTGGTGAAACCTGAGGCTGGCGCGCTTCGCCTCGACCACCTCGGCACCGATCAGCAACTCGTCATCCAGTCGCGCGGGCGCATGGTAGCGCGCTTCGCTGCTATGGACGACGAACAGCAGACCATCCCGGGCGAGTTCGGACTGGGCATAGCCCAGCGCGCGCAGTCGCTCGGTGCGGGCGCGTTCCATGAACTTGAGGTAGTTGACGTAATAGACGATGCCGCCGGCATCGGTATCTTCGTAGTAGACACGACACCTGAGGACGGACGGCGACGGGCTCCGCGATTGCGCGTGCATACTCTAGAACCTAGCCTCGCCGTTGCCAATCAGAAATGTTCGCAACTGCATTTAATTACCATTGACCTCGAACAGATCGGGTGTACCACCCTGGGCCAGACGCGTCGGCAGATTGAGCCCGAAGTGCAGATAGGCATGGCGGGTCACCACCCTTCCGCGCGGCGTGCGCATGATATAGCCTTGCTGGATCAAATAGGGTTCCAGCACGTCTTCGATGGTGTGACGCTCTTCGCTGATGGCGGCAGCGAGACTGTCGACGCCCACCGGACCACCGTCGAACTTGTCGATCATGGTCAGCAGCAGACGGCGATCCTGGTGATCGAAACCCTGGGCGTCGACGTCCAGCAGATCGAGGGCACGACTGGCGATGTCGTGGCTGATGTGACCCTGCCCGCGCACCTCGGCGAAGTCCCGCACCCGCCGCAGCAGGCGATTG
>Ga0157369_10001160_pt1 | contig 32867 bp, 28 predicted proteins | sample C25metaG_FD_113461 | JGI IMG/M metagenome (GOLD analysis project Ga0157369, IMG submission 113461) | Corn rhizosphere microbial communities from Kellogg Biological Station, Michigan, USA - C2-5 metaG | ecosystem: Host-associated > Plants > Roots > Rhizosphere > Soil | place: USA: Michigan... | reverse complement strand
GCCCTGCCGCAGCACGCCAAGGTGCTCGAGGCGATCCGCCGCAAGCAGCCCGAGGTAGCCCGCACCGCCATGTTCGACATGGTCGACGCATCCCGCCGAAACATTCGCCGCCGGCGCTAAGCCCCCGATCCTGCGGGGATGCTGCGCCGCAGCTTGCTGTCCGATAATAATTAAATACTACAATTGGACTCGCCATGGCGTGGGGGAGACCAATACATGCTGGAACTCGCCAACGAGCGCCTTGGCGTAACACTGCTGCCCGAGGTCGGCGGCGGCATGGCGAGGTTCGATTGGCTGGGTGGCACCGACCCGTTGCCGTTGATGCGGCCGTGCGATCACGTGCCCGTGGCCGGGCCAGGGCGCTACGAACCCAATTTGTTGGCGTGTTATCCGCTCGTACCCTGGAGCAACCGGATTACCGAGGGCGGGTTCTCGCACGACGGCGTACATATCCGATTGCCGCTGAACCGCGCAGATGACGCCTATGCCATCCACGGCACCGGTTGGCAGCGCCGATGGCACGTGGAGCGGCACGATGCCGACCAGGCCGTGCTCACGCTGCACGATGGGGTCGAGGGCGCCTACGACTACCGCGCGCGCATGGTCTACCTCCTCGAAGATGACGCGCTGCGCGTCGAACTCTCCGTCACCAATGCAGGAGCCGCGGCGTTGCCGTTCGGGCTTGGCCTGCACCCTTTCTTTCCCCGCCACGGTAGCGTGCAGCTGTACGCCCCGGCGCGGTCCGTGTGGCGTAACGACGAGCGAAACCTCATCCCCCTCGCTCGTCACACGGTCCCGCCGGCGTGGGATTTTTCTTCCGATCCAGGGCTCCCCGAAGGCGGCCTCAACAACGCGTTCCAGGGGTGGCCCGGGGCCGCACGCATTACCTGGCCGCGTGAACGCCTCAGCCTGCACATCACGGCGGATGTGGACACCTACATCCTCTACGTTCCCGAAGGCGAAGACTTCTTCTGCTTCGAGCCGATAGACCACCCAGTCAACGCCGTGCACCTCGCCGGCGGTGCGGCCGCCAACGGCATGACGGTGCTGGCGCCGGGGCAGGTGCTGGCACGATCCTTTGCATTCCGTGTTTCCCAAGAGGGGTAAGACCGTTGAAGCAGCACGCCACCATCTCCCGGCTTTCCCTGGCGCTCGCCGCCACGCTTGCCGTGCCGCTGGCCGCCGCACCGGCGCCGCGCGATGCCACGCCACGCTACGACGCCTCGACGCATGTGTTTCGCCTGGATGCCGGCAAGGTCACCTACGCCATGGGGGTGGATCCCGATGGCAAGCTGCAAACGTTGTACTGGGGTGCGCGCCTTGCAGCCGATGACCCGCTGGGGCCGGCCGTACCGGCGGTCGAGCGCTCATCGTTCGATCCCAAGGGAGCGCTCTCGCGCCAGGAGTACGCAGGGTGGGGTGGCAACCTCACGGCGATTCCCGCGCTCAAGGTGCGGTTCGACGATGGCAACCGTGACCTGATTCTGCGCTACGACAGCTACCGCATCGACCACGGTGCACTGGCGATCCTGCTGCGCGATGCCCAGGCCGGGGTGGATGTGACACTGCGCTACACGGCCGATGAAGCAACGGGCGTTATTGGCCGCTCCGCGCGCATCGAGAACACGAGCAAGCAGGCGCTGACGATCGATAGCGCCGCCGCGGCGACCTGGAGCCTGCCCGCCGGCAGCGACTATTCCTTGCGCTACCTCACCGGTACGTGGGCGGGTGAGTGGCACTTGCAGACGCGGGCGATCACGCCCGGTTCCACGGTGCTGGAAAGCCGCCGCGGCTCGACCGGCGATGAAAACAACCCGTGGTTCGCGATCAACCGCGGCGGCGCGTGGAACGAACAGCAGGGCGATGTGTGGTTCGGTGCGCTTGGCTGGAGCGGCTCATGGAGCATCCGGGTCGACGAGGACATCCTGGGCCAGGTGCGCGTGACGGGCGGCTATAACCCCTTCGATTTCGGCTACCGGTTGAAGCCGGGCGACGCGCTGGATACGCCGGTGTTCTACGGTGGCTACACGAGCGACGGCATGGGCGAGGCATCACGTTTGCTGCACCGCTTCGAAAAGAACCGCATCCTGCCAAATGGCGATGCCGCCAAGCTGCGCCCCGTGCTCTACAACTCGTGGGAAGCCACCGAATTCAAGGTGAACGAGGAAGGCCAGGAGAAGCTGGCTGAGCGCGCGGCGGCATTGGGCGTCGAGCGCTTCGTTATCGATGATGGCTGGTTCGGTGCGCGCAATACCGATCATGCGGGCCTGGGCGATTGGGTGGTCAACCGCACCAAATTCCCTAACGGGCTGAAGCTGCTGATCGACAAGGTGCATGGCCTGAAGATGAGCTTCGGCCTGTGGGTGGAGCCGGAGATGGTGAACCCGGACAGCGACCTGTACCGTGCGCACCCTGACTGGGTGCTCAACTTCACCGACCGCCAGCGCAGCGAAGGCCGTAACCAGCTCGTGCTGAACCTGGCGCGCGACGATGTAAAAGCCCACGTGTTCGACGTGCTGGATAAGCTGCTCGCCGAGAACGATATCCAGTTCCTTAAGTGGGACTACAACCGTAACTGGTCCGAGCCGGGCTGGCCGCAGATGTCGCCGGAGGAGCAGCAGAAGGTGTACGTGGCGTACACCCGCAACCTGTACGACATCCTGCGCCGCTTGCGTGAGAAGCACCCGGGCGTGGAGATCGAATCGTGCTCGGGCGGTGGTGCGCGCGTCGATCTGGGCATCATGGCACTCACCGACGAGGTGTGGCCCTCTGACAACACCGATCCCTCCGATCGCCTGTCGATCCAGGATGGCTTTAGCCAGGCGTATACGCCTGCCACGATGATGGCGTGGGTCACCGGTTCGCCGAACTGGGTGAACAAGCGCGCCACGTCGCTGGATTTCCGCTTCCTCTCGTCCATGCAGGGCGGCCTGGGTATTGGCGCCAACCTGCTTGAATGGAACGAGACGGACAACGCCACGGCACGCCACTACATCGCCGAATACAAGGCCATCCGCGCCACGGTGCAGAAGGGCGATCTCTACCGCCTGCTTTCTCCACAAAACCGCGCGCCCTGGTCGGCCACGTTCTCCGTGGCGGCGGATCGCCGCCAGGCCGTGCTGTTCGCGTTCCAGCGCCAGGGCGAAGAGGCGCATGGCTTCCCGACGCTGCATTTGCAGGGGCTTGATGCGGCGGCGCGTTACCACGTTCGCTTTATCCATGGCACGGCGGCGCCCGGTACCCCCGAGGTCGCGAGCGGTGCGTACTGGATGCAACACGGCATAGACCTGCAGATCAAGGGAGATTTCGACGCCGCAGGGGTCGTGTTCGACAAGCGCTAGGCTTTCCCCCGCAAGGAGTCGCGCCGTGCCTGTTCGTCATGTTCCGACCTTGTCCCGCCTCGCCCTGGCCTGCGGCCTCGCCGCCGTGGCCAGTACCGCTTCTGCCCAGGTCAATGGGGTGGCCCAACGCCCCTACCTGGGCTGGAGCAGTTTCAGCCAGCAGACGATCGACCCTGCGTTTCTTACGCAGGCCAACATGCTGAAGCAATCCGATGCGTTGGCCGCATCGGGGTTGCAAGCGCATGGCTATACCTACATCAACCTTGATTCGGGCTGGATGGGTGCGTTCGATGCGAACGGCAGGCCCATTCCCGATCCGAACACGTTTCCTGATATCAAGGCGCTGATCGACCACATCCACGCTAATGGGCAGAAGGCCGGCATCTACTGGATTCCTGGCGTGGAAGAGCCGGCGGTGCAGGCGAACTCGCCGATCCTTGGCAGCGACCGGCACATCCAGGACATCCTGGCGTTGCCGCACCGCGCGGGTAACGCGTTTGGTGGCCCCGGCGAGTCGCCGTACCACTACAAGATCGATTTCTCCAAGGCGGGTGCGCAGGAATACATGGATTCCGTCGTGGCCTTGTTCGCTTCATGGGGCGTCGACTTCATCAAGCTCGATGGCGTCACCCCAGGTTCCTACAGCGATGACCTCAGCATCGACAATCGCGAGGATGTCGTCGCATGGTCCAAGGCTATTGCGCGCAGCGGGCGGCCCATGTGGTTCACGGTGTCGTGGCAGGTGGACAAGGACTACAACGACATCTGGGCTGGCTATGCGAACGCACGCCGTATCGATGATGACGTGGAATGCGAGGGCCGCTGCGCCACGTTGACCAACTGGCCGCGCATCGAGAAGCGCTTCCGTGATCTGCCCGGGTGGGAGGATGCGGCAGGCCCGACCAAGGGCTGGAATGACCTCGATACGCTGGATATCGCCGATGGTCAGCTCGATGGTTTGAGCCTGGATGAGAAGCGCTCGGCCATGACGATCTGGGCCATGGCCAATGCGCCGCTGTACCTCGGCGGCGACCTGACCAAGGTGGATCCGGATGGCCTGAAGCTCGCAACCAACGACGACGTGCTGGCGGTGGATCAGTCCGGCCACCCCGCGCGCCAGGTGCTCGGCGGTGACAAGCAGGTGTGGGTGAGCGATCTGGGTGGTGGTCGCTACTACGTGGCGCTGTTCAACATGACCGGCGCGCCGGCGACCGTGACGCTGCCATGGCGGCTGCTGGGCATTCCGGGCGCGCTACGTGTACGCGATCTGTGGACCCATCGCGAACTCGGTCCTTCGGCAGGCAAGCACGATGTCGTGCTGCCGGCGCACGGTACGCAGCTACTGATGGTCGACCGGCTCCCCGGGCTCGTGTTGGCGCCACCTTCCAGAGCGTACGAGGCGGAAGCCGCCACGCTGGCGGGAACGGCCCAGGTGTTCCAGTGCAACGGCTGTGCCGGCGGAAACAAGGTCGGTGGCCTCGGCCTCGGTACGAATAACACCGTGACGTTCACCGACGTCACCGTGCCGCGCGATGGTGTGTACCTCATGCAGGTCGATTCGTTGACCCAGGGCCTGCGTTCGTACCTGTACCGGGTGAACGATGGTCCGTACCACACGTTCAACTCCGGTGGCGGAAGCTTCCAGCTGCCATCGTCGAGCACCTTACCGGTGTGCCTGAAGGCGGGCGCCAACCGCATCCGCTTCGGCAACGACGTGAGTTACCCGCCGGATCTGGATCGCATTGTCATCCGTGATGGCATGGGGGTGCCTGCGCCGTCGTCCGATGTGTACGAAGCCGAGTCCGCGACACTGGGTGGTACGGTCACCGCGGGCTTCAGCAACTATTTTTCGGGCCTGGCCAAGGCAGGCAACATCGGCGGTAGCGCGGCTAATGGCGTGACGTTCCCGAACGTCAGCGTGCCGCGCGCCGGTGTGTACCAGCTGGAAATCGACTACGCGACGAAGGGGCCGCGTTCGCTGTTCCTGTCGATCAATGGGCAGGCGCCGACGCAGCTGGACCTGGATGGCAGCAGCTTCGATGACCCGGTGGCACGCGTGCTGGAAGTGCCGCTGCGCGCGGGCGCAAACACGATCCAGTTGGGTAATGCGTCGGGCTTCGCGCCCGATCTGGACCGCATCGTGGTGAGCCCACGCGTGGGAGCCCCCGCGCCCGGTTGCCCGTAACCTGTAAAGAGCCCGCGCCACTCACCGGCGCGGGCTCGCTTCGCGTTATCAGAGCAGCATGCCACCCGACACTTCAATGCGCTGTCCGTTAACCCAACGGTTATCGTCGGACAGCAGCGACGCGATCATCGGGCCGATATCGTCGGGCTGCCCCACGCGGCCAAGTGCCGTGAACTCCGCCACGCGGCGGTTCACTTCCGGGTTATCGCGCACCATGCCGCCGCTGAAATCGGTGGCCACGGCGCCCGGTGCCACGCAGTTGGCGGTGATGCCGCGGGTGCCAAACTCCTTGGCAAAGTAACGGGTGAGTACCTCGATCGCCCCCTTCATGGCGGCGTAAGGCGCGCTGCCCGGCATGGCGAAGCGGGTGAGGCCGCTGGACACGTTGATGATGCGGCCACCATCGTTGATCAGCGGCAACAGCTTCTGGGTAAGGAAGAACACGCCCTTGAAATGCACGTTGTACAGCGCGTCGACCTGCGCCTCGGTGCTTTCCGCGATCGGCGTGTGGTGCGATGTGCCGGCGTTGTTCACCAGGTAATCGAAACGCTCCGCGCCGAGGCTGGCGAGGGCAGGGCGCAGCGCTTCCACGAAGCGGTCGAACGTACTGCTGTCGCCGGTATCCAGGCGCAGGGCGATCGCACGCGCGCCCTCGGCGGCCACGGCCTCGACGGTGGCGCGGGCCTCGGCTTCGTTGGCGTGGTACGTGAACACGCTATCGACGCCGCGGCGGGCGAGGTGGATGACGGTATTGCGGCCGAGGCCGCGACTGCCGCCGGTCACAATGGCGATGCGGCGGGTGGGCGATGCGTGGGTGGACATGGCGTACTCCGGCTTAGAAAGGGGTACCGGAAAGGTAGGGCTGGCGGCGCCTGGCCCGAATGCCGGAACTCGGCCACTTCTTGCTTGATCCTGCTCATGGCCCCATGGAAGGGGCGTAGGCTGGTTACGATCCGGCCATGTCCCGCGGAGCCCCTGACCATGTCCCAGGCCCTTCTAGAGCTCGTCCGCCGCTATACCGATACGCACCCGGGCGGTAATCCGTGGATGACCGCCATCGATAACGTGGGCATCCTGCGTTCCGACCTGCCACGGCGTCCGTCGCCGCTGCTGTTCCAGCCCTCGCTGTGCGTGGTGGCGCAGGGCACCAAATGGAGCACGTTCGGCAACCGCCGCTATGAATACGGGGCAGGGCAAGCGCTGGTGGTCAGTGTGGAAATGCCGGCCTTTTCCCGGGTCGCCGCAGCCAGTCCCGACGAACCGTTCCTGGGTGTGGTGATCGGCCTGGATCCGAAGCTCATCTCCGAGGTGATGGAGACCTTGCCGGCCCCGGTAAAAGTGTCTTCGCACGTGCCGCGTGGCGTGTTCGTCACCGATTACGACGGGCCGCTGGCCGATGGCGTGATCCGCCTGTTGCGGCTGCTCGATACCCCGCAGGCGATCCCGCACGTGGCGCCGCTGGTGCTGCGCGAGATTGCCTATTGGCTGCTCAGCGGCCCGCATGCGGCGGATATCGCCAAGGTGGCGCTGGCCGATAACCGGACCCACCGCGTGCTCACGGCCGTGCATACGCTGCGGGCGAAGTTCACCGAGGCCATGAGCATCGATGACCTTGCCGCCATCGCCCAGCTCAGCCCCTCCGCGTTCCACCGTCAGTTCAAGGCGCTTACCTCCATGACGCCGCTGCAGTTCCAGAAGCAGCTACGCCTGCTGGAGGCTCGCCACCTGCTCGCCTCGGGTGAAGCCAACGCGGAAACGGCAGCATGGCGCGTGGGTTACGAGAGCGCCTCGCAGTTCAGCCGCGAATACGCCCGTATGTTCGGCGCGCCACCACGCCGCGATGCGGCCGCCCTGCGTGAGCCATTGCCGGGGTGATGCCTTCCGTGTGACGCTCGGCGCACCACCACGCAGGAAGCCGTCCATGGTCAGTCGTCGTGAGTTCCTCCAGGCGGTGCCGCTGGGTGCCCTTTCGCTCGCGACCGCGGGCACGTCGCTAAGCCTCGCCGCCGCCCCGGCGCCGGCGGTGCCGCCACCCGACAAGCCCATCCCGGTGGAAAAAGTCATTGCCCTGGTCGGTGATGACGTCCCCACGCGCTCGATTTACTTCGCCCAGCGGTTCAAGGATGCGATGGGTGCAGATACGGATATCGGCGATATCTATCTGCACGAGGGTTCGGTGGAGAAACTGGAAAAGCGCTTCGCCGAACTGCTTGGCAAGGAAGATGCCGCGTTCATGCCGACCGGCACCATGGCCAACCAGATCGCCATACGCATCCTTTGCGGCGACCGCCGGCACCTGCTCCTGCAGAAAGAGAGCCACGTGTACCGCGACGAGGAAGATGCCACGCCGGTGCTTAGCGGCATCAACCCCGTGCCGATCGAGGGTGGCACGAGCGAGGCATTGGTCACCTCGATCCAGGCGGCCTATAACCAGCGCTCGGAAGATCCCTATCCGCTGGAGATCGGCGCCATCTCACTGGAAAGCCCGGTGCGCCGTCTGGATGGCTCAACCATCGCCCTCGATACGATCCTGCGCATGGCCGAGATCGCGAAGAAGAACGGCACGGGTATGCACCTGGACGGCGCACGCCTGTTGTTGATGTCGGGCATGGAAGGCTTCGATCCCAAAACCTACGCGGCACCGTTCGATACCGTGTACGTCTCGCTTTACAAGTACCTGGGCGCTCCCTTCGGCGCGATGCTCGCCGGTGATAAAGCGCACATCGATCGCGCACGCCACGTGCGGCATATCTTCGGTGGCACCATCTTCAGGGGTTTCCCCGCGGCGGTGCTTGCACTGCATGGACTGGATCACTTCGGTGAGCGCTTCGCACGTGTTCGTGCCGCGGGCGAAGCCTTGCTGGCGAAGCTTACGAATATGCCCGGCATCCGCATCGAGCGTGTGGATCGCGGCAGCAACATCGCCATCGCGGTGCTCGATCCCAAGGTGGCCGATGGCTTGCAGGAGCGCGCTCGCCGGGTCGATATCGTCGTAGGCAAGCCCGATAACGGCCGCCTGCACCTCACATTTAACGAAACCATCCTGCGCAAGCCGGTCGATGCGATCGCAAAGGTCTTCGCCCCCGTGTAGGAGCGCGCTCGCGCGCGATGGGTACTCGTCGTAATCCCATCGCGCGAAGGCGCGCTCCTTCATAGGCAACAGCGCTATTGGGTCTCGTGGTTCCCGTTCACGATGCGCCCGTATTCCACCTCGTAGCGGCAGTAAAAGATGTCGATCGACGCTTCGGCCATCGCGGCCATCAGGGCTTCGCATGTGGCTTTATCGGTGGTGACCGACACGGTGATCGGCCGGTCCGCCATCTCGAAGAAGCCTTCCGAATGCATCTTGCCTGAGTGGCCAAAACCGGCCGCGTCCACTGTCATCGTCGCGCCACTTGCGCCCAGGTCCTTCGCCTTTTCAATGATCCACTGGCCGACAGGGTGGTGCCCCACCTTGCGGCCCTCCTGGGTGAAGAAAAGGATGCGATAGCCTTTCATATGCGCTGCTCCCCATCAGGACGGGATGCTTGATCATGGATCAACGGATGTGACGGTCCTGGATTCTCGTTGAGCCCTGCGGAACGCACGAAAATCGGCTAGTCGCAGATCGTCGGGAAAGTGGCGCACGTGCTTGGCGTGGCCAAGCCGCTGGGCGTGGTAGATGCCGGTGTGGCCGGAAAACATATAACTGGCGACGCATGCGATCGCGGCGAAGGGGGCGATGGCTGGCCCGAACAGCTCCATGGCCATGACGGTGCAGGCAAGTGGCACATTGGCCGCACCCGCGAACACGGCGACGAAGCCCAGGCCAGCCAGCATGGCCACGGGGAGGTGCAGCAGGGGCGCTAGTGCGTTCCCCAGCGTGGCGCCGATGTAGAACAGGGGCGTGACCTCGCCGCCCTTGAAGCCCGAAGCCAGGGACGCGACGGTGTACGTGAACTTTCCCGCAAAATCCCACGGCGCGAGCGGGTGCTGGAAGGCGGAGACAATCGTGGGGATGCCAAGGCCGATGTAGCGTTCGGTGTGCAGCACGGCGACGGAAAGGGCGATGACAGCACCGCCCATGAGCGGGCGGAACGGCCCGTAGGTGATGTGCCGTTTCATCCAGCCCCCGATCGCGTGTGTGGTCGTGGCGAAGAGCAGCCCTACGAGACCGAAGGCGAACCCAGCGGCGATCACGCCCAGTACCGTGGCGAAGGTGAGGGCGCTGACCTGGTCCACGGTGTACGCGGTGTGGTGCACGCCCCAGGCTTTGCATATCTGGTCGGCGACAATGGCCGCCATCACGCAGGGAAACAGGGCGTCATAACGCAAGCGGCCGATGGCCAGCACTTCCAGGCCAAAGATGGCACCGGCCAAGGGAGTACCGAACACCGCGGCGAAGCCCGCACTCATGCCCGCCATCAAAAGAATGCGCCGCTCGTCCGCGCGCAGCCGGAATACCCCGGTGAGCTGATCGGCAAGGGCGCCGCCCATCTGCACAGCGGTCCCTTCGCGTCCCACCGACGCGCCGAACAGGTGCGATACCACTGTCCCGATAAACACCAGCGGCACCATGCGGCGCGGGATGACCTTCTTCGGGTCATGAATCTCGTCAATGATGAGGTTGTTCCCGGCTTCGACCGGCTTGCCCACGCGTTCGTACAGCCAACCCACCGCGAAGCCGGCCAGGGGAAGGAAACCGATCAACCATGGGCTTGCCTCGCGCCATGCAGTGGCCCACTCAAGTGCGATGAGGAAGAAGGCTGAGGCCGTGCCGGCGAGGACGGCGGCGACGGCACTGATGGCGAACCACTTGCCCATGTAGGGCAACAGTTCCCATTGCTCGAGGGTACGAAGGCGGCGCATGCGGATTCCGGATGGGTAGGGTTCAAGGCCCTGGAATCCCGGCGCTAAAAGCACGAATGCCTACGCCCCCGGAAACCCAGGATACGTAGGCATCATCAGCCCGAAGGCGGTTCGCGGAGGCATGCCATCTCCGTGGAACCAGTTTACCCAGCGCCCTCCACGGCGTCAAAACGCTCAGCGGGCGAAGAGTCGGCCCAGTGCGAAACCCAGCGCCACACACCCCAGGGCGCCCAGTACATGGGCGGCCGTATGCGCCAGCGCCGCCGCGTATTGGCCGCGCTGAAGCAGCAGGAAGCTTTCGGCGGAGAACGTCGAAAAGGTCGTCAGGCCGCCGAGAAAGCCCGTGGTGACGCCCAGCCGTGCCGCGATGGGCCATTGCGGGTACGCCATGATCATGGCGATGGCGATTCCCATGAGAAAGCCGCCGAAGAGGTTTGCCGCGAGCGTGCCCAACGGTAGCGTGGGAAAGACGGCGTTGAATGCTTCCGCCAGGCCGTAGCGAAGCAAGGTGCCAAGCACGGCACCGATGCATAGGGCGAGGAACGTCATGGGCATCGCAAAAGGATCTCTCAGCCAGCGTGAAAGAATGGAGTCCAATATGCTGGCACGCTTCGGCCATTACCAGCGCCATGAAAGTGCCCATGCCGGGGCCGCGCCCGGGGTCGTACGCTGGCCGGGGGGCGGGCGAAAAAGATGGATCAGGGGGCTTGCACATCGTGCGCCAATCCCTATAATGGCCGGCTCACGACGCGGGAATAGCTCAGTTGGTAGAGCACGACCTTGCCAAGGTCGGGGTCGCGAGTTCGAGTCTCGTTTCCCGCTCCATATTTTACGGAACCCCGGCCTTCTGGCCGGGGTTTTGTTTTTTGGGCTGGCGGCGCGCATCGCGCTGTGGCTAGCCATCGTTGTGCAGGATCCCTTCGAAAGCATCGCGGGCCCGCTCGACCTCTTCGTCTTCACCGTTATTGGTGAGAATGATGATGGTCGCATCGCGGTCGGGCAGTGCGGTGAGGTCACTCTTGAAACCACGCCAGTGGCCGCCGTGGGCTACGGCCCGCTCGCCCAGATAACTGGGTTTCAGGCTTAGACCGAATCCGTACGGACTCATGGATCCATCGGCCAGCGTCACCGGTGCCGTCGCCTCTCGCCAATGCGCTGGCGACATGACCTTTCCGTGGTGAAGTGCGTCCGACCACAACAATAAATCACCCGCCGTGGCATAAATGCCGCCAGCACCATAGAGGTACAGGCCAGGAACCTGGTCGAACGGCTTGAAGGAGCCGTTTCGTGTGACGCGCATGCCGTAGGCGCGATCCATGCCAGCTGGCGATTCCATTGCAGGCGTCCGCACCCACGTGTGCTGCATGCCTAATGGCACGAAGAACTCATCGCGAAGAAAATCCGCGTAGCGCTTTCCGGAGACGTTTGCGACGATCTTGCCGAGCAGCGTGTAGCCCGTGTTGCTGTAGGCGAATGCGCTGCCGGGTGGCGTAGTCAGGGGGAGTTGCGATGCCTTCAGTACATCCACGATGTCGTCGAGCTCGACGGCTCCACTGGCGTGGCCACCCAGAATGACCGCTGTGTAATGCGGCATGACATCGGGTACGCCCGATGTCTGGTTGAGCAATTGGCGAATCGTCACCTGCGGGTAGGGGAACCCGGCAAGGTGCTTCGATACGGGATCGTCGATATCGAGCCGGTGTTCTTCCGCGAGCCGGATGATCGCCGCCGCCGTGAACTGCTTGCTGATGGAGCCGATATCGAATGCCGAATTGATCGTGAGGCGTTCGCGGCTATCGGCGGATACCCTGCCCACAGCGCCCTGATAGATGACCTGGCCCGATTGGGCGACGAGATAGGTACCGTTACATTCGTACGCCTTGGCGCATTGGCGCACATACAAGCCAATATCGCTCTTCGCGCGGCCATTAGCAGCGGTGACGGGTGTGGCGACAAAGGCGCACAGGGGTACGACAAGAAGGGCGAGCCGAACAGCTTTGCTGAGTGCCATGATTCCCTCGCAGATCGCCGTGTGGATGGTGGCCGGAGTCTTCCAGTGCAGCGAGGGCAGGTGGTGGTCTATCCGATGAAAGGGCGGTTGGATGGCACGGAAGCGGAAAAGGCGATATCGAAAAAGCACGGTCCTCACCCGTTACACTGGCCAACAGGAGGGCAAACGCATGGTGTGGTTAAGGCATTTCCGTGTGCTGGCGTTCGTCGGCACAGTCCTATGCGTTCCCGGGGCGACGTTCGGGCAAGCCCGTCAAGCCGGCCACTTCGGCTTTGACGAAGCGGGGATGGATCGCTCGGTGCGGCCGGGCGACGACTTTTATGCCTACGCCAACGGCACCTGGGCGAAGACCACGCCCATTGCGCCGGATCGCTCCACGGTCTCACTCTTCACCCGCATGGCGGATACGAATTCAGCACGCGTGCGCGACATCCTGGACTCGGCGCGCCGTGATCCATCGAGCCGCATGGGCGCCGCGTACGCGAGCTACCTTGACCACGATCGCGTCGAGCATCTGGGCATGGCACCGCTCCAGCCGTGGCTGCGTCGCGTATTTGCCGTACAGGATCTCGCGGCGTACAAAGCGTTGTTACCCGATGCGCTTCGGCTAGGTATCGCGCTGCCCGTGGGCATCGATGTTCAGCCAGATGATGGGGATCCGGGTAGGTACGTTGCCATCGTGTCCCAGGCTGGCCTCGGGATGCCCGATCGTTCGTACTACTTGAGTGATGACAAACCGCTGCCAGACACACGCGCGCACTATGAGGCGTGGATGGCGCGCACGCTGGAACTGGCCGGGCAGAGTGGTGCTGCCAGGCGTGCTCATGCGGTGATGGCCTTCGAAACCGCTGTGGCGAAGATAAGCTGGACGCCCCTGCAGAACCGTGATGCCGCCCGCACCTACAACCCCACGACGCTCGGCGCGCTGGACGCTGCATTACCCCGCCTTGGCCTCGCAACCCTGTTGGGTCACACGACGAACGATGCAACGCGCATTGTCGTCATGCAGCCGGATGCCGTGGCCGCCATCGACAAGCTCATTGCCGACACGCCCGTCGCCGTGTTGCGTGATGCGTTGCTTATCCAGTCTGTGCATGCGTATGCCGATGACTTACCAGACGCTGTCGCCGATGCAGACTTTGCGTTCTTCGGTAAAGTGATTGACGGTAGCGAGCGGCGCGAACCGCGCGAACAACGGGCAGTGGGGTTCGCGGTGGACTCAGTGCCTGATGACGTCGGCAAGGCGTACGTGGGGCGTTGGTTCACGTCTGAAACGAAGGCTGCTGCACTCGACATGGTGAAGGGGATCATCGCTGCCATGGATCGACGGATTGACGCGCTCGACTGGATGGCGCCTGCCACGAAGCTGCGCGCCCACGCGAAGCTGCGCAACTTCACCCCGCGTATCGGTTATCCCGATCGCTGGCATGACTATCGTGAGCTAGTGATGCGCCCCGATGATCTGGTGGGTAACGCGATGCGCGCCCGTCAATGGCGGCACGACTGGGATCTGGGGCGTATCGGCAAGCCCGTCGATCGATGGGAGTGGACGACCACGCCCATGACTGTGGATGCCTTCGCTAACTACCCGACGGTTGCGATCACCTTTCCCGCCGCGATCCTGCAACCACCTTTCTTCGATCCCCACGCGGACGCCGCAGTGAACTACGGTGGCATCGGGGCCGTTATCGGGCACGAGCTAAGCCATCAGTTCGATGACCAAGGAGCGAAGTATGATGAACATGGCCGCCTTGCGACCTGGTGGACGCCAGGCGATATCGCGGCTTTCAGATCACGTACTAATGCATTGGTGCGCCAATTCGACCAGTACGAGCCGCTGCCGGGGCTGCACGTCAACGGCAGGCTGACCCTGGGCGAGAACATCGCGGATCTCGCCGGCCTGACGGTCGCCTACGATGCATATAGGGGTTCGCCCGATGGACGCGCGGCAGCCGTGCTGGATGGCTTTACGGGCGATCAGCGCTTCTTCCTGGGATGGGCGCAGTTATGGCGTTACCGCTACCGCGATGCGGATTTGCGTCGTCGGCTGCTTACCAATGGCCACTCACCCGGTGCGCAGCGGGTGTGGACGATGCGTAACCTGGATAGCTGGAACGCCGCGTTTGACGTCGGCCCTGGTATGCGCCTGTATCTGCCGAAGGCGGAGCGCGTTCGGATCTGGTGATACCTGCGAAGGTTGCCTAATCGTGAGCTTCACACCAGCCAAATGCGCCTGCGGTAACGCTGGGGTCCTCGCATCACGATGGGGAGAAGGGCCATGGCCGTCGCGCAGACCACTAGCCATGCGAGCACCATTGGGGCCATGGCGGCAGGCAAGCTGCTGGCCAAGGCGACGGGCGGACGCCTGTGGCCTACGATCCTCATTCTCGCGGGCATTGTGCTGCTGCGGCGCGGTGCAGCAGCCCATGCGGCGAGAAAGGCGCGGAGCCAGGCATGGCTTGAGGCAGGCGAATGAGAACGCTCTCAAGCTAGATCAGTGGCGGCGGCCGTCGAGTGATGCGGCTGGCCCCGCGCGCCGCGCATTCGCCTGCGAGGTCAATAAAGGCGTCACGATCGTGAGCCATCCTTCGGCAAAACCCCGTACATCAGGGATATGCCCGGCGGGCCGCTGCCTGGCCATGGCCTCGCAAAGGGCCAGCGTGAGCGCGCCCGGTTCGGGGTGGGTTGAGATAGCCGCTTCCAGTGCGGACTCAAGCGCGGCAAGCTTGCCGAGCAGGAACGTTCGATCGTCCATGATGTTTCCAATGCCTACAGGCTTTCGCGCCGGACGATGACACGAACATCAGGTGGTGTCACCTCGCAACGATCGGCAAACGCCGCTACAGCGGGTACCGGGCGCGCTCAATCATAGGGGTGCGCTGGTTGTCACGCCTGCACATCTGGCATTGTATGTATTCGCAGGCCGCGCGCCGAAAGCGCGCAAAGAAGTACAGTCGGCCCAGGGAGGGCAATGAATGATTAGTGTTGTTTTGGTCGATGACCACGAACTGGTCAGGACCGGCTTCCGGATGATCCTGCAACAGCAGGCTGACCTCCGGATCAGGGGAGAGGCCGGTACCGCGGAGGAGGGCCTGCGCCTCATCCGCGCGCAGTCGCCGGATATCGCCCTGGTGGACGTGCACATGCCGGGCATGAGTGGCGTGGAACTCACCGAGCGCGTTATCCGCGCCAAGCTACGTACGAATATCGTCATCCTCACCGTCGTGGACGATGCCCGGTTTCCCAAGCGCCTGCTCGATGCCGGTGCGCTGGGCTACCTGACCAAGGGGTGCTCAGCGGACGAGTTGCTGACCGCCGTCCGTTCCGTGGCGGGCGGCCGCCGGTACCTGGCGCCCACGGTGGCGCAGCAACTCGCGCTGGCCACGCTGGATGGCTCGGATTCCCCGTTCGATTCGCTATCCACGCGGGAGATGGAAGTATCGATGATGCTTGTGCGCGGTATGCCGCTCACGTCCATCGGCGAGCGCCTGAACCTGAGCCCGAAAACGGTTTCCACTTACAAACAGCGCCTGATGGAAAAGCTGCACGTGGATCATGTGGTGGGGCTCGCCCACCTGATGACGGTTCACGGCTTGCTGGATACGCATAACCACCAGGTTGGCAACTAGCGCCTTTCCGCGGGACAGGTCAGCAAAACGCCGGGCTAGCCCGGCGTTTTTTTGTGCCTGGTGCGGTGGGGAGGCGCGTGGCCTCCCCACCGTGTCGTGCTTACGCCTGGCCGTCGTGCGGTTCCTGGCGCGGCCGCGTCAGCAGCTCGCCCTGGGTGGGCGGCGTCCATACGGGCTGGTCGGTCGGCGCGGCAGGCGTGTGCGAAACGTGCGAGACGTTCGATGCTTCCGGCGACTTCGGCGTTACCGGCTCAGCCGGCGTTGCCGCAGGCGTCGGTGCCTGTGCTGGCGTCGGTGCCGGCGTCGGTGCCGTAGCGGCCGGCGCGGGCGCCGTCACGGGGGAGGGGGCAGGCTTCGGCGCTTCGGCGACCACCGGAGCGGCCTCGACGGGCTTCTCGGCTTCCGCCGTCTTCGCGGCTTCCTCGGCATCAGCCACCGGAGCAACGGCGACGTCATCCGGTGCGATGCCGTTGGCCTTCGGTGCATCGGCGGCCTTTGCGGGCTCGATGACCGGTGCTGCCGGTTCGGTGACCGGGGCGGCTGCCTCGGCGACCGGTGCCACCGGAGCGGCTTGGGTCTTCACCGCATCGATGGTCGGTGCAGGCACCGCCAACTCGTCGGAGGCGACGCCACGGGCCGGTGCATCGAGCACCGATTCCGAAGGCGCGGCAGCGGCCGGAACCGGCGTGTGCGACGAGGCGACCGGTGCGGTTTTCAGCGGGGCATCCGATTCCGTCTGGCGGCGCTCGTTCGTGCGAACTTCCACCGAATCTGCGGGCGAGACCGGCTCGTGCGATGTAGCCGCCGGGGTGGCCGGCACGGCATTGCCTGGGATGGGCGGAAGCTTGGGCAGCGAGGGCAGGGTGAGCGCCGAAGGCACGTGCTCTTCATCGCCCGGTTCCGCGGGGCGCGGGGCCTCGACCTTCACGGCATGGGCGGCGGCTTCCGGCGTATCGAGCACGGGCGGGACGCTGGCACTGTCGCGACCGGTGCCGATCTCATCATCACCCTCTTCGTCATCGAGGTCGGCACCTTCGGTACCACCCTCGATGGCGCCGGCCTGGGCACCATCTTCCTGACGGCGGCGGCGGCGGCCACCACGACGGCCGCGGCGGCGGCGCTGGCCACCTTCACCGGCTTCGCGGTTGCCTTCGCCCTGGGGCGAGCCGTCGGCGATATCGCCCTCGGCGGTTTCGCCGGTGGTGAGCGGCAGCTCGGCCGCCGTGTTCGTCAGCAGCGTCTCGTCAGCCACAGCGGCCGCGGCCACGGCCGGCTTCTCAGCCTGGTGACGCGGTGCCTGAGCCTGTGACGCGACCTTCTCGGTCTTCTCGGCCTTGTCAGCCTTCTCGCCCTGCGGCTGGCGCTCGTTGCGCGGCTGCTGCTGGCGGCGGTTCTCGTTATTAGGGTTCTTTTCCTGCGGGTCCTGACGGCCGCCCTGGCGACCACCCTGGCCCTGCTGGCCATCCTTCTGGCGGGCGGCCTTCTCCTCGCCCTGGCGCGGCTGCTGGCCCTTTTCCTGCTTGGGCTTCGGCTGCTGCTGGGCCTGGCGGCCCTGGGTGTTTTCCTTGTCCTTGCGCTGGCCCTGGCGCTGCTCGCCCTTGCCACGACCTTCGCCACGGCCTTCACTGCGGCGTTCATCACGGCGGTTGCGATCATTGCGGTCGCTACGGCCGCCCGAGCGCGATTCCTCGCGGCGACCCGATGCCGGGGCCGGCGTAGCGGCGGCGGCCGGTGCGGGCTTGGCGCCACCACCGAACAGGCCGCTGAACAGGCGCGAGAAGAAACCACCGGTCGGTGCAGCCGGCGCGGTGTTGCGCACGGCCTGGGCCGGCGCAGCGACAGCTTCCGGCTCGTCATCACGGATGGGGGCGGGCGACGACGGAACGACACCGGTCACCAGCGGCTGCTCGCCGCTGCCCAGCATCTGGCCCATCTTCGGGAGGGCCGTGGCGACCACCGGGGTGGTGCGCTCGTAGCTCGGCTTGCTGTGCTCGCCCATGTCCGCTTCGCGGATACGGGTGATTTCGAGGTGCGGGGTTTCCAGCTTGTCGTCGGCGACCACCACCACGTGCACGCTGTGGCGCAGCTCGATCTCGACCACGCTGGCGCGCTTCTCGTTGAGCATGAAATTGGCGACCGAAGGCGGCGCCTGCACCAGGACCTGCCCGGTGTTTTCCTTCATGGCGTGTTCTTCGATCAGGCGCAGGGTCGACAGGCCCAGCGATTCCACGCTGCGGATGTGGCCGTGGCCTTCGCAACGCGGGCACACATTCTGCGTGGCCTCGCCCAGGCTCGGGCGCAGGCGCTGGCGCGACATCTCAAGCAGGCCGAAGCGGCTGATGCGGCCGATCTGGACGCGGGCGCGGTCGGCCTTGAGAGCATCCTTCAGGCGCTCTTCCACCTCGCGCTGGTGGCGCGGGCTGTCCATGTCGATGAAGTCGATGACGATGAGGCCGCCTGCATCGCGGATGCGCAGCTGGCGGGCGATCTCGGTCGCTGCTTCGAGGTTGGTGTTGAACGCCGTCTCTTCGATATCGCTGCCCTTGGTGGCCTTCGACGAGTTGATGTCGATGGCGGTCAGGGCTTCGGTCTGGTCGATAACGATGGAACCGCCCGAGGGAAGGCGTACGTTGCGCTCGAAGATCGATTCGATCTGGGTCTCGATCTGGTAGCGCGAGAAGAGCGGGGTGGGGTCCTGATACAGCTTCAGCTTGCGCAGGTTGTTCGGCATGACCTGCTGGACGAAATCACGCGCGTCCTTGAACAGGGATTCCTCGTCGACGAGGATTTCGCCGATATCGTTGCGGAGGTAATCGCGCAGCGCGCGGATGAACAGCTTGGATTCCTGGTAGATCAGGAACGGGGCTTTCTGCGACGTTGCGGCGGCCGAGATCGACTTCCACAGCTGGAGCAGGTAATCCAGGTCCCACTGCAGTTCTTCGGCGTCGCGGCCCATGCCGGCGGTACGCACGATAAGCCCCATCTCATCCGGCACCGAGAGGTGCTCGAGCGCTTCTTTCAGGGCCTGGCGATCTTCGCCTTCGATGCGACGCGAAACGCCACCCGCACGCGGGTTGTTCGGCATCAGCACCATGTAACGGCCGGCCAGGCTGATGAACGTGGTGAGGGCAGCGCCCTTGTTGCCGCGTTCTTCCTTTTCGACCTGGACGATGATCTCCTGGCCTTCCTTCAGGAGCTCGCGGATGTTCGATTTACCTTCCGCGTTCGGATTGAAGTAATCGCGGGAGATTTCCTTCAGCGGAAGGAAACCGTGCCGCTCCGCGCCGTAATCGACGAAGCAGGCTTCAAGGGAAGGTTCGACGCGAGTGATGCGGCCTTTGTAAATATTGGCCTTTTTCTGTTCCCGGGACGGGATTTCGATGTCGAGATCGTAAAGGTTCTGGCCATCGACGATGGCCACGCGCAACTCTTCGCGCTGAGTCGCGTTGATCAACATACGCTTCATTGTGGGTTCCTCGGCCTTGCCGCGCGGCCGCGCGCCGCGGTGGCGCCCGTGTGGCGGCCTGCCGGGGATCGCGCCGCTGCGATGAGGCTTTAAGCGGCTTGGTATCCGGGGCCGATGCCTGGTCCCGGCGTGATTCGTTAATAAGCGCCTTGCAACCGGCCCGTTTCCTTACGGATAACCGGACAACCGCAACCCGAACCGTTACGATATAGGGTGTCTTTCGCCTCCCAACCCCTCGGATGGGATAGCGCGACACTCGCCTTACGTGACGGAACCGGCACCCCGCGAGAGAATAAGACTTCAGCGGAGCCTGGCGCTGGCCGAGTATCCTATCAATTTCGAGTTTTATCAATGCAGACGGCAACTTCCCTCGACGGCGGCCAAGGTGTACGGCTGGTCGAAATCGGCCCTGAGAGGGACGGGCAGCGTGTGGATAACGCGCTAATGACCCTGTGCAAGGGCGTCCCCCGCAGCCTGATCTACCGCATCCTGAGAACGGGGCAGGTACGTATTAATGGCAAGCGCGCCAAGCCGGAAACCCGGCTGGCCGCGGGCGATATGCTGCGTATTCCCCCTGTGCGAATCGCAGAACGCGATGAGACGGTCGCGCCTTCCGGCATGGTGAAGGCGGTCAGTGATTCGGTGATTTTCGAAGACAAGCACTTCCTGGTCATCGATAAGCCGGTCGGTATTGCCGCCCACGGTGGCAGCGGGGTGAGCCATGGCGCGATCGAACTCCTTCGCGCGGCCCGCCCCAATGAACATCTGGAACTGGTCCACCGCCTGGACCGTGATACCAGCGGCGTACTGGTCCTGGCCAAGAGCCGCGCCGGGCTTACCGGGCTGCAGGCGCTGATTCGCGAGAACACGGTGGTAAAGCAGTACCTGTGCCTGATGACGGGTACCCCGCGGAAGGCGAAGTTCGATGTGAACGCGCCGCTGCTGAAGTCGGTCATGCATGGCGGCGAGCGCATGGTCCGGGTCGATGATGCCGGCAAGCCTTCGCTCACGTTCTTCCAGGAAGTGGAGCAGTACCCAGGCTGCCGCCTGATGCGTGCCACGCTCGGCACGGGCCGTACCCATCAGATCCGCGTGCATGCCCAGTACATCGGGCACCCCCTGGCCGGCGATCCGAAGTACGGCGACGAGGACGCGAACAAGCGCTTCCGTGCCAAGGGCCTGAAGCGCATGTTTCTGCATGCCACGCGGATGAGTTTCGATCTTGACGGCAAGAACTACGACTTTTCGGCGCCGTTGCCTGACGATCTGAAGACGTTCCTCGACAACCTACGCGCCTGACCTACATTAAGAAGCGGGCGCTCACCTCGAGGGACCGCAGTACGCCTCCGGCCATGCACGCCTGCATGATCACGGCGCTGGCCGCGTGGGCCAGGGCGATGGGCATGAGTGCCCGTTGGTGCAGGTACCACCAGGCCCAGCCCAGTTCGGCCACGAAGCAGAGTTGCATCAACAGGCCGTTCGGTGAGTGGAGCAAGGCAAAGGCCAGCGCCACGAGAAGTACCGCTGCGGGCCGGGGTAGTGCGCGGGCAAGCAACCCGCCCACCACCGCCAGCATGAGCCACTGCTGGAACAGGGCCCAGCCCAGGTAGAGGGCGGCGCGAGTGACGGGCGGCCACGCAGGCGCATGCCCGGCGACCGCGGCAATGGCGATCGCTACCGGGATCGCCAGCAAGGGCCACGCCGCCATCCGCCAGCCACCGCGCCAATGCCAGCGAGGCACCGCTCGAATCCCTGTGAGGTACGCCGCGTAGGATGCGCCCGCGGCGAACATCACCACCGCGCTCGTCGCCGGCCTGGGGCCGAGTGCCATGCCCGTGATGAACCACAGGGGACCGGCGATACTGAGGGCCGCGTTAGCGATATCGGACACCCGTGATGGGTGGTCGCCTTGCCGCCTTGTGGCAGCCACGCCGGCCACGAGGACTAGCAGGTAGCCGCAGGAGGCTACCCACGGAACCCAGTGAACGATGTGCCCGGGCTCGACGGGTTGTGCATCAACCGGCTTCGTGCCCGGCGTGTCGTTACGCGCATCGCCGAGCGTGACCAGTGGGTCGATCGCTCGTTGCCGGTCGCGATATCGCAGCAGGCCTTCTGCGGTTAGCCCGGCCGGGATAGGTACGCCCGTTTCCGGTGCCGGTCCTCCGGCGCGGGCCAGCCCCGCGCCCTGAAGCGTTAGTGCCGAATCCGGCGGTAAATCGAACGAGAGGCGCAGCATGGCCGCCCGTGAGGGTGGCGGCACGGACCTGCCGGCCGCGTCGTGCCAGGGTAGTTGATCAAGGCGAATGGGCTGCGTCAGGTCCCCGATATCTGCCCGTACGAGTGGATCGTTCAGGGTGGGGCGCGCCACCAGCCCAAAGCGACCGGCCGGGGCGTGGGCATCCAGGCGCAAAAGATTGAGCCGCTGCAGGTCGGCCTGGCGGGAGAGTGGAAAGCCAATCTCCCCGCGACCGCTGCGGGTTGGCAGCACGATAAGGCCGCGTTCGCCGAGTTTCAGGATCCCGTCGCCAAACACCTTGCCCGCCACGATGTCGTCGGCCTGGCGAAAGCGCCAGGACCAAGGCGAATGGCCACTCGCATAGGCGGCGCGGTCCGCGACCCCGCCTGCCTCAAGCGCGCCACGGACGATGTGCGCCGCCAGGCGCGGCAGCGCGAAAAACGCGGCGATGGCCAGGGCGGCCATCGCCAGCGCGAGCAGGCGGTAACGGCGCGAGGGCACGTCAGCGGTCGAGCAGGGCCTCGACGCGCGCGGCGCAGATAAAATCGTTCAGCGACAACCCGCCCACATCATGGGTGGACCACAGGAGGTGGCAATGACCGTAGCCGGCTTCCAGGTCGGGGTGGTGGTCTTCCTGGTTGGCCATGAAACCCACGGCATTGATGAAGCCCAGGGTGTGGTGGAAGTCCTTGAACGGGAAGTCCTTCACGATCGCCTTGCCATCGGCGCTCACGGTCCAGCCCGGCAGGTCCTTGAGGTAGCCATCGATGGCGGCGCGGTCCAGCGCGTGTTCGGCGCCCTTGCGCGGCTGGCAGTGCTGGGTGGCGAGCGGGGAGAGCGACATGACGAAAGGTCCATCCGGGGAAAGGGTGGAAGCGTCCGTGGTCGCGGTTGAATTGTCAAAAGGGCGCGCCCAGATCGAAACCGTACTAAAATGGTCTTGTTTCCCGGTGGTCCCCACGCCGGGCATGTCTTTGCGGAGCCACCATGATCGATATCTCGGAACGCGCCCAGGCGCATTTCCAGCGCCTGATCGCCCAGCAGGGCGAGGACAGCCTTGGCGTTCGCCTGCGCGTCGTTGCCGCGGGTACCCCTGCGGCACAGTGTGAGCTGGAGTTCTGCTCCACCACCGAGCTCACCGGCGATGAGTGGACCATCGAGTGCCAGGGTTTCAACCTGTATGTGGATGGCGAGAGCATGGCCTGGCTCGATCCGGCCAACATCGATTATGAAATGACGCCCACGGGTAGCCAGCTCAATATCCGCGCGCCGCGGATCAAGGGCGAGGCCCCTGGCGAGGGCGCCGGCCTGGTGGAGCGCGTGAAGTACGTGCTCGAAACCGAGGTCGCCCCGGGCATCGCCTCGCACGGTGGCCGCATCTCGCTGGTGGAGGTCACGTCCGAAGGCGTGGTGGTGCTCCGGTTCGGCGGTGGCTGCCACGGTTGCGGCATGGTCGATGTCACGCTGAAGAACGGCGTGGAGAAGACCCTGCGCGAGCGCATTCCCGAGGTGACCGAAGTGCGCGACGCCACGGACCACGCGACGGGCGAGAAGCCGTATTTCGAGCGCAAAGCGGGCTGATGCCCCAGCTCTTGTAGGAGCGCGCTTGCGCGCGATGGGGCCTGCCGCAAGCACTCATCGCGCGCAAGCGCGCTCCTACACAAGCAAAAAGCCCGCGATAGCGGGCTTTTTTTGTTACGCGTAACGGGGCGGGTCAATCGCCCTGCACATGCCCCTCGAGGCCGCTCAGCTTGGTCGGCATCGTGTGGAAGTAGGCGGAAATGTCTTCGATGTCGGTGTCGGACAGCGTGGCGGCGAAACCCTTCATGACGAGGTTATCGCGCTTGCCGTTCTTGTACTCGTGCAATGCCTGTGCGAGGTAATCGGCGTACTGGCCAGCAAGGCGCGGGTACTGAGGATCGATCGAGTTGCCATCCTTGCCGTGGCAGGCCACGCAGGTGGCGACCTTTTTGGCGCCGGCGGCCGGGTCACCGGCGGCCATGGATGTCGAAGCGGTCAGCGCCAGCGCGGCGCCGATGAGAGTCAGGGTGAACCCACGGATCATCATGCGTCCTCGGCAGCTTACTTGGCGAGACTGGAAAGGTAGGCGGCGATGTCGGCAATGTCTTTATCCGACAGGCTTTCGGCCTGCGCACCCATGGTCGGATGCGAGCGGCCCGTGCCCGGTGCGACAAAGCCTTTCCGGTAGTCCTTCAGCGCATTGACGATGTACTGCTCGTTCTGGCCGGCGATATGCGGCACATGGTACGAGGGGTAGACGTTGCCATAGCCCGGCACGCCGTGGCAGCCCTGGCACGTATAGATGAGCTGGCGCCCCCTGGTTTTGTCCCCTTCGGCGTGCGCCGTCGTGGCACACATAGCTACAGCGATCAGACCGTACAGATACAGACGCTTCATCAATGATTCCCTGGGTGCCGGGCGGGGCCGGGGGTGAAAGCAGCCCTTGGAGTATAGAGGCGGCCTCGCGCGGGCGACAACCGGCGGCGCAGCATGGGGCTGCCGCCCCGGTGCGGGTGTGCTGCGGGGCTGGTCAGGGCGTCGCACGTTGGATCGCGCGCGAGCGCGCTCCTACATGGCCTGCGCAGGCCTGGTGTAGGAGCGCGCTTGCGCGCGATGGGTCTGGCCGATGCGCCAGGTGTTTAGAGCAGGCTGCGGATGATATGGATCCCGGCGATGTACTCGCCGGCGATGGTGCCGATGCACACCAGGAAGAAGTTCAGCAGCGTGCGCGCCACGCGGTTCTTCCACCAGCCGGTCCAGTGCGTGATGTCGTCGCGCAGCTGCTCGAAATCCACCACGCGCGGCTTGCGGATCCAGGCTTCGACCATGGCGCTGACGGCGCCGGAGGGAATGCCTGGGCGGAACGGCTTGACCGGCCCCGCGACAAAGGCCGCGATGATGCTGAGCGGGTGGGCGCCGGCGATGAGCGCACCCAGTGCGGACAGGCCGCCGGTAAGCAGCACCCAGTTGAGCAGCGCTTCCTTGCCCAGGCTGGGGTTGCGATAGAACGCGAAGCCGATGACGGCAAAGATGGCGAGCACGATGCCCACGGCCAGGAACTTGGGCCACTTCGCGGCCGGCGGCGTGACCGCGAGTTCATCGGAGAGCGCCTGCGGGTTGCCATGCTGGTGGGCTAGCTCCGCGCTCATGCCCTTCAGGTGGCCGGCGCCAATCACGACCAGCACCTTGCGGCTTGGCGCGGTGGTGTCCATGCGGTCGCCGTTTTCGCGAAGCTTCGCCGCCATGAACTCATCGCGCTCGGCGATGAGTGCGCGATAAAGCGGTGCGGAACCCTTGGCGAAATCGCTGAAGGCGCTTTCGAGCAGGTCGGCCTGCTTGAGCTTTTCGATATCTTCCTCGGCGATATCTTCGCGCTCGAACACGCTGCCGAGCATGCCGGCCATCAAGCCAAAGCGCTGGAAGAAGCCAACGCTGCGCCAGGCGCGCTTGAGGGTGGTGCCCACTTCGCGATCCACCAGCCACACCGGAATGCCGCGCGCATCAGCACCATCCATCGCCGCCTTCATTTCCGCGCCCGGCTCAATGCCGTACTGCGCGGCAAGGCGCTTCTGGAACGAGCCGAGCACGAGGCTGGCGGCGACCATGCCGGCCTTGCCCTGGCGGATGACCTGGAACAGGTCCATTTGCTTGAACGCTTCCGGATCGCGGATGCCATGCGCACGGCTGGCGCACAACTCCACGGCCACGGCATCGAAATGCTCGGTATCGAGCAGGGCATTCACTGCCTCGACGCTGGCCCGCGATACGTGCGCAGTACCGAGGATGACGTAGTCGACCCCGTCGCGCGTCATGCGCTCGATGGGCTGGCCTTCCAGTGCCGCGGGGAGGGTGGCGTCGTGCTCGGCGGGCTGCATGCGCGTCGGGTGTCCTTAAGGGTTAATCGCGGTAGCGCTTGGTGAGGTCGCCGTAGGCATCGATGCGGCGATCGCGCAGGAACGGCCAGATGCGGCGAACGTGCTCGCTGCGCTCCATGTCGATATCGACAATGAGTAGCTCGCGGCCATCGGTGCCGGCCTGGGCCAGGAATTCGCCTTGCGGGCCAGCGACGAAGCTGGAGCCCCAGAACTGGATGCCGCTGCCCACGCCCGAGGGGTCCGCTTCGTAACCGGTGCGGTTGCACGACAGCAGTGGCAGGCCGTTGGCGACGGCGTGGCCGCGCTGCACGGTGATCCAGGCTTCACGCTGGCGACCCTTTTCGGCATCGTCATCGTTCGGATCCCAGCCGATGGCGGTGGGGTAGAACAGCAGGTCGGCACCGGCAAGCGCCATCAGGCGCGCGGCTTCCGGATACCACTGGTCCCAGCACACGAGCACGCCAAGCTTGCCCACCGAGGTCTGGATCGGCTCGAAGCCGATATCGCCCGGAGTGAAGTAGAACTTCTCGTAGAACGCCGGGTCATCGGGGATGTGCATCTTGCGGTATTTGCCCGCGATGGCGGCCGAGCGATCGAACACCACGGCGGTGTTGTGGTACAGGCCGGTGGCGCGCTTCTCGAAGATGGAGGCGACGACGACGAGCTTCAGCTCCTCGGCCAGCTTGCCGATGCGATCGGTGCCCGGGCCGGGAATGGTCTCGGCGCGGTCGAACTCGGCCACGCTTTCGTGCTGGCAGAAATAGGGGCCGTTGTGCAGTTCCTGCAGCAGCACCAGCTCGACGCCGGCCTTCGCCGCTTCGCGCAGCGCCGACTCGATGGCATCGAGGTTTGCATCGCGGCTGCCGCGATCGGTTTCCTGGAGGAGGGCGACCTTGAGGGTCTTGCGGGTCATGGTTGTCTGTCCTCGGGATCGGATTACTTGGCGATATCGGCGGGCAACTGCATGGTGATGCAGTGCAGGCTGCCGTTCTGCCAGATGAGCGGGCGGCACGGTACCTGCACCACTTCGCGGCCGGGGTGGGCCAGCCCGATGATCCGGGCCGCTTCCGCGTCGACGCGGTCGCCGTAGGCTGGCACCAGCACTGCGCCATTCACGATCAGGTAGTTGGCGTAGGACGCTGCCAGGCGGCGGCCTTCGTCCATGATCGGCTGGGCCCAGGGCAACGGGTGCAGCGGGTACGGCTCACCTTCCGGCGAACGCAGCTCGGCGAGTTCGGCGGCCATCTGGCCCAGTTCCTCGAAGTGCGGATCGCTGGCGTCGTCGCAGGCCTGGTAGACGATGCCGCCATCCGGGCTGAAGCGCGCGAGCGTATCGATATGGGCGTCGGTGTCGTCGCCTTCAAGGTAGCCGTGCTCCAGCCACAGCACGCGATTGGCGTGCAGGGTGGTGGCCAGGGTATCGGTCATGGATTCGCGGGAAAGATCCGGGTGGCGCTGTACCAGGCACTTCCACGTGGTCAGGATGGTGCCCTGGCCGTCGCTCTCGATGCCGCCGCCTTCCAGCGCCCAGTCGATGCGCTTGTGCGGCAGGCCGCTCAGCACGCCGCGCTGGAGCAGGCCGGCGATGATCGCGTCATCCTGTTCGGCGCCGAACTTGCCGCCCCAGCCGGTGAAGCGGTAATCGTTGAGCAGTACGCCCTCGGGGCCGGTCAGCGTGATCGGGCCGGAGTCGCGCAGCCAGGTGTCGTCGTAGGGCAATTCGATGAAATGCACGCGCGACATGTCGGCGCCGGCTTCTTCGATGGCCAGGCGGGCGCGTTCGCGCAGTTCGGCATCGGCCACGATGATGTGCAGCGGCTCAAAGCGGGTGACCGCCGCCGCCAGCGCCACGTAAGTGGTCTCCACGCCGGCCAGGCGCTCGGCCCAGTCGGTACCGGCGTGCGGCCAGGCAATGAGTACACCGGCCTGCGGCTCCCATTCGGCGGGCAGGCGGTAAGAAGCGGAGTTCGTCATGGCGGGCGGGATCGGGGAAGGGAAGCCCACTATTGTAAGGCTTCCCGATGACCGTTGCCCGACCGCTTACTTCGGGCTTTGCGGATCGGTGTTATTGCCCGCGGGCGTGTTCAGCACCGTGTGGATGACGTGGCTGCGCTCGAAATAGACGATGTAGCCCGGGTACATCCAGCGGTTGATGACTGGCTGCTTGGCGCTACCGCCACCACGGGAGTCGAGTTTGGAGGTCGGTGCACCGAACCGGCGCTCCACCTCGGCCATGCTCATGCCCTTGGCAGGCAGGCTCATACCCTTTTCCTGCTGCACGCGCTGCATCAGGAGGGTATCGCCCGCGCGGGCGGTCGGAGCCGCGGCAACGGCCACGAGGGCCAGTGCGAATGCGGTGAAAACAGGCTTGAAGGTATTCATGATGGCTCCGTCGCGCTCCCCATGCGGCGCAGGACAGCGTTTTAACAGATCGCCCGAGGCGGCGCCATGGGCGGCGCGTCGCGGCCTTCACGGCTGTGGCCCAGGTCGCATTCGGGCGACGCGGAAGGGCAGGCCAGCTATCATGCGCAGTCGCCTTTCGCCTTCTTCTGGCCCGCCATGATCTCGTTCCGTCACCTCGCCCTGCGCCGGGGCACCCGTACCCTGCTCGATAACATGGACCTGACCATCCAGACCGGATGGAGCCTGGCCGTCATTGGCCGCAACGGGTGTGGCAAATCCACCCTGTTCGCCGCGCTCAAGGGCGAGCTGGAGCCGGAGAAGGGCGATCTCGACATGCCGTCGAAGGTGCGCATGGCCTCCGTGGCCCAGGAGACGCCGGCGCTGCCCGATGCCGCGATCGACTATGTGCTGGGCGGCGACGTGGAAGTGGCGGCTGCGCTGAAGGCCGAGCAGGACGCGTACGACTCGGGGGATCTCGAAGCGGTGGCCATGGCCCACTTGCGCATCGAAGAGGTCAATGGCTATGACGGCCGGGCGCGCGCCGGGCGCCTGCTGCATGGCCTTGGCTTCGCCCCGTCGACCCACGAGCAGGCCGTGGCCTCATTCTCGGGCGGCTGGCGCGTACGACTCAACCTGGCCCGCGCGCTCATGGCGCCCTCGGACCTGCTGCTGCTCGATGAGCCCACGAACCATCTGGACCTGGATGCGGTGCTGTGGCTGGAGGAGTGGCTGCGCCGTTACCAGGGCACGCTGCTGATCATTTCGCATGACCGCGAGTTCCTGGATGCGGTGACCTCGCACACGCTGCACCTGCACGACGGCACGGCCAAGCTGTACACCGGCAACTATTCGCAGTTCGAACGCCAGCGCGCCGAACACCTGCGCCAGCAGCAGATCGCGCACGTGCGCGAACAGGCCGAGCGCGCGCACCTGCAGTCCTTCATTGATCGCTTCAAGGCCAAGGCCAGCAAGGCCAAGCAGGCGCAGTCGCGCATGAAGCGGCTGGAGAAGATGAGTGGCACCGAGGCCGTGCGCGCCGAGCGCCCCTTCAGCTTCAGCTTCCCGAAGCCCGAGCGCCTGCCGACTTCCATGCTGCGGCTCGATCATGTGGATGCCGGTTATGGCGATCGCGTGGTGCTGAAGGACATCGCCTTTGGCCTGGAAGCGGGCGACCGCATCGGTCTGCTCGGCCCGAATGGCGCCGGTAAATCCACGATGGTCAAGGCGCTGGTCGGCGAGCTTGAGCCCATGGCTGGCGAGCGTCCGTTCCATAAGGACCTGAAGATCGGCTACTTCGCCCAGCACACCGTGGAAAGCCTGCACGATGGCTGGAGCGCGTTCGACCACTTGCAGGACAAGGCGCCCAACGCCGGCCAGCAGGTCCTGCGCGATTACCTCGGCACGTGGAATTTCCCGGCCGATCGCGTCTTCGAACATGTGGATGCGTTCTCCGGTGGTGAGCGTGCCCGCCTTGCGCTGGCGCTGATCGCGTGGGACAAGCCGAACCTGCTGCTGCTCGACGAACCGACCAACCACCTTGACCTGGACATGCGCGAAGCGCTGGCCGATGCGCTCTCCGATTTCGATGGGGCGCTGGTGCTGGTCTCGCATGATCGCCACCTGCTCGGCATGGTCTGCGATGAATTCTGGCGCGTGGCCGATGGCGATGTCGGCCCGTTCGATGGTGACCTGGACGATTACGCCAAGTGGCTGCGCACGCGCGCTACCACGCGCAAGACCGCCGCGGTCGCTTCCGCGCCGGCCGACGCACCGGTGAAGGAAAACAACGCGAAGGAGAAGCGCAAGCTTTCCCCGGAAGATCGCGAGAAAGAAAAAACGGTGCGTGCCCGGGTGAAGAAGATCGAATCGCTGGTGGAGGGCATGGACAAGGAACTGCTGGCGATCGAAACGAAACTCGCCGACCCGGCTGTTTACGGTGGCCCCACGACGGAGCTGGCACGTCTTGGCCAGCGCCAGGCCGAACTGCGTGGCGAGAAGGAATCGCTCGAGTTCGAATGGATGGAACTGCTCGAACAGATCGAGGCCTGACCATGGCGACCGTGTTGAATGTGCTGCTGCCCGGCCGCGACAAGCTCAGCTTCGTGGAGGCCTTCAACCAGTGGCTTGCGCGCGGCACGGTGTTGCCGACGGCCTTGCCCGGCTACATGCACGCGGTCTCCGAATTTTTCCGCTGGCCGGATGGCCCGCTGCCCGCCGCCGCGTTGATCCGGCAGAGCGTGGCGGGGGACGCCGGCACGGCGTTGTGGGTGTGTGCGGATCCTGCCTGGGTACAGCCCGAACTGAGCGGCGCACGCCTGCTCGGCTGCGGCAACCTGGCGGTGAGCCCTGCCGATGCGACGAGCATGGTGGATGCACTCAGCGACACGTTCGCCGAAGAAGGCATGACCCTGCTGGTAGGCGACCCACAGCACTGGCAGCTCAAGGTGCCGAATTACGTGCAGGTGCCGACGTTCCCGGAGCCTGAAGAGGCGCTCGGTGCGGACCTGTTCGAGCAGCTGCCCAAGGGCGAGCACGGCCGTCGCTGGCGCGCGCTGCTCAACGAAGCCCAGGTAGTGCTGCACAACCACCCGGCTAACGCCGCCCGTGTCTACAACAGCCTGCCGCCCATCAACAGCGTGTGGTTATGGGGCGCCGGCACGCTACCCGAATGGGTCGAGTGCGGCCAGTCGCTCATCCACAGCGACGACCTGCTGATCTGGGCGCTAGGCCACAAAGCCGGCGTCGAAGTACAACCCCGCTCTGCCCTTGTAGGAGCGCGCTCGCGCGCGATCCCCGCCAGTGGCGGGGCTAGCCACGCCGAACTCCTGGACCTGCAGGATGTTCAGCCTTCGGAATTCGCCCGCGATTGGTGGCCCTTCCTCGAAGGCCGCCTCGAATCCGGCAGCGAACTGCGCCTGGCCTTCGCCGACGGCCGCCGCGTCGTGCTGAGGAAAACCCACCGCCTGCGCTTCTGGCGCAAGGCGAAGGTATGAAGACCTGGCGCAAGCGCGTTGCCGAGGTCGCCCCGAGCGGCTGGCCCGGCCATGTGCACCCGGTGATCCAGCGTATCTACGCTGCCCGCGGCGTCACGACGCCCGATGGTGCCGAACACCGCCTTGCGCGTTTGCATTCGCCCACGTTGCTGGGCGGCATGGACCGCGCCGTCGCGCTGCTCATCGAGGCGATCGATAGCGATCAGCGCATCGTGATCGCCGGTGATTACGACTGCGATGGCGCGACGGGTGCCGCCGTTGCCGAACGTGGCATGCGCCTGCTCGGTGCAAAACACGTCAGCCATGTCGTGCCCAATCGCTTCGTCCACGGGTACGGCCTGAGCGAAGCGCTGGTCGCATCGCTGGAACCCACGCCCGATCTGATCGTCACTGTGGATAACGGTGTGGCCAGTGTTGCGGGCGTCGCCGCGGCGCACGCTCGCGGCATTCGCGTGCTCATCACCGATCACCATCTGCCGGGCGAGACATTGCCGGCCGCCGATGCGATGGTGAACCCGAATCTCGACGGCGACGGCTTCCCCAGCAAGGCGCTCGCGGGCGTCGGCGTCATGTTTTATCTGCTGCTCGCCGTACGTGCTGCCATGCGCGATGCGGGGCGTTTCGCCGAGGGCAATGAGCCGGACCTCGGCGCGCTGCTGGATCTGGTTGCCCTTGGCACGGTGGCCGATCTGGTGCCGCTCGATTTCAATAATCGCGTGTTCGTCGATGCTGGCCTGAAGCGCATGCGCGCGGGCAAGGCGTGCGCGGGTATCACCGCCTTGATCGAGGCATCCAATCGCTCGGTGTCCACCGTCACCGCCACCGATCTTGCGTTTGCCATCGGTCCGCGCCTGAATGCAGCGGGCCGCCTTGAGGATATGTCGCTTGGTGTTGCCTGTTTGCTCACCGATGACACCGGCATTGCACGTCGCTACGCCGAGCAACTCAGTGCCATCAACCAGGAACGCCGCGACATGCAGGCGGGCATGGTCGAGGAAGCCGAGGCCATGGTGTCGCGCGCAGCGCATATCGATGCCGTGGGCGTGGCGCTGTTCGATCCAGGCTGGCATGCAGGCATCGTGGGCCTGGTTGCGTCCAAGCTGAAAGAGAAGCTGCATCGTCCCGTGCTCGCCTTCGCGCCGGCGGGCGATGACAGCGACGAACTGCGCGGCTCCGCACGTTCCATTCCCGGCTTCCACATCCGCGATGCGCTTGCCGAAATCGACGCGAAGCATCCCGGTTTGATCCTGCGCTTCGGCGGCCACGCCATGGCGGCGGGCCTCAGCATGCAAGCGGCCGACTTCGAGCGCTTCGCTGCAATTTTCGATGCCACGGCCCGCGCGCACCTGGACGACGACCGCTTGCAGGCCGTGGTCCAGACCGATGGCGAACTCGATTACCGCGACCACACCCTGGATCTTGCGAAGCAGCTGCGGTTCGCCGGTCCGTGGGGCCAGGCGTTTCCGTCACCTGTGTTCGAGAACGTCTTTGAATGCGCCTCATGGAAGCCCATGGGCACCAAACACCTGCGCTTCCAGCTCCGCCACGAACAAGGCGGCGCGCCACTCGATGCGGTCATGTTCAGCTGCTACGACGGCACCCCGCCGCCCCAGCGTTTCCGTGCCGCTTACGAGCTCACGGTGAACGACTGGCAGGGCAGGGAAAGCGTCCGTTTGCTCATCACCCATCTCGAACCCATGTAGCCCGCGCGGCCGACCTCGTCTCCAGCTATGCTCCGGTCCACATGGACCCAGGGAGATGGTGAATGGCAGGCAGCACGCAGGAACTGGAACGTTTTGTCCACGCCGCGCTGGAGCGGGGGCAGTCGCGGGCGGCGATAGAGGATGCCCTGACGCAGG
>Ga0157369_10001159_pt1 | contig 32907 bp, 31 predicted proteins | sample C25metaG_FD_113461 | JGI IMG/M metagenome (GOLD analysis project Ga0157369, IMG submission 113461) | Corn rhizosphere microbial communities from Kellogg Biological Station, Michigan, USA - C2-5 metaG | ecosystem: Host-associated > Plants > Roots > Rhizosphere > Soil | place: USA: Michigan... | reverse complement strand
GATGACGAGGATGATGAGCGTGCCGCGCGAGACGAAGTCGCCGCCCTTCCACAGCGCCTCGAGGCCGTAGGGGTTCTCGACGACTTCCTTCTGGGTGCCGACGTCCTGGCCGGCGCCCGCCGGCGGCGCGGGCGCGCTCACCTTGGCGTCGTCGGCCGGTGCCGCGGCGTGGGCCATCGGCAAGAGGGCGATCAGGACCGCCGCGATCCACGCGGCCAGGCGATGGCATTTCATGGGTTCTCCTCCTCAATCCTTGAGCTGGAAATTGATCTCGTATTCGCCGATGAAGCCCACTGCTTCCGGCGCGTATTTGCATTCCGACATCGCGCGGATCACCTCGCGGTCGAAGATGCGATTCGACGAGCGCTTGATCTCCACGTCGGTGACGGCTCCCTGCGGCGTCACGTGCACCCACGCGGTCACCGATCCGTTGATGCCGTGCTGGATCGCCTGGCGCGGGAACTGCGGCTTCGGGCAATAGGTCGCCTTGTATTCCTTGCGGACCGCCGGCAGGGCGGGCGCGGGCGGCGCCGGCGGCGCATACACCTTCGGCGCCGGCCCGGGGGGCGGCTTCACGTTGGTCACCGTCGCGATCGTCTCCTGCGGCGGGGGCGGCGGCGTCTGGATCTGGATCTCCGGCGGCGGGATGAACGGCGGCGGCGGCGCCTGCAGCTTCGGCGGCGGCGGGGGCGGCGGCAAATCCGGCGGAGGCTTCTTCACCTCCTCGATGATCTTGGTCTCGATCGGCTGCTTGATCACCTCGACCACCCGGCGCGCGAGGCCCGTGACGAGCGCGTAGCCCACGATCACGTGAAGGCCGATGACGATGGCCATGCCCGGCGCCTGCCGGCCCAGCGCTCTTTGCTGCGCATATTCCATCGATCGCCTCCCGCGGACAGGCGTTGATGAAGGGACTGCTAGGCGCGGCGTACGGCCGCGCGCGCGATTTCCGGCGTCGAATCGTTGGAAGGACGCGTCGCCATCGCCTCGCGCACCTCACGCAGCTGGAGGATCTCGCCGAGGATCTTGCGAAGCCGCTCGAACATGAGGTCGAGCTCGCCCTCGGTGTAGCAGAGCGCCGGCGCGAAGCCGAGGATGTTGTCGCCGAAGCAGCGGAACACGAGGCCGTTGCGATACGAGATCTCGGCGACACGGTCGGCGAGCCCGAGCGCCGGATCGAACGCGCGCTTCGTCGTCTTGTCGGCGACGAGCTCGATCGCGCCGAGCAATCCGCGGCTGCGCGCATCGCCCACGAGGGGATGCTCGAGGAGCGCGCGCAGCCCCGCCTCGAAACGCGGAGCGCGTGCCTGCCCGTTCGCGAGGATGCCGCCTTCGTCGTAGAGGCGCAGCACCTCGAGCGCGATCGCGGCGCTCACCGGATGCGCGGAGTACGTGTGGCCGTTGCCCACGGGCGCACCGGGTGCGGCGCCGTCGGCGATGCCCTGGTAGATCGCGCCGGAGAGGAGCAGCGCCCCCATCGGCGCGTAGCCGGCCGTGAGGCCTTTCGCGATGGTCATCATGTCGGGCTCGACGCCTTCGGCCTCGCATGCGAAGAGCGGACCCGTGCGGCCGAAGCCGGTGATCACCTCGTCGGCGACAAAAAGGATGCCGAGCTCGCGGCACGCCTCGCGCATCGCCTTGAGCCAACCCACGGGCGGCACGATGACGCCGCCCGATCCCTGGATGGGCTCGCAGAAAAACGCCGCGACACGTTCGGCTCCCAGCTCGGTCACCTTGTCCCGCAGCGCCTTCACGGATGCGTCGATGATGGCCTGGGGATGGGAGGCCACGGGATTGCGGTAGGGATAAGGCGAGGGGATGCGGTGCTGGGTCGGAAGCGGCAAATCGAAGTTCGCGTGGAACGCGGGAATCGCGGTCAGTCCCGCGCCCACCGAGGAAGAGCCGTGGTAGCCGCGCTGGATCGAGATGCAGTGCTTCTTCTGCGGCTTGCCGATGGAATTGAAGTAGTTCGTGATGAGGCGCAGCGCCGAGTCGATCGCGTCGGAGCCGCCGAGCGTGAAGTACACGTGTTGCAGCGATCGCGGCGCGATCTCGGTGAGCTTCGCCGCGAGGCGGATCGCGGGCTCGGAGCCGAAGTCGAAGTAGCCGGTCGCGTAGGGCAGCTTGCGCATCTGCGCGGCCGCCGCTTCCACGATGCTTTCATGCCCGTAGCCGACGTTCACGCACCAGAGGCCCGAGAACGCATCGAGCAGCTCGCGCCCGTCGATGTCGCGCAGCCAGGCGCCCTTGCCGGATTCGAGGATGGTCACGCCGCGGCGCTCGTGCGCGTGCGGGTTGGTGACCGGGTGGATCAGGTGCTGGCGATCGAGGTCGACGAGGGTTCGCTTGTCCATGGCTGCATGTGATTCGATGGAGCCATGATCTTATGGAGCCGCATGGCGGCGAGGATTGCGATGTGGCGCTCGAAAAGCGGCCGGCCATTTCGTTTCTCGCCGGTTGCCCGCATTTCGTGCTGCGCCCCGCATGGTGCGCGCGCGAGGGCTCCGAAGCTTCTTGCGCGCCCCCTCGCGCGTACCGTAGAAGATGCGTTTCCGGGCGCCCATACGGAAGCCGATGCTGCGCATTTGCGGCTTTAATGTCGTGCACATGCCCGCGCCGCTGAAGCACATCGAGTCGAGCCCCGACCTGCCCGCCACGGCCGACGCCGTGGTCATCGGCGGCGGGATCATCGGCGTCTTCACCGCTTATTACCTCGCGCGCCGCGGGCTCCGGGTGGCGCTCGTCGAGAAGGGGCGCGTGGGCGCCGAGCAGTCCAGCCGCAACTGGGGCTGGTGCCGCCAGCAGAATCGCGACGCGCGCGAGCTGCCGATGGCGACGAAGAGCCTCGAGCTCTGGGAGCGCTTCGCCGCCGAATCCGGCGAGGACACCGGCTTTCGCCGCTGCGGGTTGCTCTACCTGAGCAACGACGATGAAGAGCTCGCGACATGGTCGCGTTGGGGCGACTTCGCACGCACCGCCGGCGTCACGACATTCATGCTGAGCCCGGCCGAAGCCGCGGAGCGTGGCCGCGCGACGGGCAAGGCGTGGAAGGGGGGCGTGTTCTCGCCCACCGACGGCACCGCCGATCCGTCCATGGCGGCGCCCGCCGTCGCGCGCGCGTTGATGCAGCTCGGCGGCACGGTCCACCAGGCGTGCGCCGCACGCGGCGTCGAGCTCACGGGCGGAAAGGTGTCCGCGGTGGTGACGGAGAAGGGCGCCATCCGCACGAAGGCCGTAGTGCTCTCGGCGGGCGCGTGGGCCTCGTCGTTCTGCCGCCAGCTCGGGATCCGCTTTCCCCAGGCATCGATCCGCCAGTCGACGTGCTCGGTGGAGGCGGGCGCCGGAACGCTGCCCGATGCCTTGCATACGACCGCGGTGTCGCTCACGCGCCGTGGCGACGGCGGCCACACGCTCGCCATCAGCGGCCGCGGCCGCGTCGATCCGACGCCGCAGCTGCTGCGCTTCTCGCCGCAGTTCCTGCCGATGTTCGCGCGGCGCTGGCGCAACCTGGCGCCGGGCGGCCTCGAAGGCGTTCGCAGCGGGCACGAAAGCCTCGCGCGCTGGCGGCTCGACGAGACCACGCCCATGGAGCGGATGCGAATCCTGGATCCCGTCGTGGACGAATCGTCGGTGCGGCTGATGTACGCGCGCGCCGTGGAGCTCGTGCCGGCGCTGAAGGGCCGGGCCATCGCGGCCAAGTGGGCCGGCTACATCGACAGCACGCCCGACGGCGTGCCGGGCGTGGGCGAGACGCTGCCCGGCCTCGTCCTCGCCGCGGGATTCAGCGGCCACGGCTTCGGCATCGGTCCCGGCGCGGGCCATCTCATCGCCGATCTCGTGAGCGGTGCCGAGCCCATCGTCGATCCGCGGCCGCTGCACCCGCGCCGCTTCGGCGACTCGGCTTGGGGACGCGTCGCCGACTTCTGAAGCAGGCTCAGTAACCGCGCGAGCGGTCGATGAGGCCCACCAGCGGCTCGCCGCGGCGATGACGGCGGATGTTCTCGAGCACCGCGGCCGCCGACGACTCTGGCTGCGACTGCGACGCGACGTGCGGCGTGATGATCACGCGCGGGTCGGACCAGAGCGGATGGTCCTCCGGCAAAGGCTCCGGGTCGGTGACATCGAGGATCGCCGCCGACAGCTTTCCGGCGTCGAGGGCGCGCAGCAGGTCCTGGCTCACGAGGTGTGCCCCGCGCGCCGCGTTGACGATCGCGGCGCCCTTCGGGAGCGCGTCGAAGACGCGCCGCCCGAGGATGCCGTGCGTCGCTTCCGTGAGCGGCAGCAGGCATACCAGGATATCCGTGCGCGCGAGAAACGCGTCGAGCGCCTCCTCGCCCGCGTAGCACTCGACGCCGTCGATCTCGCGGCGCGAGCGCGCCCAGCCCGCGCAGCGGAAGCCGAAGTCGCGCAGCTTCGCGAGCACCGCCTGGCCCAGCACGCCCAGGCCCATCACGCCCACGCGGCGCGCCGGCGCGGTGCGGATCGGCAGCGTGTTCCAGCGCCGCTCGCGCTGCTGCGAGATGTAGGCAGGCCAGTGGCGATGCAATGCCAGCACCGCGAGGGTCGCGTACTCCACCATCCCCTCGACGAGCCCGGGCTCGATCATGCGCACGACCGGAATGCCTGGCGGCACCTGCGTGAGATCGAGCTGGTCGACGCCCGCGCCGACGCAGAAGAGCACCTCCAGGTTCGGGAATGCCGTCGCGAGATCGGCGGGCAGGGTCCACGCCGCGAGGTAGCGCACGGCCGACGGATCGCCGATGTCCGGCCAGACGCGAAACGGCAGCTCCGGCGCTTTCTCCGCGAACTGCTTCGCCCAGACGGCGCCGCGCTCCGCGGAGGATTTGTAGACGAACGTCATCCGAGGGCGTGGCTCACGAGGGCGAACGCATGCACGTCGGAGCCGCGCGTCGGCGGCTTGCCTTTCACCATCGTGACGACGGTGTCCACTTTCGGCAGCCCGATCGAGTCCAGCCAGCGGCCGAGGCCCGAGGATTCATACGTGTCCACGCGCACGAAGCGGCCGGGGTGCATCGCGATCCAGTGGCTCGCGAGCGCCTGGGCACGCGCCATGTCGGGTGCCACGACCGGACCGATCGCATAGCCGCGCCCGAAGCGGCGCAGGACGGCGAAGCCCAGGACCTCGTCGGCGCGCGCGAGCACGATCCCTTCACCGGACTCGAGCAGGCGGCGCAAGAGGCGTGCGCGCGAGATCCCCGCCGCCCGGGTCGCGAGCGCCACGAGCCGCGCGACGTCGCTCGCGCCCACGGGGCGCAGGCGCTCCCCCGCAGCGAGCGGCACGACCCGCACCTTCGCGGCGTTGCCCTGGTGCTGCTCCACGCGATCGAACGGCTTGAACCCGAGCTTCTCGTAGAGCGGCTGGCCCGCCGGCGTCGCGTTGAGCGTGACGGCGCGTCCGGTGACGTCGCGAAGCGCCAGGCGCATGAGGCGCCGTCCGATGCCGCGCCCCTGGCGATCGGGCTTGACGATGACCATCCCGAGGGAAGCGTTCGCGCGATCGTGCTTCCAGGTGAGGATCGTACCGACGACTTCGCCTTCCTCGAGCGCCACGTGCCCGGTGCCGAGGCGCTGCAGGAATTTCCAGTCCTCCAGCCGGTGCGGCCAGCCGACCTCCAGCGAGAGGCGGTGTGCCGCGGCCACGTCGGCGCGCGCGAGCTTGCGATACCTCGTAGGCATGCGCCCATGGTGGCAAAAGATCGCGGCAAACTATGCTGAGTCGCGCGCCCAAAACAGCTTTTTGTGTGCGGATCGGGGCGCCAATAGGCGGCGGCTGCGTGCGGCCCTGTGCTGCAATCTATCCGGGCCAACACGGGGAAGCCAACGCCATGACCGCCGTCCTCACGCAGCCATCAGCCGGAAGCCGCGACATGACCTTCAGACCGAAGTACATCACGTTCGATTGCTACGGCACGCTCACGAACTTCCGCATGGCGGACGTCGCGCGTGCGATGTATGCCGACCGCGTCCCCGCCGCACGGATGGGCGCGTTCCTCGACGATTTCACGCACTATCGCCTCGACGAGGTCATGGGCGACTGGAAGCCCTACGACCAGGTCCTCGAGAGCGCGATCCGCCGCACGTGCAAACGCAACAAGGTCGAATATCGCGAGGGCGAGGGTCGCAAGTACTACGACGCGGTGCCGACGTGGGGCCCGCACGCCGACGTGGCGGAGCCGCTCGCGCGCGTCGCGAAGGAATATCCGCTGGTCATCATTTCCAACGCGATGGACGAGCAGATCCACCACAACGTGGCGAAGCTGGGCGCGCCGTTCCACCGCGTCTATACCGCGCAGCAGGCGCAGGCCTACAAGCCGCGGCTGCGCGCATTCGAATACCTGATCGAGCAGCTCGGCTGCGCGCCCGAGGATCTCCTGCACGTCTCCTCGAGCCTGCGCTACGACCACATGTCCGCCAACGACATCGGCATCCGCATGAAGGCCTTCGTCGCGCGCGGCCACGAGCCCGGCAACCCGGCGTATGGTTACCGGGAGATCCCCGATATCGGCGGGCTGCCCGCGCTCGTGGGCCTGTGACCCGTTCGCTCGGGCAGGGCGCGCTGGACTGAGGAGGAGCGGCGATGAGCGAGGAGAAGAACCTGTTCCTGGATCCCGCCGGCCAGCGTCGCCTGGTCGACGCGCTCGCGCGCGGCGCCTCGCGCCGCGACGTGCTGCGGCTCATGCTCTCCATGGGCATCATGGCCTCGGCCGCCGGCGGGTTGCTCGCGTTTGCGACGGAAGCGCACGCGCAGACGCCCAGGCGTGGCGGGCGCATTCGCGCGGCGCTCGGCTCCATTTCCACCGCGGACACGCTCGATCCCGCCAAGGGCTCGAACGGCACGGACTACACGCGCCACAACATGCTCTACAGCGGGCTCACCCAGCTCGACGGGAGCCTCGCGCCGCAATTGGCGCTCGCCGAGGAGATCCGCAACGACAAGGCGACGGTGTGGACGTTCAAGCTGCGCAAGGGCGTGACCTTCCACGACGGCTCGCCCCTCACGCCGGCCGACGTCGTGTACTCGCTCAACCGCCACAAGGATGCCGCGACGGGCTCGAAAGTGAAGACCGTGGCCGACCAGCTCGCCGAGGTGAAGGCGAGCGGGCCCGACGAAGTGCAAGTTCGGCTCGCCGCGGCGAACGCCGACTTGCCGGTCATCCTCGCGGCGACCCACTTCCTCATCGTGAAGGACGGCACCAGGGATTTCAGCACCGCGGCCAACGGCACGGGACCCTATAAGCTCAAGGAGTTCACCCCGGGTGTGCGCACCGTGGGGACGAGGAACCCGAATTACTGGAAGCCGGGGCGCCCATACCTCGACGAGGTGGAGCTCATCGGCATCCAGGACGAGCCGGCGCGCATGAACGCCCTCCTCTCGGGCGACGTGCAGATGGCCATCCAGGTGGACCCGCGCTCCGTCGGCCGCGTGAGGTCGACACCCGGCTACGCGGTCCTCGAGACCAAGTCCGGCCTGTACACCGACCTCGTGATGCGCCAGGACGCGGCGCCCACGAACAATCCCGATTTCGTCCTTGCGATGAAGTACCTGATCGACCGCGAGCAGGCGAAGAACGCGGTCTTCCGCGGGTTCGCCGTGGTCGCCAACGACCAGCCCATCCCGCCCTCGCATCGCTACTACTTCGCGGGCCTGCCGCAACGCCCCTACGACGTCGACAAGGCGAAGTTCCACCTGAAGAAGGCGAACGTGAGCGGCAGCATGCCGGTCGTGGCGAGCGCTGCCGCCAATGGCTCGATCGAGATGGGCGTGCTGATGCAGCAGTCCGCGCAGAAGGCCGGCATCAACCTGCCGGTGAACCGCGTGCCCGCGGACGGGTACTGGTCCAACCACTGGATGAAGCACCCGCTCTTCTTCGGGAACATCAATCCGCGGCCGAGCGCCGACCAGCTCTTCACGCAGTTCTTCAAGTCGGATGCGCCGTGGAACGAGTGCGGATGGAAGAACCCGCAGTTCGACCAGCTCGTGCTGGCGGCGCGCGCGGAGCCCGACGACGCCAAGCGCAAGCAGCTCTACGGCGACATGCAGGTTTTGATCCACGAGAAGTGCGGGCTCGGCATCCCCGTCTTCATCAGCTTCCTCGAGGGCTACAGCACGAAGGTGAAGGGCCTGGGCTCCATCCCCATCGGCGGCTTCATGGGCTTCATGTTCGCCGAGCACGTGTGGCTCGATGGCTGAGAAGGCGCTCGCCGCGCGCTTGATCCTGCATCGCGTCGGCCTCGGGGTGCTGACGCTCCTCATCGTCTCGGCGGTGATCTTCACGATCACCAACCTGCTTCCGGGCGACGCCGCGCAGGAGGCGCTGGGCCAGTCCGCCACGGCCGAAACCGTCGCCGCGTTGCGCGCGCAGTACGGCCTCGACAAGCCGGCGCCGGTGCGATATGCGAGCTGGCTGAGCGGTCTCGCCACCGGCAATCTCGGGCAGTCGTTCACCGCCTCGATGCCGGTGAGGGACCTCATCGCCACGCGCCTGCCCAAGTCGCTGCTGCTCGCGGCGGTCACGGCCGCGGTGTCGGTGCCCATCGCGCTCGCCATGGGGATTCTCGCAGCGATGTGGCGAGGCGGCGCGCTCGATCGCGTGCTCAGCCTCGCGACGATTTCCATGGTCGCGGTGCCGGAATTCCTCGTCGCGACCATCGCGGTGCTCGTCTTCGCGGTGAAGCTGCGCTGGTTTCCCGCGCTCTCGAATGCGGTGGACATCCGCGATGCGGGGCAATTCGTTCGCACCTACGCGATGCCGGTGCTGACCTTGTGCTTCGTGGTGATCGCACAGATGGCACGCATGACGCGCGCGGCGGTGATCGACCAGTTGGGCGCATCCTATGTCGAGATGGCGGTGCTCAAGGGCGCGAAGCCCGCTCGCGTCGCATTGCGCCACGCGTTGCCGAACGCCATCGGCCCGATCGCCAACGCCGTGGCGCTCAGCCTCTCCTACCTGCTGGGCGGCGTGGTGATCGTGGAAACGATCTTCAACTACCCGGGGCTCGCGAGCCTCATGGTGGACGCGGTGACCAACCGCGACATGCCGGTGGTGCAGGCGTGCGCCATGATCTTCTGCTTCGCGTACCTGCTGCTGGTGCTCGCCGCGGACCTCGTGGCGATCCTTTCCAACCCCAGGCTGCGCCACCGGTGAGCGCCATCCCCATGGACATCGCGCGCAGCGGCTGGAGAACGGCCGCGTCGTTGCCGATGGCCGGCCGCGTCGGGCTCTTCTTCGTGCTGCTGTGGCTCGCGATCGCGCTCTTCGGCCCGTCCCTCGCGCCCCACGACGTGGGCGCCGTGGTCTCGCCCGACGTCTTCGCGCCGCTGAGCGCGGCCTATCCCCTCGGCACCGACTACCTGGGACGCGACATGCTGAGCCGCATCCTGTACGCCGGCCGCTTCACCATCGGCCTGGCGCTCGTGGCCGCGCTCGCCGCGAGCGTCACGGGCACCACGCTCGCGCTCATCGCCGCCACGGCCGGCGGCTGGGTCGACGAGGTGACGAGCCGCCTGATGGACGCCTTCATCTCGATTCCCAGCAAGATGCTGGCGCTGGTGATGGTCGCCGCCTTCGGATCGTCGGTGGGATTGCTCATCCTCACGGCGGCGCTCAGCTACACGCCGGGCGCGTTCCGCATCGCACGCTCGCTCGCGGTGAACGTGAAGACGCTCGAATACGTGCAGGCGGCGCGCGCGCGGGGCGAACGCCTCGCCTACATCGCCGGCGTGGAGATCCTGCCGAACATGGTGAACCCGATGCTCGCGGACTTCGGCTTGCGCTTCGTGTTCGTGGTGCTCCTGCTCTCCGGCATGAGCTTCCTCGGACTCGGCGTGCAGCCGCCGGACGCCGACCTGGGCTCCCTCGTGCGCGAGAACATCGGCGGGCTCTTCGAGGGCGCGCCCGCGGTGGTGATGCCCGCGATCGCCATCGCGACGCTCACGGTGAGCGTGAATCTCCTCATCGACGCGCTCTCGGGCCGCGCGACCCGCGCGAGCGAGAGCTGAGCGAATGGAGCCGCTCGTCCAGGTCGAGGGGCTGCGCGTCGTCGTCCGCAAGGACGGCCGCGACGTGCCCATCGTGAAGGACGTGAGCTTCGCGATCCCGAAGGGCGAGGTGCTCGCCCTCATCGGCGAGTCGGGCTCGGGCAAGACCACGATCGCGCTCACCATGCTGGGCTACGCGCGCCGCGGCTGCCGCATCGCGGCCGGCTCCATCCGCATCGGCGACACGAAGGTGCTCGCCCTCACGCCCGAGCAGCAGTACGCGCTGCGCGGCCGCAAGGTGTCGTACATCGCGCAAAGCGCGGCCGCCGCCTTCAATCCCGTGAAGACCATCATGGACCAGGTGGTCGAGGGCGCGATGATCCACGGCACCGCCAGCCGCGCGGCGGCCGAGGCGAAGGCCGTCGAGCTCTTCGCGGCGCTGGCGCTGCCCGATCCGCGGGGCATCGGCGCGCGCTACCCCCACCAGGTGTCCGGCGGACAGCTGCAGCGCCTGATGGCCGCGATGGCGCTCATCACCGATCCCGAGCTGGTGGTCCTCGACGAGCCGACGACGGCGCTCGACGTGACCACGCAGATCGAGGTGCTGCGCGCATTCAGGAAAGTCGTGCGCGAGCGCGGCACCACCGCCGTCTACGTCTCGCACGACCTCGCCGTCGTCGCCCAGATGGCGGACCAGATCCTCGTGCTCTCCGACGGCGAGATGCGCGAGGTCGGCGCAACCGCGGACATCCTCGAACGCCCCACCCATCCGTACACCCGGAGCCTGCTCGCGGCGGCCGCGCCCCAGTTGCGCGCGGGCACCGCGACCGCGGCCGGGACGCCCCTGCTCGAGATCCGCGGCCTCGTCGCCGGCTATGGACGGGTCGACGCGAGCGGCCTGCCCGAGAAGCGCATCCTGAACGACATCGACCTCACCATCGCCCGCGGCCGGACCGTCGGGGTGATCGGGGAGTCGGGATCGGGCAAGACCACGCTCGCGCGGGTGGTCGCGGGACTCGTGCCGGCGGCGCGCGGCACGGTGCTCTTCGACGGCAAGCCCCTGCCCACGAACCTGAAGGCGCGCACGCGCGAGCAGTTCCGGCGCATCCAGATCGTCTTCCAGAACGCGGACACGGTGCTCAATCCCGCGCACACCATCGAGCGCATCCTCGCGCGGCCGCTCGCCTTCTATCACGGCATGCGCGGAGACGAAGCCCGCAAGCGCATCGCGGAGCTGCTCGACCTCGTGAAGATGCCGGCCGCGCTCGCCGCGCGCCGCCCGGCGGAGCTTTCCGGCGGCCAGAAGCAGCGCGTGAACCTCGCGCGCGCGCTCGCCGCGAACCCTGACCTCATCCTCTGCGACGAGGTCACCTCCGCACTCGACACGGTCGTGGCCGCCGCGATCCTCGACCTGCTCGCGGAGCTGCGCCGCGAGCTGGGCGTCTCGTACATGTTCATCAGCCACGACATCTCGACGGTACGCGCCGTGTGCGACGAGGTGGTCGTTCTCTATTCCGGATGCAAGGTGGACTCGGGCAGCCGCGCGGCGATCACCGCGCCGCCCTTCCATCCTTACGCCGACCTGCTCATCTCCTCGGTGCCGGAGCTGCGCACGGGATGGCTGGACGGGGTGCCGGTGCGAACCGTCGCGGCGAAGAAGCCGGCGCGCGAGGGCCTCTGCACGTTCCTCGATCGTTGCCCGGTCGCGATCGACGGCGTGTGCGATCGCGAGGCGCCGCCGCGGCGCGCGCTGCCCGGCGGGAAAGAAATCCTCTGTCATCACACGAGCTCCGAGCTCGAGCAGTTGCAGGCCGTCGACACTTCGAGACCGGCCCCGCGCCAAGTCGCCTAGGGGCCGCGGCCTGCTCAGTAACCGCGGGATCGATCGATCACATCCACCAGCGGTTCACCGCGTTGGCAGCGCCGGATGTTGTCGAGCAGAATCGGCGCGGCGGTCTCCGGCTGGGTCATGCTCGCGACGTGCGGCGTCACGAATACGCGGGGATGCGACCAGAAGGGATGACTCCCGGGAAGGGGCTCGGGCTCCGTCACGTCGACGATCGCGCGCGACAGGTGGCCGGAATCGAGCGCCGCGATCAAGTCCTCATCGACGAGGTGCGCACCGCGGCCGACGTTGATCACCGCCGCCCCTCGGGGGAGGGCTGCAAAGACCTCGCGATTCAGCACGCCGCGGGTCGCGGGCGTGAGCGGCAGGAGGCAGACGAGGACGTCGCATTGCTCCAGGAACGCGCCCAGGCCATCGCTGCCGTCGAAGCTCTCCACGCCGTCCAGTCGACGCATCGACCGATTCCAGCCGCGAAGCGTGAAGCCATAGATCCGCAGCCGCTCGAGCACGGCAGTCCCGAGGACGCCCATGCCCATCACGCCGATGGTGCACGCCGAGGCGGGCAGCACCTCCAGCGGCCTCCACGAACGCGTGGCGTTCGCTTCCACGTAGTCGAAGAAATCGCGATGAAGCGCGAGCACGGCGAGACTCACGTATTCGGCCATTCCATTGATGATGCCGGGCTCGACCATCCTCACGATCGGGATGTGCGCCGGAACGGCGGAGAAATCCACGTGGTCGATGCCGGCGCCTGAAGAGAACATCACCTTGAGCCGCGGCAGGGACGCGATGAAGTCGTGCGGCGCCTGCCACGCGATCAGGTATTCGACGTCGCGCAGGTCGCCGGCGTCCGGCCAGATGCGAAATTCCAGGTCCGGAGCGCTTTCCCTGAAATATTTCGCCCACGCCGCCGCGCGCGGGGCGTCCGAACGATAGAGCACGCTCATGGGGCGATCACCAGCCGCCCACCCAACCGTCGAAGAGCCCTTCGGGCAGCGTCTCGGCGTCTGCTCCGCGAAGAAAGTCGAAATCGCATCCGAGGTGCGCCTGCTCGATGTGACGGTCGTAGAGGCTGCGGTAACCGCGTGCGTGCTTGCGGGGCGGCGCCCGCCACTGCTGCCGCCGGAGCGCCAACTCCTCGTCGCCGACGCAAAGCTCCAGGCGCCGCGCGGGAACGTCGAGCTCGATGACGTCCCCATCGCGCACCAGCGCCAGCGGACCCCCCACCGCGGCCTCGGGCGAAACGTGGAGCAGCGCGGCGCCATAAGCGGTGCCGCTCATGCGCGCATCGGAAATCCGCAGCATGTCGCGGACGCCGCGTTGCAGCAGCGCCCGCGGCACGGGCAGCATGCCCCACTCCGGCATCGCAGCCCCCACGGGACCGGCGTTGCGAAGGATCAGCACGCTGTCCTCGTCGATGCCGAGCGCCGGGTCGTCGATCCGATCCGCGACCGTTTGGACATCCTCGAATACCACCGCGCGCCCGCGATGGCGAAAGAGCCGCGGATCCGCGGCACACGCCTTCATCACCGCCCCCTGCGGAGCGAGGTTGCCCTTCACCACGACGAGCGCCTCGCCCGCCTTCACCGGATCGTCCAGCGTGCGGATCACGCCGGGGTCGAGGATCTCGGCCGTATCGATGATCTCGCCGATCGTGCGACCGCTCACGGTCCTCGCATCCCGATGCAGGAGAGGGGCGAGCCTCTTGAGCAGCGCCGGCACGCCGCCCGCCGCCATGAGGCGCTCGGTAAGGTGCTCGCCCGCGGGCTGCACGTTCGCGATCAGCGGGACGCGACGCCCGATCTCGTCGAAGCGCTCCAGCGAGAGCGGCACGCCGGCGCGGCCGGCGAGAGCCAGCAAGTGGATGATGACGTTGGTCGAGCCGCCTACCGCGCAGAGCAGGGTGATCGCATTGTCGAAGGCGCGCGCATCGAGGATCTCGTCGGGGCGCGGATGGCCTTCGCGAGCCAGCCGCACGCTCTGGCGGCCCGTTTCGCGCGCGAGCTGATCGCGGCGGCGATCGAGCGCGGGCACCATGCTGCTGCCCGGCAACGATACCCCCAGCGCCTCGCAGATCGCGGCCATGGACGACGCGGTCCCCATCTCGGCGCAATGGCCGACCGTTCCCATCACGCTGCGCTCGAAGGCCGGGAAATCCGCCTCGCACGATCCGCCGGCGCGCATCTTGTCGACCAGGTGCCAGACGCCGGTCGCGTTCGCGAGGGCACCGCCCGTCGCCGAGCGCGGCGTCGCGGGTCCGCTCGCGAGGAAGATGAAGGGAACGCGGGCGCTCGCAGCGCCCATGAGCAGCGCCGGCTGCGTCTTGTCGCAGCCCCCGAGAAGCACCACCGCATCGAAGGGATAGCCGCGGATGCTCTCCTCGGCCGCCATGGACAGGAGGTTGCGGAACGGAAACGACGTGGGCTTGATGATGTTCTCGCTGATCGACATCAGCGGAAACTCGAGCGGGATGCCGCCCGCTTCAAGGATTCCCGTGCGCACCTCGTCAGCGAGGGCCCGGAGGTTGAGATTGCACGGGTTGATGTCGGACCAGGTACTGAGGATGCCCACGACCGGGCGCTGCATCAGGTCCTCGCGGCTCCATCCCGCGGCCGCAAGCGTCGAGCGATGAATGAAGCCCGGCAGGTCATCCTTGCGGAACCAGCGGGCGCTGCGCAGCGTTTCCTCGGCCCCGACTTTCTTGTCGCTCATGAGCTCGGCGTGAGCGGCGCTAGTGCACGAGGTCCTGGTAGCGATACCAGGCGCCGACGAACGGCAGGAACCAGGGTTTGCCGGTATAGCCGGGAATCGCGGGCCAGTCGAAGTCGCGCCACGGATTCAGGCTCGCCTTGCCGTCGAGCACTTCCGCCATGATCGCGCCCATGTACGTCGCCATGTGCGTGCCATGGCCGCTGTAGCCCATCGAGTAGAAGAGGCCGTCGTGCTCGCCGGCGCGCGGCAGCCGGTCGCGCGTCATGTCGACGATCCCTCCCCAGCAGTAGTCGATGCGTGCATCGGCCAGCTGCGGGAACACCTCGACCATCGCACGCTGCAGGATCGTGCCGCTCTTGCGGTCCGACTCCGGGTCGGTCGACGACGTGAAGCGGGCGCGCCCGCCGAAGAGCAGCCGATTGTCGGGCGACACGCGGAAATAATTGACGAGGTTCTTGGTGTCGGTCGTGTTGCGCCGGCGCGGAGTGAGCTCATCGAGCAGTGCCACCGGCAGCGGCTCGGTGGCGATGATGAAAGCGCCCACCGGGACCATGCGGCGGCGGAACCAGCCGAGCGGACCGACCGCGGAGGTGCCGCTGGCGAGCAGCACCTGGCGCGCGCGCACGCTGCCCGCGGGAGTTCGCAGCTCGTGGCCCTGGCCGGAGAGGCGGCGAATGCCGGTCACCGGATTGTTCTCGTGGATGAGCGCGCCGTGACGGGCCGCGGCCTCGGCAAGGCCCCGCCCGAACCGGCCCATGTGCATCCCGGCGCTCTTCTCGAAGAGGAGCCCGCCGAAGTAGCGATCCGACCCGATCTCCCCGCGCAGCTCGGAGCGCGGGATCATGCGCGTGTCGGGATCGACCTCCTTCGCAAGCAGCGCCTGCGAGCGTGCCAGCTTGTCGTAGTGCTCCGGCTTCGCCGCGAGCTTCAACTTGCCCACGCGCTTGAACTCGCAGTCGATGCGCTCTTCCGCGACGATCGATTCCACCTTGTCCACGCCGGCGTCGAAAGCGCGGTAGATCATGTTGGCGCGCTCGCGCCCGAGCCGCGACGAGAGGCCGTGATAGTCCTGCGCGAACCCGTTGTTGCACATCCCGCCGTTGCGTCCGGACGCGGCGCCCGCGACGATCCCGGCTTCCAGCACCACGACCTTCGCGCCTTTCTTCGCGAGGGCGAGCGCCGCGGAAAGGCCGGTGAATCCCGCGCCCACGACGGCGACGTCCGCATCGCCCTGCGGCGGCGCCTTCGCGCCGGCGCTGAAAGGCGGTGCGGTGTCGAGCCAATACGATGTGAGTTTCATGGGGCCTCGGTCACGCCGGGGCAGGCCGCGATCGCGTCCACCTCGACCAGGTAGCCATGGTGCAGCTCGGGCACGGGCACCACCGTGCGGGCGGGTCGCGCGTCGCCCATCACATCCGCGTACACCGCGTTGAAGCGCGGCCAGAGCTCGACACCGGCGATGTACACCGTCACCTTCAGGATGTCGTCCGGTCCGGCGCCGGCCGCGCGCAGGGCGGCCAGCATGTTCGCGAGCGCCTGCCGCGCCTGCTCCTCGAAGGGACGGTCCGCGGTGTGCGTGCCGTCGAGCCTCACGGGAAGCTGGCCGGACGTGAAGACGAGGTCGCCGAAACGGCGCGCGTGGCTGTAGTGGCCGCCGGGCCGTGCGATGCCCTCCGGCACGATCGTCTCGACGCGCGTCTCGCTCGCCATCACCAGCCCCTCATGCGCGGCCAGGTGGCCAAGATTTGGCGTCCGCCTCCGCGCACGACATGGTACTGGTCGTGCTGCGCGCCGGTGGCGCACGCGTGGTTGGGCAGGATGCGCACGCGCGATCCGATGGGAAGCTGCGGGAGCTTCGCGCCGGAGCCGGGGCGGATCGCAACCGTGCCGTGCTCCTGGCTCGCATCGACGACGATCACGTCGGGATGGGGATTGCCCTGGATGTCGCACACGACGCCGTAGCCCTGGTCCACCGGATGCCGCGCGGTGCCCCGGTCCCGCGACATCGCCATCCATCCGGCATCGACGAGGATCCAGCCCTTTTCGGGCTTATGGCCGATGACGGTGGCGAGCACGGACAACGCGATGTCGTCGATCGTGCACACGCCGATGCCGTGCATGACGAGGTCGAAGAACACGAAGACGCCGGCCCGGACCTCGGTGACGCCGGCGAGGTCGCGCGCGAAGTGCGCGGTGGGCGTCGAGCCCACGCTCACGATGGGACAGGGGTACCCATGACTGCGCAGGAGTCCCGCGGCCGTGAGCGCCGCGGCGCGCTCGGCTTCCGCCGCCTCGGGCAGGCCTACGCCGCCCCGACACGCATAGGACTCGCCCGCATGGGTCAGCACGCCGCGCAGATCCACGCCGCCCTCGCGCAGGATCCGCGCGATCGCGACGATGCGCGGGTCGTCCGGCACGAGGCCGCCGCGGTGTCCATCGCAGTCGATCTCGATCAGCACCGACGGCATCGGCCCACCGGCGCGTGCAGCCTGCGCCACCGCGACGGCCTGCTCGACGGCGTCGAGGATCACCATGACATCGATGCCGCGCGCTGCGAGCGCGCCCAGGCGCTCGAGCTTGTCCGGCGCGAGGCCGACGCCGTAGACGATGTCGGTCAGGCCGGCATCGGCGAAATACTCCGCCTCCCGGATCGTCGAGACCGTGATCGGGCCGCGGCCCTGCGCGAACAGGCGCCGCGCGACATCGATCGACTTGGCGGTCTTCACGTGCGGACGCAAGCCCACGCCGAGCGATTCGAGCCGCGCCGTGAGCCGAGCCACGTTGCGCTCGAGCTTGTCGGCGTCGAGCACGAGCGCCGGCGTCTCGATCCTGTCGAGCGTCGCCGCCGGCGCGGTCGCTGAATTCACGCGTTCGATCGAGTCGGGCATCGCAAGGCGCCTCAGGCGGGACGGTGCGTGGCGTACACCTTCTTCACGTGGACCTCGCTGATCCAGGCAATGCGCGCGCCGCGGGCCGCGAGGACGATCGCGCCCTTCGAGAACGTCGCCGAGCCCGACTCGTCCCGGAAGGTCACGCTGCCCTCGAGGAGATGCATGAGCTCGATGTGGCGGAAGAGCATGGGCCGGCGATGGTACGGCGTCGAGTCCCACGTGCCGCAGACGAGCTCGCCTGTCGCCGAGCGATAGTCGGTGTGGTTGCGGCACGACGGTGTGGGGCCCACCAGCAGCTCCGCGAGCGGGGGATTCGAGCGCTCGAGCGGCGCGGCCTCGTCGATGGCCACCGGTTCGCTGGCGGTGCCGGACGCGGCCGGACAGGCGACGATCACGGCGACGGTGCCCGCTTCCGCGCGCCAGGCGAAGCGCAGGCCCGCGGGCAGCACGACGCTGCGGTTCGCGCCGGCGCGCGTGATGCCGCCCGCAGTCTCGAGCTCGATCTCGCCCGCGAGGACGATCACGAACTCGTCGCACGGCCGCGCGGCGACTTGCCCCTCGCCGACAGGCGCGATGGCGCTCACCGTGGCCGCGTCATCGGCGAACGCGGGCGCGGCCCGTCCCGCCGACCAGTCGCGCGTTACTGCGACGCGCTCGGCATAAGCACGCAGGTCGATGATGCCGCGAACTCCAGAGGGCCTTGTTGCGTCGTTGCGAGCGAGGGTTTGCGTGTCCATGGTCTTCAGCCGAAGGATTGGTTGGATAGTGCGTACAGCGTGGCGTCGGGAGCGCCCCGCGGCGGATCGCCGCGCACCATCGAGGCGACGCGGTCGACGCGGGGAAGCCCGATTCCATCGAGCCATTGCGAGAGATCGTCCCGCGTCACGTCGATCCGGACGAATTCGCCCACGTGGGCGGCCGCGAGCGTGGCGATGAGGGCCTTGGCCTGCGCCGGATCCTTTGCGACCACGGGTCCGATCACGACGCCGCGGCCCCAGCGGCGCACGCAGGCGTAGCCCACGATGCGCCCTTCGCGCTCGAGCACGATGCCCCTGCCGATGGCGAAGAGCGCGTCCAGCAACCTGCTCCGTCCCATGCCGCTCGCGCGTCGATCGAGCGCACGAACGGCGTCGAGGTCGCGCGGGCGGAATGCGCGGATGCCGGCCGCTTCCCCCGTGGCAGGCGCCTGCGCGAGCACGGCGTGATGCTGGCTCACCTCACCAAACGGGACGAAGCCCAGGCGATCGTAGAGCGGCCGGCCCTCGACCGTCGAATTGAGGATCATCGTGCGGCCCTGCGCCTGGCGCAACAGGTCGTCCACGAGCCGGCGCCCGATGCCGCGCCCCTGGTGGGCGGGCTTCACGATGATCATGCCGCACGAGGCGAACGTCTCCTCGTAAGGCCACCAGAGAGCGGTCCCGACGAGCTCGCCTTCGTGCTCGGCGGCCACACCCCGTCCCAGCTCCAGGGCGAAGCGCCAGTCCTCCTCGCGGTAGGGCCAGCGCAGCTCCGCGGAGAGCCCGTGGGCCTGCGCCAGGTGGCCGGCGCGCAGCGGGATCACAGATACTTGAGCCACGCGATGTCGCGACGACGCGCCTTCAGCCGCGAGTACCACGCCGTCGGGAGGTACAGCGGGACCCAAAGCGCGAGGTACCACGCCCAGACCCAGGCGAGGCTGTCGACGCCGAAAACGGTGCCATGGTCCGGCCCGTAGATCGCATAGGCGCCGTGGTAGAGCGCCCGCAGCACGTACATGTGCATGATGTAGAAGAACATCGCGGCGCCCCCGACGACGGCGAGCACGCGCACCCACGAGGCATCCTCGGCACGCTCGAAGAGCGCGAGCAGGATGGCGCCGGCGCCGAGGGTCGGCAGGAGGAAGAGCAGCGAGGGCGGATACTTGGTCAGGGCGAGGAAGCTCATGACGGTGCGCAGCGAATCGCCGGTGTGGACCCACGGCTTGTCGCCGTACACGTTGAGCGCGCGGAGCACCACGAACGCCGCGATCATGCCGGCGCCGAGGAGGAGCAGGCGGCGCTGGCGCACCAGCGCATCGACGCTTCGATCGAACCAGGGTCCGAGGCAGTACCCGAGCGCGATCACGCCGATCCAGGGCAGCACCGGATAGCTCGTCCGCGCCACGGCGCCGAACGGCAGCGCGATGAGGTCGCGCTGGTGCAGCATCGCCCAGGGCACGAACCACGTGTCGCCGGGAGCCAGCCGGATGCCGTCGAGGAGGTTGTGGCCGCACACGATCGCGAGGCCGAGCGCGAAAAGGGCGCCGCGCGGCAGGCGCATCAATGCGGCGAGCGCGAGCATGCAGATGCCGATGCACCAGATCACCTGCAGCCAGATCGTCGGCGGCATCTTCACCGTCCATGCGGGCGTGATGATCAACACGTCGACGGCCATCAGGAACAGTCCGCGCTTCACCAGGAAGGCCGCGGTGTCCCGGGGGCCGTGGGAGCGGTTGTAGAGATAGGCGCTGAGTCCCGTGAGCACGATGAAGACCGGCGCGCAGATCGTGCTCGCGAGCCGCGTGAAGAAAAGCCCCGGGCTCGTGGTGAGGGCGTCGACGGGATCCGAGACCTGCATGTACAGGAACCAGTTCTCGCGCACGTGATCGAGCAGCATGACCACCATGACGAAGCCGCGCAGCGCGTCGATGCTCTTCAGGCGCGTCCGCGCGGCCGCTTGCGCAGGCGTCGCGGTGGCGGCCGCCGCGGGGAGGGGTTCCTGCCAGGTCGAGGTCACGCTGCCCATGTCGTCGTCCTTTGCTTCGTGGGCCGGCGCTCCCGGCCAGATGCGAGATTAGACGCGCGGGCGCCGCGAGAGCTTGTTTTTCCGCCGCCGCAGGCCGTCGATTCTGCTCTTGCGGGCCCCATCGCAAAATAAACTGCCGGGGCCGGGTCCATCAGAGCCCGATCAGCACGCTCTTGCTCTTCCGGTTGGCGACGTACGCTTCGCGCCCCAGGTCCTTGCCGAGACCCGAGCGCTTGTAGCCGCCGGTGGGAAGGATGTGGTCGCGCGAGCGGTTGTAGCGGTTGACCCAGACGGTCCCGGCCTGCAGGCGGCGCGAGAGGCGCAGCGCGCGCGACAGGTCCGAGGTGTAGAGGCCCGCGGCAAGGCCATAGGTCGGATGGTCCGAGAGCGCCACCGCCTCCTCCTCCGTGGAGAAGGTCTGCACGGTGAGCACCGGGCCGAAGATCTCCTCGAGGAGCGCGGGCGATCCGGGGCGCACCCGCGTGAGCACCGTGGGCTCGTAGAAATATCCTTCGCGCTCCATCGGCGCGCCGCCGATCACCGCCTGCGCGCCGTCGTCGAGCGCCGAGCGCACGAGCCCGTCGATGCGGCGCAGCTGCGCGTCGGAGATGATGGGAGAGAACTGCGAGGCCTCGTCCCAGGTGGGACCCGGACGCACGTCCTTCATGCGCGCGGCCACGGCTTCCATCAAGGCGTCGGCGATGCGCTCCTCCACGATCACGCGCGTGCCCGCGACGCATCCCTGCCCGGCGTTCACGAGGATGCTCGCGGCGATGGCGCTGGCACTCCGTGCGAGATCGCAGTCGGCGAACACGACCTGCGGGCTCTTGCCGCCGAGCTCGAGCGTGAGCGGCTTGATGCCGCTCTTCGCGATGTCCTCGGCGATCGCCGCACCCGAGCGCGTGGATCCGGTGAAGCTCACCTTCGCGATGTCGGGATGGCGCGTGAGGGCGCGGCCGGTCGTGCGCCCGTCCCCGAGCACGATGTTGACGAGGCCCGCGGGAATGCCGGCCCTCACCGCGAGCTGCGCCATGTACACCGCCGAGAACGGCGTCATCTCGGAAGGCTTGAGGACGATGGCGTTGCCCGCGGCGAGCGCGGGCGCGAGCTTCCAGCTGGTGGTCGAGATGGGAACGTTCCAGGGCACGATCGCCCCGACGACGCCATAGGGCTCGGTGAGGATCATGCCGAAGCTGCCGTCGTCGGTCGGCACGACGTCGCTGCCTTCCTTGTCGGCGAACTCGGCGAAGAAGCGGATCTGCTCGGCGACCACGGGAATGTCGCCCGCGATGAGCTGCGCGATCGGGCGCGTGGAGGAGACGGCCTCGATCCTGCCGAGCGTCCCGGCTTCCGCCTCCATCAGGTCGGCCCAGGCTTGCAGGGCCTTCGTGCGCTCACGGGGCCGGACGCCCGCCCAGTTGCTTTCCTTGAGCGCGCGTTTGGCGCTCATCACCGCCTCGTCCACGAGATCTTCGCCGGCGAGCGGACATCCGCCGTGCGGTTTCGCATCCGAAGGCCGGTGCATGTCGATCACGGGCTTGGCGGCGAGGAGCCGCTCGCCGATGAAATGGCCCCGGGGAAGGGCGACGCTGTCCGGATCGAAGCTGAGGGTCATGCGCGTGGAAGGGTCTCGGGGTGGGCGATGGAGCGATCGCGATTCGCGGCGGGCGTGGGCGATCGCCTGCGCGCGGACCTCGAGCGCCAGACGACGAGCCCGGTGACGAGCGACAGCAGCGGCACGAGCCCCGCGAGCACGAGCAGGACGCGATAGGGCGTGCCGGCCAGCGTCCCCGTGTGCAGGGGATAGGTCCATTCGAACATCGCGTTGCCCGGCGGAAGATCCGCCAGCGTATTCACGCGCAGCACGCTCGCCGAAGCGGCGTCCACGTAGACGCGATTGGTGCCGTGGGTGTCGTTCTCGCGGGCGAGCACCTTGCGCACCACCACCGGCGCGTTGCCCTCCCGGATCGCGATGCGGCTCACGCGCCCGCCCGGAAGCGCGCGCTCGGCGGTGGCGACGATCTGGTCGAGCGGCCTGCCGGAAGCGAGCGCGTTCGATGATGCGGCCGGAACCAGCGCGGGCGGCCTGCGCGAGACGGCATTCACCAGCGCGACGGAGCCTTCGTCGAAGGTCATCGTGATGCCGATGAGGGCGTTCACGAGCAGGAACGGCGCGAACACCGCGCCCGCGCACTTGTGCAGGTCGTAGCTCACCGCGAGGCGATTGCCGTCCCAGCGGATGCGAAACGCCTGCTTGAGCTTGCGCGGCCACCACAGCACGAGCCCGCTCACGGCCATGAAGGCGAGGGCGAAGCCCGCGACGCCCACGGCATATTCGCCGAATTCACCCAGCATGAATCGCCGGTGCAGCTGGAACAGCATGGCGAACGGCAGGAGCTCGCGATCGCTATCCGCGACCACCGTGCCGTCGTGCGGATCGACGAAGAGATATCGCTCCAGCCCGTGCCGGTAGATGATGACTTCGTCGGCGCGCGCGGCATGGGGCGACGGCACGATGTCGAGCGATGCCAGCGCGGGGTCCGCGCGTCGCGCGGCGGCGAGGATGCGTTGGTAGCTGCCCGCGGCGACCGGCGCGGACGAGATCTTCACCGCGGGCGTGAGCACCGCCGTGAGTTCGTCGCGGAAGACGAGCGATGCGCCCGTGAGCCCCATCAGCACGACGAGCGCCCCGAGCCCCAGCGCCACGTAGCGATGGAGCCGGACGAGGCCGGGCGAGGTCACGCGGCCTCTGCGAGGATCGCGGCCTCGGCGGACGTGCAGGCGAGCCCGAGCGCCTCGGCGACGGCGCGGTGCGTCACCTTGCCCGCGGCGATGTTGAGGCCGTTGCGGAAATGCGCGTCCTCGCGCAGCGCGCGCTTCCACCCCTTGTCGGCGAGCGCGAGCACGAACGGGAGCGTCGCGTTGTTGAGCGCCAGGGTCGAGGTGCGTGCGACGGCGCCCGGCATGTTGGCGACGCAGTAATGGACGACGCCGTCCACCTCGTACGTCGGCCGGTCGTGGGTCGTGGGGCGCGAGGTCTCGAAGCAGCCGCCCTGGTCGATCGCGACGTCGACCAGGACCGCGCCGCGCTTCATGCGCTTGAGCAGCGCACGCTCGATGAGCCGGGGCGATGCCGCGCCCGGAACCAGCACGGCGCCGATCACGAGATCGGCCTGGAGCACTTCGGCCTCGATGGCCGATTGGGTGCTGTAGAGCGTGCGCACGCCGCCGCCGAAGCGCGCGTCGACGCGTCGCAGCACGTCGATCGAGCGGTCGAGCACGGTCACGTCGGCGCCGAGGCCCACGGCCATCTGCGCGGCGTTCATGCCGACCACGCCGCCGCCGAGGATCACGACCTTCGCGGGGGCGACGCCGGGCACGCCCGCGAGGAGCACGCCGCGTCCGCCGTGGGATTTCTCCAGCGCGTTGGCACCCGCCTGGATCGACATGCGCCCGGCGACCTCCGACATGGGAGCGAGCAGCGGCAACGCGCCCGCGGCCGACGTCACGGTCTCGTACGCGATGCACACGGCACCGCTCGCGAGGAGGTCCTTGGCCTGCAACGGGTCGGGGGCGAGGTGGAGGTAGGTGAAGAGCACCTGCTCCTTGCGCAAGCGTGCGCGCTCCGCCTCGAGGGGCTCCTTCACCTTGACGACGAGCTCGGCCGCGCCGAAGACCTCGCCCGCGTTCGCGGCGATGGTGGCACCCGCGGCCCGGTAATCGGCGTCGCTGAAATCGATCGCCGCGCCGGCCCCGCTCTCGACGCGCACGTCGTGGCCCTGGCGCGCGAGCTCCGCCACCGAGCTGGGCGTGAGGCCCACGCGGTACTCGTGGACCTTGGTTTCCCTGGGTACTCCGATGATCATGGCGTCTCCCCTCGAATCCGTTATCGACATCATAGGAAAGCGGGGAAGCGCTTTGCGCTGAAACACCCCCTTCCGGGAGCGCGGTTCGATCGTTCGCGGCGCCGAAATAGCGCCGACTGCCGGGCGGCTGTGACATCCTTGGCGCATGAACGACCATTCCGCCCTTTTTTCCCCGTCCCCGGTGCTCGCCCGCATGCGCGAGCTCGCGCCCGAGATGAGCGCCATCCGCCAGGACATCCATCGTCATCCCGAGCTCGCCTACGAGGAGAAACGCACCGCCTCCCTCGTGGCGCAGCGCCTGCGCGCCTGGGGCATCGAGGTGCACGAGGGCCTCGGCGGGACGGGCGTCGTGGGCGTTCTCGGCGCCGGCCGTTCCACGCGCGCCATCGGGCTGCGCGCCGACATGGATGCGCTGCCGATCCACGAGCGCAGCGGATTGCCGTACGAGAGCGTGCACGCGGGCTGCGCGCACAGCTGCGGCCACGATGGACATACCGCGATGCTCCTGTGCGCCGCGCGCTATCTCGCCGAGACTCGCCGCTTCGACGGGCGCGTCCACCTCATCTTCCAGCCCGCCGAGGAGGGCAAGGCCGGCGCGCGCGCGATGATCGAGGCGGGCCTCTTCGACCAGTTTCCCTGCGCGGAAGTCTATGCGCTGCACAACTGGCCCGGCCTTGCCGCGGGCACCGTCGCCACGCGGCCCGGCCCGATCATGGCCGCGGCCGACCGCGTCGAGATCCGGGTGCGCGCACGCGGGGGACACGCCGCGCAGCCACACCTCTCGCCCGATGCCATCCTGTGCGCCGCCCAGATCGTGACCGCCGCCAACACGCTGGTCGCACGGACCCTCGATCCGATCGCGAGCGCGGTCCTCTCGCTCACGCGCATCGCGGGCGGCACCTCGCACAACGTGATGCCGTCGGAGGTCTCGATCACGGGCACGGTCCGCACCTTCGATGCCGCCGTGCAGGATCGCCTCGAGCACGCGTTGCGCGATGTGGTCGAGGGAACTGCGCGCGCGGCGGGGTGCACCGCGACGCTCGAGTACAAACGCTACTACCCGGCGACGGTCAACGATGCCGCGTGCGCGCAGCATGCGCTGGACGCGGCCGAGGGCCTGCTGGGCGCGGCGACCCTCGCGCCGGCCCCGGCCTTCACCTCGGAGGACTTCGCGTTCATGTTGCAGGCCGTGCCGGGCGCATACATCTGGCTCGGGCAGGGCTCGCCGACCCATGGCGCGCCGCTGCACACCCCGGCCTACGATTTCAACGACGAGGTATTGCCGGTAGGCGCGGCACTGCTCGCATCGATCGCGGAACGGCGCCTCGCCTGAGGACGCCGCTCCGCGAGGGGATCACTCCGGCTCGTGCGGCAGGACGAACGAGAGCGACGCGAGGTGCTCGACCGTGTTGGTCTTCGCGGGATTCTCGGGCGGCGTGTTGTAGACGGCGACGATCACGTTCAGGCCCTGGTTGCGCACCTTGATCGTGACGGTGCCGTCCTTCGCGGTCTTCACGCCCTTGTCGTCCGGGTCGTTGACCCAGTCGTGCAGGATGCGCGCGCCGGCCGCGGGCTTGCCGTCGTAATACACCTTCAGCTTGATGGGCTGGCCCATCTTTTCGGGAATGGCGGCGCCGACCGGCACGATCTGCAGCTTCTGGTTCGGCAGCAGCGGCACGGCCTTGGTGAGCTTGCCCCGGATGTTCACGCCGTACTTGTAGTTCTTCTCGCTCACGGTGGCGCCGGGCACCTCATCCTTGCCCTTCTCGTACCACTCGCCGTCCGGCGCCTTGCTCCACGTGCCGTAGTCCATCGTCGCCGCGAGGAACTCGGGATTGGCGCTCACGTCGACGAGCACGATGGGACCGGTCACCGTGAGCTTGCTCGGGACTTCCTTGCCGTCGGCGTCGTAGGCGGCGAAGCTCGTCACCTTCGGCATGCGCTTCACCATGTCGAGGTCGTCGGCGCCGACGCCGAAGATCATCGCGAACTGCTTCGAGCGCTCGGCGAACCAGAAGCCGTGCGCGCCGGCGAAGGAAGGGAAAGCCGCCGCGGCAGCGAGCGCGAGCGTGGCGGCGATGGACCTGGGATGAGTCACGGTTGCCTCCTGGATGCGGCCGGCAGGGGGCCGCCACGCGCAAAGACTAGCGGGGATCCGCGAGACGATTCTGCTGCTTTGCACTTCGCGACGGAGCGAATATTCGGAATTGGGCCGTGGCCGCAAAATTTTTTCGCTCGCGGGCGAGCCTCAGGCCGCGGCGGCCACGCGCGCGACGACGTCGCGGACCATCCATTCGGGACTCGCCAGCACCGGCTTGCCCGTGCGCTCGGCGAGCGGCCCGGCAAGGTGCGCGAGCGAGGCTTGCGCCAGCACCAGCCGGTCGGAGCGCTGCGCGAGGAGAAGCGCGGACCGGGTCACCAGCGCATCGTGCTCCTCGCGCCGGCCCGCGGAGAGCGCGCCGAACGCCCCTTCGACCAGCACGGGCTCCGCCTCGACCCGCGTTCCCGCCGCGGCGGCATGCTCGGCGAGCAGCGAGCGGCTGGGCTCGAGCGTCGAGCGCGTGGTGCACAGCAGGCCGATGCGGCCGTCGCTGCGTGCCGCTTCGGCGTACATCGCATCGTCGATCTTCACGATCGGCACCGGCACGAGGCGCCGCGCCGCGTCGACGGCGGGAGAGGTCGACGAGCAGGTGAAGACGATCAAGTCCGCGCCCGAGTCGGCGGCCAGCATCGCCAGCGACGCGACGCGCCGCGTGATCGCGGGCGAGGGCCCGTCGCGCAGCAGGTCCTGCAGCACGCTCTCGTCCAGCATGTGGAAGCAACGCTGCTGCGGCAGCTCCGCCTGGAAGCGCGGCCGGAAGCGCTCGACCAGCAGCGCCACGGTGTGGATGAAAGCGATGGAGCGGATCATCGGGCTGGGGTGTCCTGAGTCCAAACATAATCCCGCGGCGGGAGATTATTCTGCCGGTTGCGCCTCGGCGTGGCATGATTCGCCCGGAATGCCCGGCCGCCCGCGGCATTTTCTGCCGCGCGCCGGGCTGCGAGGACACGAATGCCCGAGTCGATCAAGCTGGACCGCATCGATATCAACATCCTGGCGCACCTGCAACGCAACGGGCGCATCACCAACGTCGAGCTCGCCGAGGCCGTCGCGCTCTCGCCCAGCCCGTGCCTGATCCGCGTGAAGCGCCTCGAGAAGGCCGGCTACATCGTCGGCTACAACGCGCACATCGACATCGCGAAGCTCGGCGAGACCGTCACGGTATTCACGCAGGTCACCCTCACCGACCACCACCTCGAGGACTTCGCGCGCTTCGAGTCGGGCATCCGCAACGTCGACGAGGTGATCGAGTGCCACCTCATCAGCGGCGGCTACGACTACCTGCTCAAGTTCATGACGCGCGGCATCACGCATTACCAGAGCCTCATCGAGAAGATCCTCGAGAGCAACCTCGGAATCACCAAGTACTTCAGCTACATCGTCATCAAGTCGCCGATCGTGAAGATGTACTACCCGCTCGTGAAGCTCTTCGGGGAGCAGCACCGCCCGTAGCGCCTTGCATCGACGTGGCGGACGGAGTGACTCCGGGCGCCGCGGGCGACTATCGCGCCGCTTGCAGCGCGCGCCGCCAGGCTTCGAGCGAAGAGTCGATTTCCCGCGAGAGCGCGGCAGCGCCCGCGATCTCTCCACTGAGCCCCACGGCGGCGAGCCCCGCGGCGAGCGCGGTGCTGGAGCGGGCCGGATCGATGGCGCGGGAGGTCGCGGCGTCGAGACCCGCGCCGAAGACGCCGAACCAGATGTCGAGCACATGCTCCGGGTAGCCGCACTCGGCGAGCGTCGGCACGTGCGGAAGCAATCGGTTGCGCTCGGGCGCGGAGACCGCGAGCGGCACCGCGTCGCCGCGCGCGACGAATTCGCGGCACCCGAGAAGGTTGTCGAAGTAGACCTGCACCCGTCCCGCGATGAGGTCGGCGTAAGCATTCGCGCTGCCCTCGTCGTAGGGGCGGTGCGCCATGCGGATGCCGGCGAGCTCGCAGAAATACGCCGTGCAGAGATGGATCGTCTGGCCGGTGCCGGCCGATGCGTACACCAGCGATTCGCCCTTCGCGCGCTCGATGAGCTGCGCGACGGTCGCGACGCCGAGTCGCGACGAGACGAGCAGGACGTTGGGCGCGCGCCCGAGGTCCGCGAGCGGCGCGAACGCCGCATCGGGCGCCGCCGATTCGCCCAGCCGCTCAGGCAGCAGGATGTGCGTGCTCGGCGTGGCGAGGAGCAGCGTGGGCTTGCCATCCCGCACGAGCTCGTTCGCGCGCCGCACGCCGGTGAGCCCGCCCGCGCCGGGCACGTTCTCGACGTGCGCCTGCAGCTCGGCCGGCAACGCGGCGGCGAAGGCACGCGCCGCCCGATCGGCCGCACCCTCGCGGCCGAAGGGGACGACGAACGCGAGCGCGATGGCGCTACTCCGCCTTGATGCCGAGCTCGCGCACGAGCTGGCCCCACTTCTTCGCGTCGTCGTGCAGCACCTTCGAGAATTGCCCGGGCGTCACGTTCACGGGCTCGACGCCGATCGACTCCATGCGCGTCTTCACGTCCGGCAGCATCATCGCGCGATTGATCTCGGTGTTGAGGCGCTGCGTGATCTCGGGCGGCAGTCCCTTGGGCCCGAAGGCGCCGTACCACACCGCCATCTCGTAGCCGGGAAGGGTCTCGGCGACGGTCGGCGTATCGGGCAGGAGCGCGGAGCGATGGTTCTCGGTGACGGCAAGGAGCTTGAGCTTGCCGGCCTTCACGTGGGGCAGCGACTGCGTGCCCGCGGTGAAGAGGACCTGCGTCTCGTTCGAGACCACCGAGAGCACGGCGGGCGCGCCGCCCTTGTAGGGCACGTGCAGCATCTTGATGCCCGCCATCTTCTCCATCAGCGCGGCCGACAGGTGATTGGTCGAGCCCGGGCCCGCGGAGGCATACGCGACGGCGCCGGGATGCGCCTTGCAGTACGCGATGAACTCCTTCAGGTTGCTCACGGGCAACGACGGATTCACCACCATCGTGTTCGTCACGAAGGCGAGCATCGCGATGGGCGTGAACGACTCCACGCCGTCGAACGGCATCTTCGAATCCATCGCGGGATTGATCGCGTGCGTGCTCATGGAGCCGAAGAGGATCGTGTAGCCGTCGGGCTTCGAGCTCGCCACGAATTCGCTTCCGATGTTGCCCGAGGCGCCCGCCTTGTTCTCCACGATCACCGGCTGGCCGAGCGACTGCGTGAGCTTGTCCGCCACGGCCCGGGCCAGGATGTCGGTCGATCCACCCGGCGCCCATGGCACCACGAGCTTGATCGGGTGGTCGGGCCAGGCGGCGTTCGCGGCCGAGGCGAGGAGCAGGAGGAGCGATGCGGCGAAGCGCGCTGCGAGTCTCATGGGAGTTTCCGTCAGGTGCCGGGCACACCAAGGGTATTTTACCGGCCGCCGCGGCCGGGCCTGGCGAGCGCGTCACTGCGCTTCCTGCGCCGCCTCCGCTCGTGCTGCCGCGAGCCGCGTGATCGTGACCGCGGCGTGGGTGAAGAAGAGCAGCAGCTCCTGCAGTTGCGCGAGCCCCGTGGCCGCGTTGGCGTCGTGCGCGGCGTGAGCCCGCGCGAGCTCGACCGCATGCTCGATCACCGCGCGCGGTGTGGCGATGCTCGGGGGCCACGCGCCCGGGGGGAGGGCTTGGATCTCCGCGCGCTTCCATTCGGCGAGATAGCGCGTGACGAGGGCCACGACTTCGCGCTCGTCGAGGGACGACTTGAGATGCGTGCGCCAACTGTGCCGGACCCACACGTGCGCCTCCGCGAAAGGACCGTGCGTTGCCGCACGGCGCGCTTCCAACGTATCCGCCAGGGAGGGCCCGGGTTTGCGGCGCGTCAAGCGCGCTGCACGCGGGCGCTACGTCTCGCTATCGGTGACGGGCTTGGCCGACCGCGACGGCGGCGAACCCGGGTCGTGCGCGGCGTCCGGCGCCGCGAGCTGCGAGATGCGCACCGAGGCGTGGGTGAAGAAAAGCAGCAGCTCCTGCACGCCGGACAGCCCGCGGCTGGACGTGCCGGCATCGGCGTGGATGCGGCTCAGGTGCAGGGCATGCTGGACCACGTCGGACCTCGACGCGAGCCGGGGCGGCCAGGCTTCCGGCGGAAGCGCCGCGATTTCGGCGGGGGACCATTCCTCGAGGAACTGGCTCACCACCGTGAGGACGGCCTCCTGCGTCGTTGCGGCCTTGAGCTGCGTGCGCCAACTGCGTCGAATCACGGGGAAAACCTCTCGGTGGGAGCGGCTTTCGCGACACGTGTCGGAGTCGGGGGCGTGGCGAAGTGCGCGAATTTTACCACGCGGTCGGCAGGCGCGGCATGCGCCTCCCGACCCCGTCGGGCGCTCAGCGCCAGCGATAGCCGCGCGCGTATTCCCCCTTCGGACGGCAGCGCGAGAAGTCGAGGTCGTCCTGGCGATCACCCGGACGCACGCCCTCGAAGTGACCGGCGTGCGGATTCCAGCACTCGTCGCGGTCGGTGAGGCCGGCGCGGTTATCGCGCCACGAGGGGCCATAGGCGCGGTCGGGCGCATAGGCGCGGTCGTAGGCCTCCGCGCGCTGCTGGTTGATATAGGCCTCGCGCTGCTGCTCCTGCGCGGCCCAGCGCGGATCGAAGGGCGTGTTGGCCTCGCCCTCGGCGAACGCGGCGGCGGCACAACAGCCGAGCGACAGCGCGAGGGTGGCGGTGAGGATCTTCATGTGTTGTTCTCCGTGAATGAAAAAACGGGGCGGACTCGCCGCCCGCCCCGCAACGTGTTGCCCCGCTGCAATTACTTGCTGCTCGTCGTGTCGGTGGTCGAGGACTGGTTCGTCGACGCACCCTGGTTCATGGTGGACGTCGCGTTCGTGCTGCTCGATTGCTGGTTCGCGCTCACGCCGCTGGTCACCGACTGGCTGCCGTCACCGACCTGCACGCCCGGGCTGATGTTGGCACCCGCGTTCACGGCCGAATTGGCGATGCCGACGTTGGCGTCCACGCCCACATTCGGGTTCACGTTGAGCGACTGGGTGCCCGAGGACGGCGTGGCGGACGAGCTCGTGCCGGAGGTGCTGCCCGACGTCGTGCCCGACGTGCTGCCCGAGGTGCTCGCGCCGCTCGACTGGTTGGTGCTCGTGCCCTGGTTCATCGTCGACGAGGAGCCGATGTCCGTGGAGGACTGGTTCGCGCTCACGCCGCTATCGACCGTCTGGCTGCCGTTGCCGATGTTCACGCCCGGGCTCACGTTCGCGCCGAGGTTCACGTCGGTGTTGCTCACGCCCACGTTCGCATCGACGCCCACGTTCGGGTTCACGTTGAGGGACGAGGTGCTATTGGTCGACGAGGGCGAGGAGGCGCTGCCGCTCGTGGACGATGACGTGCTGCCGCTGGTGGACGAGGGCGACGACGTGCTGCTCGTGGACGAAGGCGACGAGATGCTGCCGCTGCTGGATGACGGCGACGACGTGCTGCCGCTCGAGGAAGACGTGGTGCCCGAGAGGCTGCCCGACGCGCTACGCGAGGTGCTGCCCGCGTTCGTCGCGTTCGAGCCATAGGTGCCGGTGTTGTCGCTGCCGCTCGTGCTGCCGATGGAGCCGTTCAAGGCGCCGCTCGTCGTGCTCGCCGCCGAGCTGTCGTTGCAATCCATGTGGACCGGGCTCGCGGAATGCTCCTTGGCGGCACCGGTGTCCTTGTCGGCGAGCTTGCCCGCGTTGGGATTCTTGAACGAGCTGCAGTCCGGCTTCGCCGCGTCGTTCATGGAGCGCGTCGCGGAGCTGGGCAGCTTGTCGCTGCGATCCGTCGAAGAATACTGGGACGAGGACTGCGCGGCGTTCGCGCCGTTCGCCTTCGAGGCGTCGTCCTTGCTGGCGGCGATGGCGGGAACCGTCACGCCGAGGGCGGCGGCAAGGGCGATCGTACTCAGGAATTGGCTGCGGATCATCATGTTCCTCCTCTGGGACAAAAAGAAAAAAAGTAGCGCTGCGCGGGCAGCACACATCGGATGTGGCAGCGCTCATCCGCCATGGTTGCGCGCGCTGGTCCGGGCGGACGAACGCGTAGCGCGAGCGCTATGGGGCGGGCCAACGGTCCGACGCGCCGGTGTTGCGGGCGCTTGCGACATCCGGCGCCTTCCGTAAGGGGATAGTCCGGTCGGAGGGGGTGCGTGTAGGGAGACGCCTACGCTTGTAAAGTGAAGCGTCCTACAACCCGTGTCGTTGCAGGTACACTGGATTTCACTCCTTACCTGCCCGGAATCACCTCCGTCCCCAGGCGATGACGCAACACAAGAAGGTCTACATCCGCACCTTCGGCTGCCAGATGAACGAGTACGACTCGGACAAGATGGCCGACGTGCTCGCCGCCGCGGAAGGCTATGAGAAGACCGCGGACCCGGCCGAGGCCGACCTGATCCTCTTCAACACCTGCTCGGTGCGCGAAAAGGCGCAGGAGAAGGTCTTCGCCGACCTCGGCCGCGTGAAGCCGCTCAAGGCGCGCGACGGCGTCCTCATCGGGGTCGCGGGTTGCGTGGCGAGCCAGGAGGGCGAGGACATCGTGAAGCGCGCGCCATTCGTGGACCTCGTGTTCGGCCCGCAGACCCTGCACCGGCTGCCGCAGCTCCTCGCGGCGCGCCGCGCGACGGGCGAGCCCCAGGTCGACATTTCCTTTCCCGAGATCGAGAAGTTCGACCACATGCCGCCCGCGCGGGTCGATGGCGCCTCCGCCTTCGTCTCGATCATGGAGGGTTGCAGCAAGTACTGCAGCTTCTGCGTCGTTCCTTATACACGCGGCG
>Ga0157369_10001158_pt1 | contig 32911 bp, 23 predicted proteins | sample C25metaG_FD_113461 | JGI IMG/M metagenome (GOLD analysis project Ga0157369, IMG submission 113461) | Corn rhizosphere microbial communities from Kellogg Biological Station, Michigan, USA - C2-5 metaG | ecosystem: Host-associated > Plants > Roots > Rhizosphere > Soil | place: USA: Michigan... | reverse complement strand
GCCATAAGCGGCCTCAAGCACCGGAATGATCTTCGTGCCGGTATCGATGCCCACTTCATCAAGCAACTGGATGGGGCCGACAGGGAAACCAAACTTCACCAGCGCCCGGTCGATGGCCTCAATCGGCTCACCTTCACTCAGCATGCGCATCGCTTCACTGATATAGGGTGCGAGAATGCGGTTGACGTAAAAGCCCGCTTTATCGGCGACCACAATCGGCGTTTTGCCCTGCTTCTTTGCCAGCTTCACGGTAGTAGCGATAGTCTGCTCATCGGTACCGGCGTGCGGGATCACTTCCACCAGCGGCATCTTCTCCACCGGGCTGAAAAAATGTAATCCGATCACCTTTCCCGGACGCGCCGCATTTTCGGCAATATCCGCAATGGGCAGCGACGAGGTGTTAGAAGCAAAAATGGTGTGCGGCGCGCAGTGCGCCTCCACTTCACTCACCATCTTCTGTTTGAGGGAGAGATCTTCAAATACCGCTTCGATCACCACATCGCGATGCGCAAAGCCGCGGTAATCAAGCGAGCCGGAGATCTTCGCCATCTGGCTGTCGCGCTCGCCGGGTTTGATAAAGCGGCGACGTACTTTTTTATCTAATTCCTGCCAGCTGTACTTCAGCGCGTGGTTAATCCCTTTCGCATTAATATCTTTAATGCGAACCGGCAACCCGCCCTTGCTGGCAGTGACATAAGCGATACCGCCGCCCATTATCCCGCCGCCAAGAATGCCGACGGAGTGCAGCGGCGCGGCAGCAACCGTGCTGCCGGGATCTTTTTTGATGTCGGTTGAAGCAAAGAAGATATTACGCAGTGCCTGCGACTGCGGCGTCATCGCCAGTTGACCGAAGGCGCGCGCTTCCGCTTCATAGCCGCTGCTGCGCCCCTGCGCCAGGCCGGTCTCAATCACCGATAAAATTCGTGGTGCGGCAGGATAGTTACCGTGGGTTTTCTGCTCGGTGCGCTTCGCTGCCATCTTAAACAGCAGCGTGCGGCCGAGCGGCCCGGCGAGAATGCGTTCGCGCACCGGCAAACGGCGGCTGAGCGGGCGCTCCTGCTGCGCCATTTCGACTGCGGTTTCCAGCAGAATATCGTGCGGCACCACATCATCCACCAGCCCCACTTTCAGCGCCTGACGCGCACGAAGCTGTTTGCCGGTCAGGATCATCTCAAGCGCAGTGCTGACGCCCACCAGCCGCGGCAAACGCTGGGTGCCGCCGGAGCCGGGCAGCAAGCCGAGCTGCACTTCCGGCAGGCCGAGAATGGTTTTGCCATCGTCCGAGCAGACGCGGCGATGACAGGCCAGCGCCAGCTCCAGCCCGCCGCCAAGACAGGCACCGTGGATGGCGGCAACAACCGGGATCGACAGAGCGTGGATCTCCGCCATGATCTTCTGCCCTTGCAGGGCCAGCTCTTCCGCCTCTTTCGCGCTCTGGCAGCGGCCAATCATATTGATATCGGCACCGGCAATAAAGTTGTCCGCCTTCGCCGAAATAAACACCACGCCGCGCAGAGCGCGGTTATCACGGATCTCTTTTAAGATGGCGCGCACCTGTGCGCCAAACTCCGCTTTCAGGGTGTTCATCTTTTCATTGGGTACATCGATGGTAACGACCGCGACATTGTCGGGGCGCACAGTAAGGGTAAATGCAGAAACCGTCATTATTCCGCCTCCAGAACCATTGCCGCGCCTAATCCTCCCGCCGCGCAGGCGGTGACCAGACCGAAACCGCCGCCGCGACGCCGCAGCTCATGCAGGGTTTGCGTGATCATCCGCGCGCCGGTGGCGGCAAAGGGGTGACCATAGGCAATTGAGCCGCCAAGCACGTTAAATTTGCTCTCATCCACCTCACCGGTGGCCTGCGAGCGCCCCAGCACCTCGCGCGCGAAACGATCGCTGGCCATCAGTTTCAGGTTGGTTAAGGTCTGGGCGGCAAAGGCTTCATGCATATCAAACAGGGTCAGATCGGCCATGGTTAACCCGGCACGATCCAGCGCCAGCGGCGTTGCCCAGGCCGGGCCGAGCAGCATATCTTTCTGCACGCCAATTGCCGTAAAGGCGTAGCTGCGCAGATAGCCCAGCGGCACAAGGCCCAGCTCTCTGGCGCGTGATTCGGTCATTAAAATCACCGCCGCCGCGCCATCGGTGAGCGGCGTGCTGTTGGCTGCGGTGACGGTGCCATGTTTACGGTCAAAGGCCGGGCGCAGTTTGGCGTAATCGGCGAGACTGGAGTTGCCGCGCACGTTATTGTCCTGCCCGATGGGATCGCGGAACGGTGGCGCATAGGCGGTCATCACCTCCTCAGCCAGCTTGCCCTCGGCCCAGGCCTGAGCAGCGAACTGGTGAGAGCGGTGCGCCAGCGCATCCTGCTCCTGACGGCTGATGGCGTAGGTTTTCGCCATCTGCTCGGCGGTATCGCCCATGCGCAGGCCGGTCGAATACTCGGCAACCGCAGGCGGGACGGGCAGCAGATCGCGCAGACGCAGGCGCGAGAAGAGTTTGAGTTTCTGCCCGACGGTGCGCGCTTTGTTGGCATCCACCAGCACGCGCGCCAGTTTTTTACTGACGCCAATAGGCAGTACAGAAGAGGAGTCCGCTCCACCCGCGATACCCGCGCGGATGGTGCCCGCCAGCAGGCTTTCCGTTACGTTTGCCACCGCCTGAAAGCTGGTCGCGCAGGCGCGGCTAACGCTGTAGGCGTCGGTGTGCACACTCATGCCGGTGCCGAGCACGATTTCACGCGCGATATTCGGCGCTTCCGGCATCTGCACCACCTGGCCGAAGACCAGTTGTTCAATCACTTCGGGGGGAATTTCGTTGCGCGCCAGCATCTCCCCCACCACCATTTTGCCGAGATCGATCGCCGGCACGCCGTGAAAAGCGGTCGCCTGACGGACAAATGGGGTTCGTAACCCGCAGACAATGGCAATGCGGTCGCCCTGACGGGTGACAAGCGGTAACGCCTGACTCATAACACTCCCCTGTTAACAACGGAATCAATAAAGTGGTCTGACCTGATAACAGTCTTAACCAATCTTTTACATTTAGCCAATGGCAGGGAGGAAAAAATGGGAGCTAAGGCACAGATAAACGGATAAAAAAACGCTCCCGCAGAGGGGAGCGTTGAGAGGCGGTTTAGCGCAGACCGAGCTGGAAAATGAGGGTTTCCGCTTCGCAGGCGAAAACAAAATCGATATCAAGTTGAACGCCGTCTGCCACCTCGGTGAAAGTCGGCGTGATTTCACACGGTTCAGACTCGACGCTGCGTGCTTTAGCGGTCAGCGCCGCCAGCGTCTCTTCGGCGTCGGCGCGGTTAGCGAATACGCGGCTGTAAGAGGCGGTGCAGTCGGAGTTATCCATAATGGTTCCGACATCCATACAGCAGCAAACCGGGGTTTCATCAGCACTGCATTTACTCATAGAAGATTTCCTCTAAATTCGCACCCTGGGTGCCAGGTCAAGATTGCACATATTTTACGCCGCCGCGCAGGGTCGCTCCAGTCGTTAATCGCCGGAACGGCCTTAAGTGACCGAAATCACAATTAAAAATGATCTAAAACAAAAACTACCGAAAACGGGGATCCGTGCTACGGCCAAATTTGCCACGCAGATCCCGTTTCGGAGATCACAATTGAAAAATCTTGATTACATACTTGCAACATTAGTTCTGGTCAGACCTATACTCTCGCCACTGGTCTGATTTCTCTGTGGTAGCTCAGACCCTACACTTCGCGCTTCTTTAACAAGGCGTAAGAAAGTTTGTATAAAAATAACTCGCTTCGAATGAGGTTATGGTCATGAGCCAGAAAACCCGTTTTACCAAGTCTGCTCTGGCAGTCGCAGTGGCACTCGTTTCTACCCAGGCCTGGTCCGCAGGCTTTCAACTCAACGAATTCTCCGCCTCCGGCCTCGGTCGCGCTTACTCTGGCGAAGGCGCAATTGCTGATGATGCAGGCAATGCCAGCCGTAACCCGGCCCTGATCACCATGTTTGATCGCCCGACTTTCTCTGGCGGCGCGGTGTTTGTAGACCCGGGTGTGGATGTTACCGGCAGCTCCCGTTTAAATAATGCCAGCCAGGATAACATCGCACCGACGGCGTGGGTGCCGAACCTGCACTTTGTTGCGCCGATTAACGATCAGTTTGGCTGGGGCGCATCCGTCACCTCCAACTACGGTCTGGCGACAGAGTTCAACAACAACTATTCGGCTGGCTCCGTGGGCGGTAAAACCGACCTCGAAACGCTGAACCTTAACCTCAGCGGCGCGTACCGTCTTAATAACAACTGGAGCTTCGGCCTCGGTTTTGACGCTGTCTATGCGCGCGCGAAAATTGAACGCTACGCGGGCGATCTGCCGCAGCAGGTTGACGCCGCGACCGGCGGTGCATTTGGCCTTAGCGGGCTGATTCCGCCAGATACGCAGATTGCACATCTGAAGGGCGACGAGTGGGGCTTCGGCTGGAACGCCGGTATCCTGTATGAACTGGATAAAAATAACCGCTGGGGTCTGACCTACCGTTCAGAAGTGAAAGTTGACTTCGACGGCGACTATAAGAGCAACCTGCCGCTGGCGGTTAATACACTCGGTCCGAGACTGGGCCTGAACGGCCTGCCTGTTGCCACCGGCGGCGCAACCATTCCTGGCTCGCTGACGCTCAACCTGCCGGAAATGTGGGAAGTATCGGGTTATAACCGTGTCGATCCGCAGTGGGCGATCCACTACAGCCTGGCCTACACCAGCTGGAGCCAGTTCCAGCAGCTGAAAGCGACGGGTAGCCAGGGTCAGCAACTCTTCTATAAAGAAGAGGGCTTTAAAGACGCCTACCGTATTGCGCTCGGTACCACCTATTACATGGATGATAACTGGACCTTCCGCGGCGGTATCGCCTTTGATGACAGCCCGGTTCCGGCTGACAAACGCTCTATCTCCATTCCGGACCAGGATCGCTTCTGGCTGAGCACCGGTGCAACCTATGCATTTAATAAAGATGCATCAGTAGACGTCGGCGTCTCCTATATGCATGGTCAGAAAGTGAAGTTCACCGAAGGGCCATACACCTTCAAATCTGAAGGTCGCGCCTGGCTGTACGGTGCCAACTTTAACTACGCCTTCTGATAAGCGCGTAGGGATAAAAAAAGGTGAGCTTCTGGCTCACCTTTTTTATTGGCTCTTATTCCGAGTCGATATCTTTTAAATCACCCTCAATCGCCTGCGCGTTCGGGTTCTCCTGCGGCTTCAGCTTACCGCCGTTGGCGATAAAGTCATGGCGCTGGAAGTAGGCTTCACGCACAAGAATGTAGGGATCGGAGGACTGGCGCAGCAGGCCGTCGGAGTCGAGCAGCTGGGCGCGCGACTCGATGCCTTCAACCGTCCATTTACCGACGGAGAGCGGCCAGGTGAGCCACGAGAGCACCGGATAGAGCGTATCCGCCATATCGCCGCCATCTTCACGCAGGGTGAAGCTGCCATAGAACGGCAGTTGCATATACGGGCCGTAACCCATGCCATAGTGGCCCAGCGTGCTACCAAAACGGTGCGGCTCTTCGCGCTGCAGTTTCGTGTTGGACATTCCGGCCACATCCATTAAGCCACCCATCCCCAATACGGTATTAAGGAAGAAGCGGGTGAAGTGAACCATCCCCTGATAAGGATTACCCTGCAGGAAGTAGTTCGCCATCACTGCCGGCTCTTCAAGGTTACTGGTGAAGTTGCTCAGCCCGTTACGCGCCGGCTGCGGCACATAATCACGCCAGGCAACGGCAACCGGTCTGACAACATAGGGATCCAGCACATTGAAGTTGAAGTTATACATGGTGCGGTTAAACCCTTCTAACGGGTCCGAGCGCCCTTGCGTCTCGTTCGAGCTGGCGCAGCCGACCAGCACAGTGGTGGCCAGCGCAAGCGCCGACAGGCGGTATTTCATCATTCTCTCCCTGCAGAATACGGCCTTCTTCGAGGCCATTCATCAAAATGCAACGCATTGTAACAGCGCGTCTTATGATGTCTATGTCGTGGACTGTGTGATTCACTTCAGCATAGCCGCAGTTGCCGGCGCGGCGTGTTAATAATCTTATACATTGTTTCCAGGCAATCTATCGCCTTTTTTGCTCTTCACTATAATTTCGGAGGATACCGCCCTGAATACGGGGAGAAAGCCGCTACGCTTAACGCACAAAAATCAATGAAGTGAGGCCTTCGTGGACAAAATAGAAGAAGAGAAGATCGACCAGCACAGCGATGATATGAAAGTCGAAAGCGAAGAGAAGCAGCGCGGCGAGGAGATAGAGGTTGATGAGGAGCGTCTGCCCTCGCGGGCGATGGCGATCCATGAACATATTCGCCAGGATGGCGAAAAAGAGATGGAGCGTGACGCGATGGCGCTCTTCTGGTCGGCGATTGCCGCAGGCTTATCGATGGGCGCATCGTTACTGGCAAAGGGCATTTTTCATGTCCAGCTGGAGGGCATTCCCGGCGGTTTTTTGCTGGAGAACCTTGGTTACACCTTCGGCTTTATCATTGTCATCATGGCGCGCCAGCAGCTCTTTACCGAGAACACCGTTACCGCCGTTCTGCCGGTGATGCAAAACCCAAGCTGGAAAAACATGGGTCTGCTCGGGCGGCTATGGGGGGTGGTGCTGCTGGGTAACCTGGTCGGCACCGCCGTGGCAGCCTTTGCCTTTGAGTATATGCCGATCTTCGATGAGCCAACCCGCGATGCCTTTGTCAAAATCGGCATGGACGTGATGAAAAATACGCCGCTGGAGATGTTCTCCAATGCGATTATCTCCGGCTGGATCATCGCCACCATGGTCTGGATGTTCCCGGCGGCGGGTGCGTCAAAACTGGTGGTGATTATTTTGATGACGTGGCTTATCGCGCTCGGTGACACCACCCATATTGTGGTCGGTGCCGTAGAGATCTTCTACCTGGTGTTTAATGGCTCGCTGCACTGGAGCGAATTCCTCTGGCCCTTCGCCCTGCCAACGCTCGCCGGGAATATTTGCGGCGGCACCTTTATTTTCGCCCTGCTCAGCCATGCGCAGATCCGCAATGATATGAGCAACGCCCGCAAAGCGGAGGCGAAAGCCAAAGCGAAAGAGGAGAAACAGGCACGTGGTGAAGCGTAATTTGTCAGCAACTGATAAATTGCGGTGATATATCACATTGAGCAGTGAGCGCTGATTATCGCGGGCTGGCACCCTTTAATGACCTTCCAGGGGTTGTCTGCTACACTCGCGGCATCAGCGACTCATTGCTCAGAATTATGTTTAAACGATTTTCTACCTACGCCTCTATTGGTTTATTAAATACCGCGCTGCACTGGCTTATTTTTTGTCTGTGCGTTTATGGTTTCTCGACGCGCCAGGCGCTGGCTAACCTTGCTGGCTTTATTGTTGCGGTCAGTTTCAGCTTTTTCGCTAATGCGAAATTCACCTTCAAATCATCAACCACTACCGGGCGTTATCTGATGTATGTCGGATTTATGGGCATGCTGAGTGTCGCCGTTGGCTGGCTTGCCGATCGCTCCGGCATGCCGCCCATCGTAACGCTGATTCTCTTTTCCGCTATCAGCCTGGTGTGCGGCTTCGCCTGGTCAAAGTTAATTGTTTTCAGGGATGCGAAATGAAAATCTCTTTGGTGGTGCCCGTCTTTAATGAAGAAGAGGCGATACCCATCTTTTATAAAACGGTGCGCGGCTTTGACGCGTTAAAACCCTATACCGTTGAACTGGTTTTTATTAATGATGGCAGTAAAGATGCCACTGAAACCATTATTAATACTCTCGCACTCTCCGATCCGCTGGTCGTGCCGTTATCTTTCACGCGTAATTTCGGCAAAGAGCCGGCGTTATTTGCCGGGCTTGAGCACGCGACGGGAGAGGCCATTATCCCGATGGATGTCGATTTGCAGGATCCGGTTGAGGTCATTCCCCATCTGATTACTAAATGGCAGGCGGGTGCCGATATGGTGCTGGCGAAGCGTAGCGACCGCTCAACCGATGGCCGCATGAAGCGCAAATCAGCAGAGTGGTTTTATAAGCTGCACAATAAAATCAGCTATCCGCAGATAGAAGAGAACGTAGGTGATTTTCGCCTGATGTCGCGGGAGGTCGTTGAAAATATCAAACTGCTTTCTGAACGGAATCTGTTTATGAAAGGTATCCTTTCTTGGGTTGGCGGTAACACCGATATTGTTGAGTATATTCGCGCTGACCGCGTGGCCGGTAAGTCAAAATTCAATGGCTGGAAGCTGTGGAATCTTGCGCTTGATGGCATCACCAGTTTCTCCACCTTCCCGCTGCGTATCTGGACCTATATCGGTCTTAGCGTCTCGTTGCTCTCCTTTTTCTACGCCATCTGGATGGTTATCGATAAGTTGTTATGGGGAAATCCGGTACCCGGTTATCCCTCTTTGATGACGGCGATCCTCTTTTTAGGCGGTATTCAGCTTATCGGCATCGGTATTCTTGGCGAATATATGGGACGCGTTTATACCGAAGTAAAAGAGAGACCGCGTTATCTTATTAAGAACAGAAAAAGAACCCTGGAACGTTAATTACTATGTTAGAGAAATCTTATAAAGTTCTGCTTATTGCGCTCATCTTTGCGAGCTTGTTCGCCATTGAGTGGCTGACGCCGATTCACTCAGATGATTACCGCTACTATCTGTTGGGTATCTCCCCTGCCAGCCATTACCAGTGGTATATGACCTGGAGCGGCAGGATCGTGGCAGATTACGCCAGCTCACTGATCCTCTTCACCCGCTCGCAATTTGTCTACGCCTTTTCAACTGCGTTTGCGGCTTTAGCCTTCTGTTATTTCATTGCCAAAACGCCGGGTAAAACCTTGCGCTGGCAAAAAAGCGATAATATTTTGCTGCCGCTGGTCTTCTGCACTTACTGGATCGCCAACCCCAATTTAGGGCAAACCACCTTCTGGCTGGTCGGCGCGGCCAACTATCTCTGGACAAACCTGTTTGTCGCCGCGTGGATTTTTTATCTCTACCGAATCACCGTCGATAATATTAAAACCATTAATCCATTACTGATGGTGCTCGCTTTTATGGCGGGCTGCTCGAATGAGAGCGTGTCACCTTTTGTAGTGCTTCTCGCGCTGGCTTCCGTTGTTTATGAAATGGTCACGGCGAAATCGGTAGCCAAAAACAAAATTATTTATGCTCTTTCAGCGCTGGCGGGCTCCTGTACGCTGATCTTCTCTCCGGGTAATTTTGTACGTGCGGCCAGTAAAACCTACTGGTACGGCAAACCGCTGCTGGAGCGTATTGCCATTCACTTAACCGAACGGGTACACAACCATCTGGCATTAATCTGGATTAGCTACGTTGTGCTGCTGCTGTTGTTGCTGGTTATTCTCTTTAATAAAGAGGTGAAAGCGAAAATTACCCGCCGCACGGTGCTGCCCGCTATCCTGACGACGATTTTTGGCGTCGGCACGGTGCTGATTATGTTCGCCTCGCCCTCCTATCCGGACCGGGTCGTCAACGGCACCTTTATGTTTTTCCTGTTGACCATCGCTTTTATCGCCTACGGCATTTTAATGAGCGGTGTCAGAAAAGCTGTTATCTGCACAGCGATTATCACCCTGCTGTGCGCGGGCACTTTCGCCTGGTCATGGACGCTGATGCATAAAAGCTACACGCGTATTGCGCTGCAAGAGCAGGTGCGGATGAGCATTATCGAAAAAGAGTCCGCGCAGGGAAAAAGAGAGATCACCATTCCTGATTACCACTTTATTAAAATGCAGAATAGCGGCGGTCAATTTGGCCTGTTCCACGATCCTGAAATCTATGGCCAATATTTTGGTGTTGATAATATTTACCCCGAAACGGTGGGCTTTGATTACTCCGCTATTGCCAATGGTGAGGTTATCCGGGTTGCGGACAACATCACCGCCTACAGCAACGCGCAGGGTGATTTAATTATCATCAGCCCGCAGCCAATTACTCAGCCGGTCACCGTTGAAGTGGGTCACACGCACCGTACGCTCGCGGCAGAGAAACTGAAATCAACGGAAATCAATGGCGAACACTGGTATTACAGCCATATTCCTGACGGACATGTAGAAAAGGTCTCATTGTAATTTTTAGCCTCCCCGCGAAGTAACTGTGGGGAGGATCGCTTCTCTTCGGGCATTTAGCCTGGTTTTAGATTGACTTAATCACTCTTAAAATACGTGTTAGCGACATCACAATAAAAAACACGTGGCAGTAAAACTCATAAAATATGGATGATGTGATGACTGATAGAAATTTCTATTCAATACAGGCATTGAGGGCCTTCGCTGCGGTAATAGTGATGTGCTTTCATTTTAAAAGCTTTATTAATCAGTCATTTCAAGGCTGGGGCGATCGACTTTTTCTCAACGGTGATATCGGTGTCGATCTCTTTTTCGTCATCAGCGGGTTTATTATTTACTACATTACCCGCGACGATAACGGCGGTTTAGCTTCTGCAAAGATCTTTTTCATTAAGCGTTTTTGCCGTGTCTTCCCACCCTATTTCGCTATTACGCTGTTGGTGGCTGGCAGTAGCGTTGAGTCATGGATGCAAACCGCCACTTCACTGCTGTTTATTCCGTTAGACACGACGCGAATCGCGCCCTGGTTTGGCGTGGCTAAACTGTTTGTTGGCTGGACGCTCAACTACGAATTTATTTTCTACACGCTGTTTACCCTCTGCATGTTGTTCAAAACGCGTAAAAACAGTGTGCTGTTTGTGATTGTGGCTCTGGCGGTCGCCATCCCTGCCTGGCTGCATAACGTGGCGATTTCACCCTCAAACCACTATAACTACCCGGGCTATCTCGCCACCCTAACTAATAGTTTGATGCTCGAATTTCTTGTCGGCACCTTTATCGGCTGGCTGGTAGTGAATAAAAAGATCACCTACGGCAAAGGCGTCAGCATTGCCTTAATCGTGCTTAGCTTCGCGCTGTTTCTCTTTATTCTGTTAACCCATTACAGCAAGATTGGCGGCCTCTGTTATATTCTCGCCGCTTTTGCACTGGTATTTTCCCTGACCAATCACGAAGCGCAGTACGCTTTTTGGGCACCGAAGCCGATGCTCTATACCGGGAAAATTTCTTTCTCTCTTTACCTTGTGCATTACCGTGCGAAATCACTGCTCAGCAAAGCGCTGCACCATAATCAATCTGCCTGGGGCGGTTTAATGCTGTTTGTGCTCGCGGTGATCCTCTCATTTATCTTTGCCGTCATCTCTCACTATTTGTTAGAGAAAAAGCTCAGCTCGCTGTTCAGAAAGTACTTATTAAAAAAAGCCTGAGCAGAAGGATGCCATCTCAGGATGGCATCCTGCCCCTACGCCATATCGCCCCACGCTAAAACAAAAGAACAAAAACCTTGAAGCGCAGCAAACAGTTACGGTAGCATACGCACGCCATTTCACGGCCCCGCTCTGCGTCCCCTTAGTTAAATGGATATAACGAGCCCCTCCTAAGGGCTAGTTGCAGGTTCGATTCCTGCAGGGGACACCATATACAATTTTCCTGTATTCTGCTCATTTCATGCCACTGCTCCATTTCAGAAACAGAATGTCGGCATGATGGTCTTCCTGTTAATCAACATCGAAAACGACACGTAACAAGAAGGTTTCAAGGCCCTCACCGCTACTCTCCACCACGCCGTTAATCATCGACCAGGTGAGGATCTTTTGGTGCTGATTGTCATAAAGATAATAGTAACCATCGCCAATCTCACAAAGCGGTACGGCCTGTGCCGGATAATTCTTGCCGTTACGTAGCGACTCTATGGCGCTTAAAATATTCAGATGTGAGGTTGCAGGAATACCAAGTCCGTTAACCTCCGTTGCCCCGTAGGCAATTAAACCAAACTGCGCTAAATAGGCTTTATATTCCGGGGAGAACTGCATCTTCAACGTCTGCTCCGCGGCTGCGATTTCATTCTGTTGGGCAGGCCGAATATCGGCACCTTGTGCCGCAACGTGTTGCGCTAAACTTTTCATGCAGCTTCCTCCTGACGTTGTTTAATCTCTTCAGCCCGGGCTTTCCAGTGCGCCTCGCGCTCTTTGGCAAATGCACCACGATCGATTTCAGACTCTTTTGTAGCGTCATGCAGAATGGAGCAGTTCCCCCCCTCCATATGCTGTGCACGTGTTAGCTCAGCCAGCGGCGAATCCGCCTTCTGCCCGACGTGATGTAACTCAATCGGCTTGCCATTAACATCTAACGGCGGCTTGCCCTTTGCCATACGTTCGAGGTTACTATCGCCTAACGCATCGATTTGATCCAGGTCGATGTGGGTATTGATTAGCGCATCATTACCGTTGACCGTCTGGCACTCCAGACCGGCCTCCTGATAAATCGCCGCCTCTTCTTCGCTGTTAATACTGTCGATCACCCCGTCACTGTAACCTTCCTCGCTTAAAACCTCTTTGGTCTCATCGGAAAGGGGAGTCAATGCGTTGCGCGGCAAATCCATGTCAACAGGCCTGTCGAGTACTTCGACATTAATCTCCTCAACGCGCATCTCCTTCACACGTTTCAGCAGCTCGCCCAGCGATTCTCCCGCCAGCTCTTTTAAAATGGTCATCTCAATCATGCTACTTTCTCCAGGGTGACGTGGTTACGCCACGCGGCATAAACCTTCAGGTACTCACCATCTCTGCTGACCAGATCGCGCATAAAGCACTGCTGTACAGCCAGTTCAAGCCCTGCGGGCAACTCACCGGTTTGCTTAACGATAAGCTGATGAAACGACTGCGCCAGTTCATCAAAGCCCGGCGTAGTACGCACACATCGTTCAATCGCGGTGGCGCAATCCAGCAGGTTAACGATCAATTTCGCGAGTAATGGAAAATGCTGTTCCTGTTGCAGGACGAACTCTCCGGTTGTACGGAACTCTTCAAAGAGCGTTTTCAGCATCATTTTTTGCCCGGTTGCCAGCAGGCTTCCTTCCAGCCCGGCCTCCAGCGTTTCCAGAGAGATTGCCAGTGGTTGACGCAGGCGCGAAGCCATCAGCCAGGCGATCAGTTGCTGGTTAAAAAGCTGGGCGTGCCCAGTGCTGACTGCGGGGGCTGCGTAACGGTAGATCTCCTCTTTCCCGGCGAACTTATTAATGCGGCACAATACCGGCTCCAGCCAGTCGTTCTGGTAAACCAGCGCTACCCCTTTAGGCAGGCGCGCAAGCTCATCAAGCTGCTCGTCATTTAATCCTGCGGATTTCCCTGCGATACGTCGATCAGCTTCATCCGGCAGGCGCATGAGAATTTTAGTATTGGTATTACGAATTGCAGAAATATCAACGGCATGTGGGGACTGATCGGCAATGATAAATCCCTCTCCCCAGGTACGCATCTCGGCAATGGCGTTGGAGAGCATTTCCACCGATTTTCCCGTGATGTCATTCCCTTCCACACCGCCGCCAGAGGCGCTGCGTTTAAAGATGTTGTGTGCCTCTTCGAGAACCGTGACATGTTTCAATGGCTGATTCATCCCTGAAAACGCGGCGCGGTGTTCGCCCAGGCGAATCACGAGGATTCCCATGATGAGAGATTTCGTCTCCTGAGAACCAATGCGGCTCAAATCGACGATTACGTTGCTGTCAAACAACTCGCCATTATCAATTTCTTCGCCGCAGAAAATCAGCCCGTTCAGCCCGTTGGTCAATGATTTCACGCGCGTCACCAGCGAGCCGGTGTAATTACTCTTGAGCTCCTGGGAGTAGGCTGAATCATCGATCACGGCTTTCAGTTGCGTAAGCAGATCGTTGAACGTCGGAAATAGCGCTGGAGTGAAACGGTTAACAGAGCTGACCATATCCCAGCCACACTCACTGTAGCTTTGCAGAATGGCCTCTTTAAAGATGGCAGGCATTGCGGCATACATCGGCCAGCACATGGTGAAGATCTCCACCAGCCGATCGATATGCTCAAGAACATGAGTCTCATCAGGGAAACGGAAGGGATTGATGCGCAGCAGTTCGCTGTACTTCGCATTGCTGCCAAGTACCCGCACGTCGCTACGATGACCAAACATATGTTTGTATTCACCTTTTGCGGGCTCAATCACCATAAACGGCACCTGATGACGATCTAGCTGGGAAAGCAGTTCGTAAATAGTGTTGCTTTTCCCGGCCCCGGTTGAACCCGTTATAAAAAGATGGCTCGACAGTTGATTGACATCCAGATTGATGGTTTGCGGCAGGTCGTTCCACAGGTGGCGTATCGAGCCGAGGCAAATTTCCCGTTCGGCGCGTTTTCGCTCTCCGCTGCTATCAAGATGCTGAACTTTGCGCCCGAAAGCCTGAGTTTGCAGTACCGCCACCGTGGAGGTAGAGCGGCGCGGAAGGCTAAGCTGAATGGCCATCTCTTTGCCCGATACCAGCGTCCCAGGCGTCAGGTAATCAATGTTAATGCCTTCAGAAAAGGCCGGGGTAAGTCGTGGGTGCGTAAGTGTCGCCAGCCAGTCAAGCACCACTTTTTTGTTTTGCGACTGCCAGGTCGTCAGGGCGAAGTCCTCGGTGCTGGAGCGGCTGCCGCGCATCAGGCCGAGGAAAATGCTGGCTAAGGATTCAGACGAGGCCGCGCTGTCGCCAATAAAGTAAGCTGCGGTTTGCCAGCCGCCGTAGGTGCGAGCTTCGTTAACGCGCTCCAGATGATGGTCCACTCTCTCCAGCATCTTTTCGATCGTTTTATCGCTTACTTCAAGCGAGATTTGCTGGCTGTTGCCCTGGGTTTTGTTCAGCGAGTGGCTGTCAGTGCGGCTGGTAGTATCGGTTTTACTTGTCGTTGTGCTGCTGGCCTGTGACAGGGTGCCGGTGTGGCTGTCAGAGAGGCTCTCCGAGCCGCCGCTATTCATGCTGCCAGAGACATTCCCTGGTAAAAGTGTATTTTTCAGAAAGCTGCCGATCCCGCGGGCTATCCCCCTCCCCACGCCATCCCCCTCAGCGCGTGCCTGTTGAAATTCACCATAGGCGCGTGTCGAAGCGTCAGAAGTACCGACGGTTTGTGACTCTCCCCAGCTGTTGCTGATCGATTTGCTGGTGGTATCAGAGGTGCCTTTCGTTTCGGTCATGCCCAGGCTTTCGCCCAGCGACTGGCTTAGCCCCTGGCTGATGCTCAACCCTACGCTTTCACTGTCTTGTACGCCAAACGAATACTGCCTTTTTGCCAGGCAGGAAAGCTGGGTCGCCACCTGCTCATAGCCGGTACGGATGACTTCCAGCGCCTGCGGCGAAACCGGCTCAGCGAGTATCAGGGCTTGATAAACCCGGCTTTCAGCGGCATCGATAAAATGTTCCAGTCCCTGCATGAAGTACTCATGATTATCTGTCGACAGGGAGGGCACGCCGGTAACGGCAGTTATGGTTGCTGAAGGCGCATCCTGCTGCGCCAGCGCACCTTCAAGCAGTTCATCTGTTTCGCCTGCAACAAGCGGCACCAGGCTACTGCCGGAAAAATGCCCCTTGAAGGTTTCCTTGAGCAGCTCGCCTGAATTGTGCCCGAGCATTTTTCCCGGCGTGCCTCGCGTACCAATATACAAATTGGTTTCGCGACCATCGGACTTCAGGAACAGAAAGACAGCGTAACCGGCTGCGCCCAGCGCGGTATAGGCCGCCGTAGTGCTTTCAAGCACCGACTGTTTATTTTCTTGCACGATGCGTTCAATGCGAAACAGGCGGATATCTCCTGCACGGTTGACCGGCAGCCCTGTCTGTTCAGAGAGAGGCAGCAAAGGGTAGTTTTTCATCTCCGCCAGATAGCTGCGGTTGATAAGCATGCTTGCAGATTGCAAGGTCACATCAGTGCGCTGCTCAAGCTCTTTCAGGCGCGACGGCGTCATGATTTTTTGCGACATAAGTCCACCTTCAAAGTAATGAGATCACCAGTGCTGCCAGTACCGCAAGTGCTCCACCAGCCATTAACGCTATGCGCAAAAATCCCGGCTGAGAGGGAGCGGAAGAGGAGTGAGTACGCGTGCCAGACACGGTCTGCGCCGGACGGGCCTCGGGTTGCGGTTGGGCTTTTTGCTTAATGATGATGCGCTCAAAGCCTTTCACGCCCCTCAGGCGCAGCGCATTGCGCACCGTAATCAAGTGCTCGAAACGCACCTTAGCGAAGTTGCTATTCAGATAAGAGGTCTGCAGATCGTAGTAATCAGCATCCCATTCGGCCGGATCGTGGTTCATTTTCCCTGCCAGAGAGTTTTCCTGGTAATCGACAAATAAATCGGCGATCCGCGCCTGAGTCCATGCCACGGCTTTGTTAATTTCATCATCTTGCAGGCGGTTGTTTTCAAGCTCATTGATCAAAGCCGAGCGCACCATACTGGTAACGTTTTTTTCAACCATTCCTGCCAGATTAGCGCCGGGGAAATAGCCCTGCATATTCATTGTATTCGTTCCTTCTGCGCGTCCCTTCACCGACGCTTTTGCGAATCCAGCAATACAATTTTCAATAAGATATTCACGGACATCGATAAGATGATTTATGCGTCTCTCAGCGAAGTTGCCCTGCGCCAGCTTGCGCTGGCGGTCAAAATATCCGACGTTCCAGTCAAGCTTATCCCGTTCAATGGCAGCGAAGATTTCGTTGACCAGGTAGTCATCAAAAAAATCAGTGATAGCAGCGCTGGATGCGACAATCTGGCGAATTTCACCACCTTCCAGTTCATTACGGTTTAAATGATCCAGTAAATTCTGGCGCAGGGTTTGCCGTTTGTTAGCGTTATCGTCCATCATGACGTCCTTTATTAAATGGCCAGCGTATTATCAAGCTTCGCTTTAAAATCGAGGATCCAGCATTGCTGTGCTTTCGCATCAGCAATAGTCTTTTCGCGAACCTCTTTATTATTAAGCTGCTGTTGCAGCATGCCGATTAACGCTTCGAACTTCTCGTGAAACTCACGCTCGATAAAAGCCAGATAGTTTTTCACCAGCTTATCTTTGTCGGACTCGAATTTTTTCAGCGCACTGGCCCGAAAATCATTGAATTCGCTTTCGATAATCGTGCGTTTTTCACTCCATGTTTCATTCATATCGACATATTCGACGGTACGATAATCATATACGGTACGGGTGCGTCCCCAGGAGAAAGGGTTATACCAGCTGGAATCACTGACCTCACGGCCGTTATAGCGCTCCTCTTTGGTCTTAATGTTGCGCTCATCGAGGCTGAGGTTAAGTGACATATCCTGCATGCTCTCTTTGAGACCTTGCAGCATAGGCAAAGCCAGCGTACGAGCTTCATCGAAAATCTCGGCGATAAATTTGAAATACTCTTTTTGCAATTCATCTTTAATATGCTGCTGTCCGTCCGCGAAGGCGATTTCAAAATTGCTGATCAGATCGTTACTGGCAAAGGTCAGTTTCCGCTCAGCATTTTCTAATTCAATCTTTGCACGATTTACATCTACTTCGCCCTGAGCGCTAATTTCATTAGTCAGCTCCTTTAACAAGCGACGGAATTTCTTATCTTCGTGGGTAAATTTATCGGCAATGAATGCCGGCAGCCCTTTACCTTCACGACGAACCTGCTCTTTATAAGCTTCGGTATCCAGCCCCTTTTTATGCCGCTCCTGCAAGAGAGTAATTTCGTCATTAATCACCGCCAGCTCTTTCTCATCTCTCTTAAGCTGCTCGGCAAGCTGTGTTTCTTTCATTCCCAGAGTAATGGCGCGATGCAGTGCGGCATAGGCACGATTCAGGCGCGTAGGAACGTTATATTTATCGATGTATTCATCAATCATCACTTCAACGGCGGGCAGGCCGCTACGTTTGAGTACATTTGTGAAGCCGCGCTCTTCCAGGCTGCGGCGCACGCGCGAGGTGAGAGGCATATATTCCGGGAAGTTCATAGTGGGCTCTTCGAGGAAAAGATCCGTCATGCCGTTTAAATCGCCGCGTTCTTTACGGGTCAGTCCATCAGGATGTTTACGCAGCAGATAGGTTAACTGTGCGGAAACAGGATAAATTTGCGGATTCTTGATGCCATTATTCTCAAGGTACTCTTTCACTCTCTCCAGTGCGGCACCGACATACTCACCTTTTTCCGGGTCGAAGGCATCCATCTTATTAACCACAAAAATAAAGCGGTCCTTACTTTGCTTACCGCCTTTTTGCATGGTTTCTGAAACGAGACTCAGCAATCGTTTATCATCGTCAGTGCTCAGCTGAGTACCATTTAATACATAGAGGATGAGCGGGTTACGCTTCGAATCCTTAATAAAACTCATGGTTTTCAGCGCATGATCCGCATCCTGGCTGTTATTGGGCCCTGGGGTGTCTGTTAGCACCAGACGAACATGGTCGCGCGGCTGCATCGCGACGATATTGCCGCGCAGCTCAATTTCCTGCGTGTCTGGCAGCAAATTCCATGCTTTGAGTGTGTCGGCATTAATTTCCGGCAACAACTCTTCCTCGCCGTTGCTGGTAAAACGGCGCGCGGCAAAATTGTTACCTGTCGTTTTATCATCAATGATCTGCGCGATTGTTGCTGTAGTGGCTTCGTTCGCTGAAGGCAGCAGTTCCTGTCCGAGCATGGCGTTAATCAACGTTGATTTGCCTGAAGACATGGTCGCAACCACATACACGTTGAAATCGTTGTTAAAGGCTTCCAGAAAATCGTGACGTACTTGCTCATTGTTAACGATGTAGTCATTGAACTGGGGATTGAGCTTCGCCTCCTCCATCAGCGCATTGATTTCGTCCAGGCGATCCTCCGTCGCCCGTACTGGCTGCCAGCGCAGGGTGATCTCCATCCCCTTTTCGCGAGCTACGTTGGCGGCGTCCTGTACATCCATAAAGTCGGATTCAACGCCTTTGAACTCAACGTCAAGCTCTGTTTCACCGTTTAACAACGCCTGCAACTCAGTAAAGAGTGATTCGACCCAAAGTTGCAAACGCGCTTCTTTATAGCTGGAGAGCTTACATCCTGATGCGGGTTCTACGCCGTTGAGCAGAAATGTTGATTCAACCGTAAAGGGATTATGTTCCAGATAAATCGTATTCATAGTTTTCCGAATAATTAATTATGCTGTGAAAGGAAAATTTCCAGAGTTCGAATTCCGCTGTAGGCAATAAACTGTGTCAACTCACTCTTATCAAACCTATCGGGCCGTACATTTCCAGGTTGGCTTTTTTTTAATTCCGCGCGAACCTGGCGTTTAATATTGAGAGGAATATACGACGCTTCATTGAGGCTAAACTTATTCTCTCTGAATCGCTCAAGCTCAGCCTGCAAGCGATGCTTTTGATTTCGCGTAATACTTTTACGGCTGAGCAATTTTTTGGCAATTAAGGACGTCTGCATCATCGTGGGAATAATCACCGGCCGTAGATATCCCATACCCTCCAGGTATTTCCTCGTTTTCTCAAGGAAGATTTCGATGGTCTCGCCGCGTTCCTCATCAAGCTGATCCACTTTATTGAGAATAAAAATAATCTGGTTACCTGCAGCCAGGGCTAGGCTATTTTTAATCTTCTGCAACAGTTGCTTATCGTCTTGCGTCGCCAGCTGCGTAGCATTGAGCACATAGACCAGCAGCTTTTCCCCAGGGAGACTTAACGCCTTTTCTAACAGATTTTTATGGCTGGTATCCTGACTATTATTTGGCCCTGGGGTGTCGTAAATCATCAGCGGCTTTGCGGTTTTACGCAGGCTGTCAATGCGGCAATTCAGTTCGATATACTTCACCGCCTGATGATCATTCCACTGCCTGAGGGTAGCACTTTGCACATTATCGCTACGCTCATGGCGGTCGCCCTGTTGGTTGTAGCTCACCCCTTCGATGCGCTGACGTAAGTTGCGTTTATGATTAATACGCGTCAGGGTTGCGGTTGCTGCTTCATTAGCTGAAAAGAGAAGGTCATTGCCAAGTAGTGCGTTAATAAGTGAAGTTTTTCCAGCACTCATCGTCGCTGCAATAATTACATTACAATGCTGGTCCCTGTTAAATATATTTTTGGCAACTTGTTTTTTACCCGCTCTATTTCCTGCCATGTTATTTCCTTAAATTCCCAGATAGTCTCTGATCTCTGCTTCCATTTCTTGCTGCAAACTTTCAGGTGCGATAATTCGCAAGTGGGGAAGCCAGTACTGTACGACAGGCAACACCTCTTTTTTATGCGAAACATGAGATGAGATAATTAGCCCGCCGTCAGCCAACTCTTTTTCGATGACCTGCCCAACTACAAGACCCCGCCGCTTAAAATACTCAGCTACTGTAGGTGAAACTTTTATCACTACTTCAAACTTCTGTTCATTACTCCACACGCTCTCTTCATTTTTCAACTCCTCTAATAGCGCAGGTGAACGCTCAAAAAGCTCGAAAGTACAATTAAGGGAAAATATTTTACTGAGTGTAAACTTCTTCATTTTTTGTTCATGCTGCGCAGCGAGATACCAGACTCCACTATGGTTAATCAGCTGGTAGGGTTCAACGCTGTAGTGACGCTTTTCGGCGCGCTTGTGATAACTGAATAACACGCGACGGCGCTCATCGATCGCCTGTTGTAAACGCGTAAAGTTTTCAGTTTGCTGCTCGTTCTTAATATAGTGATGGCCCATCACAAGGACATTCTGCTTTGTTGATGGGTGAAACATGGACTGAAGCATTTTCCTGTCTAAAACAGGAAATAATCCTTTTACTCCCGCCATACTGGCAAACGTATCGATGCTTGCAGCATCAAATTTTCCCAGATACTCAGGACGCAGGCTGTAGCCGTTGAGAGCACTGTTTTTTTCTATCCCGGCAATGGCGAGTCGCTCTTCGATATCACGACGTATGGTGCGTTGATGCACCCCATACTCTTCAGCAAGGGCTTTTAGCGTTAAGGTCTCGCCCCGGTTAAAACGTAATAAAATATCTGCGAGACGCGCTGCTAATAAAAGGTTCTTTCTGCTCATATTCACTTCCGTGTTTTTCATCATGCGAGTGAGCTTACAGGTGCTAGTTGACAGGTAATGTCACGGTTGAAAAACGCAGACACAGACCACTTTGCCGGAAGCACCAAAAGAATATCGGCACAAAAGAATGAAACTTAAGCTAAAAAATAACCTTATTTTGACCGTGGGCATCATCCACTTTGATACGATGCATTTTAAGGCCGCAGGAAAGTCGTAGAGATGGGCTGGCCATGGCAGACCCGCTATTTCGCGAGTCTACCTTACCGGAGTGAGGATTCTGCCGGTGTCCGTATTGATCAGAGACAAGTAGAGAGTATTCGATTCCTACAGGGGACATACTGATATTCTGCCCCCGGCCATTCCCCTTTATTCCCCCCCCTCCAGCGCATACTTTTTAATTTTGCGATAAAGCGTAGCGATACCAATCCCCAGCACATCTGCTGCCTGCTTTTTATTGCCGTAACGCGAGAGCGCGTCACAGATCATCTGCCGCTCCATCTCCTCCAGCGCCGTAACGCTCTCTGCCCGCCCTTCGGCAGCTGCTGTAACGTGCACACCGGTTGCGCTGACGTTGTCGCTGCTCAACAGATTGGGCGGCAAAAGTGAGATATCGATAACCTCCCCGGAGGGCACAACATTGACCAGATACTCCATCAAATTGCTCAGCTCACGAATATTGCCCGGCCAGCGGTAGCGTTGCAGAAAGGCCACCACCTCCGGCGCAACGCCGGGATAGACCAGATCCAGCCGGTGCGTATGCAGATGAAGGAAGTAGTGGATCAGCAGCTCAATATCCTGCTGGCGCTCGCGCAGCGGCGGTAAGCGCAGCGGGATCACATTCAGGCGATAGTAGAGATCTTCGCGGAATTTACCCTCGGCGATAACCTGTGCGAGGTTTTGATTGGTGGCGGAGATAATACGAATATCCACCGGCACCGGGTGGCAGGCGCCCACTGGCTGCACTTCCCGCGACTCAATGGCGCGCAGCAGCTTCACCTGCAGGGTTAATGGCATATCGCCAATCTCATCGAGAAACAGGGTGCCATGATTTGCCGCCTGAATAAGACCCGTTTTGCCATTAGCCGATGCGCCGGTAAACGCGCCTTTAACGTAGCCAAACAGCTCGCTCTCCAGCAGATGCTCGGGGATCGCCGCGCAGTTGATGGCGACAAACGGTTTGACGCTGCGGTCGCTCAATTTATGGATCGCTCTGGCGACCACCTCTTTGCCGGTACCGCTCTCGCCAACAATCATCACGCTTGAGGGGACGGGGGCGACGCGGTGAATCAGCTTTTTCAACTGCCGCATCGGGCGGCACTCCCCGATCAGGCTCTCAATTAAGGGCTCCTCGTGGGCGGCGCTTAATTCTGCTGATGAGTGGGACTGGTGAAAGGCCATTAAAAATAACCACTGATCCTGAACCGCATGCAGCTGACCGATAATAAGCTCTTTCTTATCATCGAATGAAACGACATGCAGCATATGGCCGTGGCGGAAATGGTCTTCAAAGGTTAGCGGGCGAAAATGTATACTCTTGCCGATCATATTTCCCGCTGATGCACCGATAATTTTCAGCGCCGAAGGGTTAGCGAATTTAATTTTATGATCGTGGCCTACCACCAGCACCCCCTGATCCATAAATTCAATCATGGTCAAAAAGACTTTCTGAATATTATCGTTGCTGGAGAGATCCTGAAGAAAGCGCGAGACAAATATCGACGAGACATGGCGAACATAATCTGAAAAGGCCTGAATATTATCGTTGATGCGAACTTGCTGCTCATGGGTTAATGCCACCAGGCTAATCACCCCAACACACTGCCCATGATAGATAACCGGGGTGCCGATAAAGGCTTTCTCTTTGCAGTTCGCTTTGCTGTGGCAACCATTACAGAAGGGATCGAAGCGGGAGTGGGTAACCACTTTCTCCTTTTTTGTCTCAACAATGTGGCGCAATAGTTGTGAACTTGTATTTAATTTACGCCCAATTTGCGTATCAAAAATTCCCGTTCCGGCGACCCTGCATAATGAATTATCAACAATTTCCACTTCCAGTTGCAGAACGCTCGCCAGCATTCCGGCGAATTTTTGTATCTTAGGTTGAATCTGCATCAAAATGGAGGGCGTGGTGGATGGAATCATAATCGTCCTTATTTATTGCTCACAAACTTTTAACAGCATCTTTCCGCTCTGCTTTCCGTCGTTGCAGGATAACACTCCCCTTCGCGTATTACGGAATAACCACACCCGACCGCTTTGTGACGAATGGTAAATATGTAATAGCTATCACATTTCGCTATCAATTTGATAATTACGCGGCGCAGTTTATCAATTTAGCGGCTATTTCCCGGTTATTTTTCCCGCACTTTCCATTTCGCCTTTATATCGCCACCGCATCGTCTGTTCACACGCCTCAGCGTATTGATTCTTTTCTGCGCAACTCCGCAAAAATCCGTGATGTGGCTCGCATAATCCCGGCCCTTTACCTCTCTTCCAGCGTGGCTGGCGGGAAGTGGCACACTTATTGTTAGGGTGCCACTACACGCTGGCCGTCGCGCGTCACACTCCCCCCTGCAACCGCACCGCCACGCGTAAGCCCGTCATTCTTAATCAGGATTGCAAAATGAAAACTGTTAATGAATTAATCAAGGAGATCCGCACCCTTCACTCGCATCTGCATGAGAAAGATTTTCTGCTGACGTGGGAGCAGTCGCCGGATGAGCTGAAGCAGGTGCTTGATGTCGCCGCGGCGCTGAAGGCGCTGCGTGCAGAGAATATTGCCACCCGCGTGTTCAACAGCGGGCTGGGCATTTCGGTATTCCGCGATAACTCCACCCGTACCCGCTTCTCCTATGCCTCGGCACTCAATCTGCTCGGCCTCGCGCAGCAGGATCTTGATGAGGGGAAATCGCAGATCGCCCACGGCGAAACGGTGCGCGAAACCGCCAATATGATCGCCTTCTGCGCAGACGCCATCGGCATTCGTGACGACATGTATCTCGGTGCCGGTAACGCCTGGATGCGGGAAGTGGGCGAAGCGCTGGATGACGGCCATAAACAGGGCGTGCTGCCGCAGCGTCCGGCGCTGATAAATCTGCAGTGCGACATTGACCACCCGACCCAGTCGATGGCGGATCTCGCCTGGCTGCGCGAACACTTCGGCTCGCTGGAGGCGCTGAAGGGCAAAAAAATCGCCATAACCTGGGCCTACTCGCCAAGCTATGGCAAACCCCTCTCGGTGCCGCAAGGGATCATCGGGCTGATGACGCGTTTTGGAATGGATGTCACCCTCGCGCACCCCGACGGCTACGACCTGATCCCGGATGTGATTGAAGTAGCAAAAAGCAATGCCGTAGCCTCGGGCGGCAGCTTCCGCCAGGTCAATGATATGGCAGAAGCGTTTAAAGATGCCGATATCGTCTACCCGAAATCCTGGGCGCCCTACACGGTGATGGAGCAGCGCACCGAGTTGCTACGCGCCAGCGATCATCAGGGGCTGAAAGCGCTGGAGCAGCACTGCCTGGCGCAGAACGCCCGCCATAAAGAGTGGGAGTGTACCGAGGCGCTGATGGCGACCACCCGCAACGGCGAGGCGCTCTATATGCACTGTCTGCCGGCGGATATCAGCGGCATCTCTTGCGACGAAGGCGAAGTCGCGGCTGAGGTGTTCGAAAAATACCGCATTGCCACCTACAAAGAGGCGAGCTGGAAGCCCTACATCATCGCCTCGATGATCCTCTGTCGCAAATATGCCGAGCCGGGCCAGCTGCTGGAACAGCTGTTTACCGACGCGCAAAAACGCATTTTGTAACCGTCCGGCAGCCCGGTCGGCCACTTACTGTTTCTGACATTATGGAGAAGGTTAGAACATGTCCGCACTTCCATTGCGTATCAATATTGCAGAAAACCACTTCTTTACCGGCGAAGCCTCGCCGCGCTTCACCCGCCAGCAGGCGCAGCAGGCGCGCCAGTTCCATCAAAAACTGGCGGGCTATCAGCCCACCCCGCTCTATGCCCTGAACGCGCTGGCGGCGTGCGTCGGTGTGGATACGATTCTGGTGAAAGATGAGTCGCAGCGCTTCGGCCTTAACGCCTTCAAAATGCTCGGCGGCGTGTACGCCATCGCCCAGCTGTTGTGTGAAAAATATCATCTTGATATCAACGCCTTCTCGTTTGAGCACTTCAAAGCAAGCAGCAAAGAGAAGCTCACCTTCGCCACCTGCACCGATGGCAACCACGGGCGCGGCGTTGCCTGGGCGGCGCAGCAGCTTGGGCAGAACGCCGTGATCTATATGCCGAAAGGCTCTGCGCAGGCGCGGGTCGATGCCATTCTGCGCCTCGGAGCCGAGTGCATCGTCACCGATATGAATTACGACGATACCGTGCGCTTTACCCTGCAACGGGCGCAAAAAAATGGCTGGGAGGTGGTGCAGGATACCGCCTGGCCCGGCTACACCAAAGTCCCCACCTGGATTATGCAGGGCTACGCCACGCTGATCGATGAGGCAATCGAACAGATGGCCGCGATGGGCTCTCCCCGCCCCACTCACGTTTTCCTGCAAGCGGGCGTCGGCGCAATGGCGGCGAGCGTCCTGAACTACCTGGCAGAAACCTTCGACGCCCGGCATCTCCACAGCGTGATTATTGAGCCGGAGCATGCCGACTGCCTCTACCGCTCGGCCGTGAAGGGGGAGATCGTCAAGGTCGGCGGCGAGATGGAGACCATTATGGCGGGTCTTGCCTGCGGCGAACCCAACCCGCTTGGCTGGACGATCCTGCGCAACTGCGCCAGCCAGTTTATCGCCTGTGAAGATGCCGTCGCCGCGCTGGGCATGCGCGTGCTTGGCCATCCGCTGGGCGACGATCCGCGCATCATCTCTGGCGAATCCGGTGCCGTCGGCGCGGGCCTGCTCGCCGCCATCCCGCTGCACCCGCAGGGCGAGTCGCTGAGAAAAAGCTTACAGCTTAATCGCGACTCGGTGGTGCTGCTGATCAGCACCGAAGGCGATACCGATGCGCAGCACTACCGCGAGGTGGTGTGGGCAGGCAAGCATCCGGCGGCTGAATAATTTCCCCGGCGTTACCGCCAGGCGGCAAGCGTCATAACAGGAGAAGAGAACGATGGCTAAAGCTATCCCGTTTAAACAGATTGTTGAAAAAGCACACCTTTACGAAGCGGAAATGACACGCTTCCTGCGCGATATGATCGCCATCCCCAGCGAAAGCTGTGATGAGAAGCGCGTCGTTCACCGCATCAAAGAGGAGATGGAGCGCGTCGGCTTCGACAAAGTGGAGATCGATCCAATGGGCAACGTGCTCGGCTATATCGGCCACGGCCCGCGGCTGCTGGCTATGGATGCGCATATTGATACGGTCGGCGTCGGCAATATCAAAAACTGGGGCTTTGATCCCTATCACGGGATTGAAACCGATGAGCTGATCGGCGGGCGCGGCGCCTCCGATCAGGAGGGCGGCATGGCCTCGATGGTCTACGCCGGGAAGATCATCAAAGATCTCGGCCTTGAGGATGAGTACACCCTGCTGGTGACCGGCACCGTGCAGGAGGAGGATTGTGACGGGCTTTGCTGGCAGTACATCATTGAGCAGTCCGGCATTCGCCCGGAGTTTGTCGTCAGCACTGAACCGACCGATTGCCAGATCTATCGCGGCCATCGCGGGCGCATGGAGATCCGCGTCGATGTGCATGGTGTCAGCTGTCATGGCTCCGCGCCGGAGCGCGGCGATAACGCCATCTTCAAAATGGCTCCGATTCTCGGCGAGCTGGAGCGCCTGTCGCAACGTCTGGGAAATGATGATTTTCTCGGCAAAGGCACGCTCACCGTGTCGGAGATCTTCTTTACCTCGCCAAGCCGCTGCGCGGTGGCGGACAGCTGCGCCATCTCTATCGATCGCCGCCTCACCTGGGACGAAAGCTGGGAAGGGGCGCTGGAGGAGATCCGCGCGCTACCGGCGGTGAAAAAGGCCGAAGCGGTGGTGTCGATGTACAGCTATGACCGCCCGTCGTGGACCGGGCTTATCTACCCTACCGAGTGCTACTTCCCGACGTGGAAAGTAGAGGAGGATCACTTCACGGTGCGCGCGCTCTACAACGCCTATGAGGGGCTGTTCGGCAGCGCGCCGGTGGTTGATAAGTGGACATTCTCCACCAACGGCGTCTCGATTATGGGGCGGCACGGCATCCCGGTTATCGGTTTTGGCCCCGGCAAGGAGCCGGAAGCCCATGCGCCGAATGAGAAGACCTGGAAGTCGCATCTGGTCACCTGCGCGGCGATGTATGCCGCGATCCCGCTGAGCTGGCTGGCGACTGCGTAGCTTGTCGATGTCACGCCCGCTTGATTTGGCGGCGGGCGTTCTGGAGCCTCTATGCGCGTACTGATTAAAAATGGCCTTATCGTCAACGCTGACAAGAGAGCCTGCGCGGATCTGCTTATCGATGCCGGGCGGGTTAAGCAGATTGCCAGCACGATTGAGGCCGATGCCTCCTGCAAGGTGATTGATGCCGCGGGCTGTTATGTGATGCCCGGCGGCGTCGATGTTCACACCCATTTCAACATTGATACCGGGCTTGCCCGCAGCTGCGACGACTTCTTTACCGGCACCCGCGCGGCGGCTTGCGGCGGCACCACCACGGTGGTCGATCATATGGGCTTTGGCCCGCCCGGCTGCCATCTGCGCCACCAGCTCGGCGTTTACCATAACTATGCCGCCTATAAAGCGGTGATCGACTACAGCTTTCACGGCGTGATCCAGCATGTGAACCACGGCATTCTGGATGAGATCCCGATGATGGTGGAGAGCGGCATCAGCAGTTTTAAGCTCTATCTCACTTATCAGTACAAGCTGAACGATGATGAGATTTTGCAGGCGATGCGCCATCTGCATCTGGCGGGTGCGCTGACCACCGTCCACCCGGAGAACGATGCCGCCATCGCCCAGCGCCGCGCGGCGTTTCTTAATGCCGGGAAAACCGCGCCGCGCTACCACGCCCTGAGCCGCCCGCCTGAGTGCGAAGCCGAGGCGATCGCCAGAGTGATTAATCTCGCGCGGCTGGCTGGCGATGCGCCGCTCTATATCGTGCACCTCTCCAATCAGCTGGGGCTGGAGTACCTGCGCCTGGCCCGCGCGCAGCAGCAGCCGGTGTGGGTGGAGACCTGCCCACAGTATCTGCTGCTCGACGAGCGCTGCTACGAACGCCAGGACGCGCTGAAGTATCTGCTCAGCCCGCCGCTGCGTAATGCCCGCCACAATGATGCGCTGTGGGGCGGCATTGCCGATGGCACGATTGATACCGTCGCCACCGATCACTGCGCCTTTTCGCTGACTCAGCGCCAGACCCTCTCCGGCGGCGATTTCAGCCGCTGCCCGAACGGGCTACCAGGGGTGGAAAATCGCCTGCTGTTGCTCTTCTCCTATGGAGTGATGACCGGGCGTATTTCGCCCGAGCGCTTTGTGGCGCTCACCAGCGCCAACCCGGCCAAACTGTTCGGCATGTGGCCGCAAAAAGGGCTATTGGCTCCCGGTGCGGATGGCGATGTGGTGATTATCGATCCGCAGAGCACCACCACCATTCGCCACGATCGGCTGCATGACAATGCGGACTATTCGCCGTGGGAGGGGTTTATCTGCCAGGGGGCGATCCGCCAGACCCTGTCGCGCGGGCGGGTGATCTTCGATAACGGCGTATTCACCGGCGTTGCCGGCCAGGGGCGCTTTTTACGCCGCCAACCCTTTCAGCCGCTTACGCTGCCGTCAGCGGAACCGTTGCTACAAGAGAGTGTGCTATGAAGAAAAAGATTGTTCTCGCCCTCGGCGGAAATGCGCTCGGGTGCGATCTCGCCGGGCAGATGCAGGCGCTACAGCAAACCGCACAAACTATCGCCGAACTGGTCGCCCTGGGGCACCAGGTGGTGATCACCCACGGTAACGGCCCGCAGGTGGGCATGATCACCCTCGCCTTCGAGGCCGCCGCCAGAACCGAGGCGCACACGCCGATGCTGCCGATGTCGGTCTGCGTCGCCCTGAGCCAGGGCTATATTGGCTACGATCTGCAAAATACCCTGCGTGAAGCTCTGCTCGCCCGCAACCTCGATATTCCCGTTGCCACGGTGATAACCCAGGTGGAAGTGGCGGCGGGCGATGCCGCCTTCAGCCAGCCGGACAAACCGATTGGCTCCTTCTTTTCAGCAGCTGAAGCGCAGGCGCTTATCCGCCAGGGCTACACCATGAAGGAGGATGCCGGGCGCGGCTACCGGCGGGTTGTCGCCTCGCCAAAACCTGTCGATATCATTGAAAAAGAGACAGTAAAAGCGCTGATGGCCGCCGATCAGGTGGTGATCACCTGCGGCGGTGGCGGTATTCCGGTGGTACGTGAGGGGCAGCATCTGCGCGGCGTCAGCGCGGTGATCGATAAAGACTGGGCCAGCGCCACGCTCGCCGACACGATCGATGCCGATATGTTGATCATTCTCACCGCCGTGGAGAAAGTGGCGCTGCACTTCCGCAAGGCCAACCAGCAGTTACTCGACAGGCTCTCCGTCAGGGATGCGGAGCGTTTTATCGCCGAAGGCCACTTCGCCGCGGGTTCAATGCTGCCGAAGGTGGAGGCCGCCGTCGCCTTTGCCCGCTCGCGGCCTGGCCGCCAGGCGCTGATCACCGGGCTACGCCAGGCAAAAGCGGGCATTGAGGGCAAAACCGGCACGCTGATTAGCCAGTAACCGGCGGCCGGGATTGCCCGATCAGCTCACCGCGATCTCCGTTTCGCTCTGTTGGTGTGCGGGCATGTTGAGGCCGAGCAGCCCGCCCGCCGCGCGGTTTTTCACCTGCAGGATCTCCGCCAGTATGCTGATGGCGATCTCCTGCGGCGTCTCGGCGCCAATGTCATACCCTACCGGCGCGCGCAGGCGGGCAAGCGCGCTGTCGCTGACGCCCGTATCGCGCAGCTGGCGCAGAAAGGATTGCACCTTACGCCGACTCGACAGCAGCCCGAGCCACGCAACCGGCTGGTCAATCAGCAGCTCAAGCGCCTCACGATCCTGGCTATGAGTGGCGATCAGCACGTAGTCCTGCGGCTGAATCGCGAGGTTGTCGATCACCTCGACGAAGGTTTGCCCATACACCAGCCGAATGGAAGGGAGAAAAGCATCAGAGGTGAGGCTCTGTAGATAGGTGTCGCCAACGGCGATATCAAACCCGAGCGGCACCGCAGCGTGCGCCATCGCGCGATTAACATGGCCTGCGCCAACCAGCACCAGCCGGGGGCGCAGGCCATGCACGCTGATATGCACCGTCATTGCGCCGCCGCAGTCCGCGCCGACCGCATTCTGCCCGCTGCGCGCCATACGGCCATGAAAAACGCGGGCGGTTTTCTCCCGCAGCGCCTCCAGCGCCTCGTTAATAACGTGGCGTTCAATCACGCCGCCGCCGATGGTGCCGATGATCGTGCCGTCATCGCGAATCAACATCTGCGCAGTGTGCCGGGGGGCTGACCCACGGCTGTCAATAATCTGCGCCAGGGCAAAAGGCCGGTTCTGCTCTTCAAGTTTTGCTGCTTCTGCAAAAATCGTCATAACATCCTCAAGGTTATTTAGTCCGCGCGTGGCACGCTTTTTCACCTTTGAGTAATGCAATATTTATACTCGTCTGCCGTTTTATTTTTTATAAGCGTGAGCCGCGTCGTAAACGAACCTGATATTTGCCTGAAGATTAATCAGTAATAACCACGCTAATACGTAGCGGCAGGCGGGAAATTATCACTCTGATAGTTTCTTTGCGCTTTTTGAGAAAAAGAAAATCACGCCTGCCTGATAACCGCTTACGTGAACACCCGCAACCGGCATAACTTTAGAGACATCTCACACTTTCACGCTCTTTCAACCACTTAAACCAGGAGTGGTGTGATTGTTGCTTTCTCTCCCCTCGCCGCTGCGATGAAAAATAGTGCGGCAATGTCGTTTATCTGAATAAGCCAGAGGAGAGGGTTATGGGAGATATTATGCGCCCCGTGCCGTTTGAGGCGCTGCTGACGCGTATTTTTGCGGAGTATCAGAGCCAGCGGTCAATATTTGGCATTCCCGAACAGCAATTCTATTCAACCGATCGTTCGCGGCCCATTACGGTATTTGGCGAATCCTACGCCACCCCGCTTGGCCCCGCCGCCGGACCGCATACGCAGCTGGCGCAAAATATTATTACTGCCTGGCTGACGGGCGGGCGTTTTATCGAATTAAAAACCGTGCAGATCCTCGATCGCCTTGAGATTGAAAAACCCTGTATTGATGCCGCAGATGCCGGGTTTAATACCGAGTGGTCGACGGAGTTCACCCTGGCAAAGGCCTGGGATGAGTACCTGAAAGCCTGGTTTGTGCTGCATCTGCTCGATGCGGTATTCCCGCAGACGCCGAGAACAGACGAGAAATCGTTTATTTTCAATATGAGCGTCGGCTACAACCTTGAGGGGATCAAGCAGCCGCCGATGCAGACCTTTATCGCCCGCATGATGGACGCCTCGGCAGAGCCAAAATTTCACCTCTATCGCACCACTCTGCATCACTGCCTGAATAACGCCGACTTCCTCGCCCGCCTGCCAAATCACGCCCGCTCGGCCAGGCTGCAATCCCTCTCTGAGCGCATTCCCGCCACGCTGGTGCAGGGGGTGACGCTCTCCACCATGCACGGCTGCCCGCCGGATGAGATTGAAGCCATCTGCCGCTATATGCTGGTGGAGAAGCGGCTCAACACCTTCGTCAAACTCAACCCGACCCTGCTGGGCTACGGGCGCGTACGCGAGATCCTCGACCGCTGCGGCTTTGAGGAGATTGTGCTTAATGAGGAGTCCTTCGCCCACGACTTACAGTTTGCCCCGGCGGTGGCGATGCTGACCCGGCTGATGGCGCTGGCGGTCGAACAGCAGCGCGGCTTCGGCGTCAAGCTGACCAACACCCTCGGCACAGTCAATACCCGCGGCGTGTTGCCGGGCGGCGAGATGTATATGTCCGGGCGCGCCCTCTTCCCGCTCGCCATCAATGTTGCCGCCCGGCTGTCGCGCGCCTTCGACGGCAAGCTGCCCATCTCCTACTCCGGCGGGGCCAGCCAGCTCACCATCCGCGATATCTTCGAGACCGGCATTCGCCCGATCACGCTGGCAACGGATCTGCTGAAACCGGGCGGCTATCTGCGCCTCACCGCCTGCCTGCGCGAGCTGGAGCAGGCGCAGGGCTGGGAGATGACCGCTATTGATGTCGCGCGCCTCGACGCGCTGGCGGAGCGCGCCATCACCATGGCGTACACGCAGAAAGGGTGGAAGCCGGACGATCGCATCGAGGTCGCCAGCCCGCTGCCCGCCACCGACTGCTATGTTGCGCCATGCGTTAACGCCTGCGCCATCAAACAGGATATCCCGGAGTATATTCGCCTGCTTGGCGAGGGCCGCTACGCCGATGCGCTGGCGTTGATTTACCAGCGCAATGCGCTCCCGGCGATGACGAGTCATATCTGCGATCACCAGTGTCAGTACAACTGCACGCGGCTGGATTATGAGAGCGCGGTAAATATTCGTGAGCTGAAGAAGGTGGCGCTGGAAAAGGGGTGGGAAGCGTATCAACGGCGCTGGCATAAACCGGCAGGCTCCGGTTCACGCCATCCGGTAGCGGTGATCGGTGCCGGGCCTGCCGGGCTGGCGGCCGGCTACTTTCTCGCCCGCGCCGGGCATCCGGTAACGCTGTTTGAGCGCGAAGCGAGCGCCGGGGGCGTGGTGAAAAATATCATTCCGCCATTTCGTATACCGCCGGAGCTGATTGAGCACGATATTGATTTCGTGGTGCAGCACGGCGTGAAGATCGTCTACGGCTGCGACCCGCACCTGACCGTTGCGCAGCTGCGAAAGCAGGGTTTCCACTATGTGCTGGTGGCGACCGGCGCGGATCAGAGCCGCGCGGTGGCGCTGGGCGGCGATAACCCGGATATTCACGCCTCGCTGGCGTTTCTG
>Ga0157369_10001157_pt1 | contig 32915 bp, 32 predicted proteins | sample C25metaG_FD_113461 | JGI IMG/M metagenome (GOLD analysis project Ga0157369, IMG submission 113461) | Corn rhizosphere microbial communities from Kellogg Biological Station, Michigan, USA - C2-5 metaG | ecosystem: Host-associated > Plants > Roots > Rhizosphere > Soil | place: USA: Michigan... | reverse complement strand
GACGCGCAGACCGAGCCCATGGAGGTCGAGCCGTTGGAGCCGACCGCCTCGGACACGACCCGGATCGCGTAGGGGAACTCGTCCTTGCTCGGCACCACCGGCACGAGCGCCCGCTCGGCGAGCGCGCCGTGACCGATCTCGCGCCGCTTCGGCGAGCCGACCCGACCTGTCTCACCGGTGCTGTACGGCGGGAAGTTGTAGTGATGCATGTAGCGCTTGCGCGTGTCGATCGACAGTGTGTCGATCATTTGTTCCATGCGGAGCATGTTGAGTGTCGCCACGTTGAGGATCTGCGTCTCGCCGCGCTCGAACAGGCTGGACCCGTGCACGCGCGGCACCACGTTGATTGTCGCCGACAGCGGCCGGATGTCCTTGAGTCCACGACCGTCGATGCGCACACCCTCGCTGATGATGCGTTGACGCACGAGCTTCTTGGTCAGCGACCGGTAGGCCGCGGAGATCTCCTTCTCGCGACCTTCGAATTCGACGCCGACCTTCTCGACGGCAAGTGCCTTGACCCGGTCGAGCTCGGTCTCGCGCTGCTGCTTGTCTGCAATCGTCATCGCAGTGCGGAGCTCGTCCTGCACTGCAGCGGTGACGGCTTCGAGCACGTCGTCGCCGTAGTCGAGGAAGACCGGGAAATCGCGCGTCGGTTTTGCCGCCTTGTCGGCGAGCTCCTGCTGCGCCTCGGCAATCGCCTTGAGGAACGGCTTCGCCGCCTCGAGTCCGCCGGCGACAATCTCCTCGGTCGGCGCCTGCGCGCCGCCGCGAACAAGTTCGACGGTGTTGTCGGTGGCCTCGGCCTCGACCATCATGATCGCGACGTCATCGCCTGCCACGCGGCCGGCGACAACCATGTCGAAGACGGCACCTTCGAGCTCGCTGTGGGTCGGGAACGGGATCCACTCGCCGTCGATGAGGGCGACGCGGACCCCGGCCACCGGGCCGCTGAACGGCAGACCGGCGAGCAGCACGCTGCAGGCGGCGGCGTTGATGGCAACGACGTCGTACAGGTGGTCCGGGTGCAGCGAGAGGATCGTCGAGACGATCTGGATCTCGTTGCGCAGGCCCTTGGCGAACGACGGGCGCAGCGGTCGGTCGGTCAGCCGGCAGGTGAGGATCGCGTCTTCGGACGGACGGCCCTCGCGGCGGAAGAACGAGCCGGGAATCTTGCCGGCGGCGTACTGCCGCTCCTCGACGTCGACGGTCAACGGGAAGAAGTCGAGCTGGTCCTTCGGGTTCTTGGACACGGTCGTCGCGGCCAGAACCATCGTGTCGTCATCGAGATAGACGACCGCGGAGCCCGCGGCCTGCTGGGCGAGCCGCCCGGTCTCGAATCGGATGGTGCGCTCTCCGAGCGCGGTTTTCAGTACTGCCTGGGTGGAGCTGGTGCCCTCCAACGGGCGCCTCCTGTCTTCGGGGCGCTGCCGTTGTGGCGGGGTCGGGCTCCGGTCTTCGATCGAAGCGCTCGGCACGTGCTGTCGAACGCCACTACCGAGGACCGGCGCGCCGGACTACCCATGCCGGCAGCGCCGGATCGGTCTAGCGGCGCAGCCCTAGTCGCTCGATCAGCGAGCGGTAGCGCTGCACGTCTTTCTCCTCCAGGTAGCGCAGCAGTCGACGGCGACGGCCGACGAGCTGCAGCAGCCCACGCTGGGTGTGGAAATCGTGCTTGTGCGCCTTCATGTGGTCGGTCAGGTCGTTGATGCGCCGGGTCAGCAGCGCGACCTGAACCTCGGGGGACCCGGTGTCACCGGTGCCGGTGCCGTATTCGGTGATGATCTGTTGCTTGACGGCGGCGTCGAGCGGCAAGAGGTCTCCAGTCATCCGGCCCAGAGGGTTACACCACAAGGGCAGACGTGTTGCGAACGCGATCAGTGTAGCGGAGCCGCCAGGCGCGCTTGTGATCATGTGAGCAGGCGACGAGACTCCTCCACATCCTTGTGCATTTGTGCGATCAGGGCCTCCACCCCGTCGAACCGCTCCATCCCGCGCAGCCGCTGGGCGAACTCTACCTGCACGTGCTCGCCGTACAGGTCGATGTCGACGTCCAGCGCATAGGCCTCCACCCGGCGCTCGACGCCGTCGAAGGTGGGGTTGGTCCCTACCGAGATCGCCGCGGGGAGGCGACTCCCGTCCGCCCGCGTCAGCCATCCGGCGTAGACCCCATCGGCGGGTACGGCGACGCCGTCCGGGACCTCGACGTTCGCGGTCGGAAAGCCCAGGCCACGGCCCCGCCCGTCGCCGCGGACCACCGGACCCGCCACCGAGTGCAGCCGCCCGAGTCCCTGCGCGGCCGCCTCGACGTCGCCGGCGGCGAGCTGGTCGCGGACCCACGTCGACGAGACGACATCGGCGTCACCGGTGAGCAGGGGAACCGCATCGACGGTGAAGCCGTGCGCTTTGCCGAGCTCGGCGAGAGTCGCCGTGTCACCGGCCTGCTTGTGCCCGAACCTGAAGTTGGCGCCGACGACCACGTGCTCGACGTGCAACGTGTCCACGAGCAGCCGGCGGACGAACTCACCCGGAGACCATTCGGAGATCTCCCGGCCGAACGGCAGCACGAAGACGCGATCGACACCGGCTTCGAGAAGCAACTGCACGCGGCGGTTGAGGGCGGTCAGCATGAGCGGCGCCGGACGGCCGACGACCTGCGCCGGGTGCGGGTCGAACGTAACGATGACCGCCAAGTCGCCGCGGCGCTTTGCTTCGGCGACGACGCGCTCGAGGATCGAGCGATGTCCTCGATGTACGCCGTCGAACACACCGATGCCGACGACGGTCGGCCCGACGTCGCCAGGCACGTCGGCAAAGCCGTTCCATCGCTGCACCGGCTCAGCCTATGCAGCGCTCGTGTCCTCATTCGTCGAACGCACGGAGGGCGGCCACGATCTCGTCGCGCGCATGGGCGATCGACGCTTTCGCCGCGTCGCGCGCCTCGTTGCTCGCGGCTGTCGCCGCCTGCAGGATGTCGCGCCGCATCTTCTCGAGCTCTCGGTAGAGGGGGCTGAGCCCGTCAGCCGACGTGCGGCGACCCGCCGATCGGGCTTCCCGTCGTACGTCTCTGGCGGCCGCCTTCAACTCTTCGCGGAGCTCGCGCACCGACTCGCGAACCTCTGACTTCAGGTCCTTGGCGAGGGCCGACACTGACTGTGCGATGTCGCGCTCCAGATCCTTCAGTGCATCGCCGTTACGTCGCAGCTCCTCGCGACCTGCATCGGTGAGGCGGTAGGTCTTGCGACCGTCGCTCTCGTCGTGCTCGATCAAACCCTCGGCTTCCAACCGAGAGAGTCTCGGATAAACCGTGCCCGCGGACGGCGCGTAGAGACCGAGGAAGCGATCCTCGAGTGAGCTGATCACCTCGTAGCCGTGCCGCGGTTGCTCGTCGAGCAACTTCAGCAAGTACAGGCGCAAGGCGCCGTGTCGAAAGACGGCAGTCATGCCACCGAACTCCGTGCCAGCAGGGCCACATTGCCGGAGACGGTCCGCCCGCGGAAGTTGCCATCCCCGGCACCGACGCAACCAACAAGCTTGCGCGATGCGGGATGCGACTGCACGTGGAGCTCGTCGAACGCCGACGCCACATCACCCGACGTGGTCAGCACGTCGACCTTGAGCGCTGCGTCGTCCGGCAGCCGCACCGTCACGTCGCCGGACACCGTCGTCACGTCGATCGCAAGCTGATCCGCGGTGCGCACGTCGAGCACGACATCGCCGGAGATGCTTCGAGCGCGTACCTTGCTCGGCGCGCCGTCGACGACGGTCAGGCTTCCAGACACGGTCTTCAAGGAGATGTCGCCGGCGACGCGCCGGCCTTCGACATCGCCCGAGACCGACTCCACCTGAACGTCGCCCTCGGTCTGGTCCAGCACGATGTCCCCGGACACGCAGCGCACCTTCACTCCGCCGGTCAGGCCAGCGACGACCGCGTCCGCCGTGACCACACCCACCGAGGCGGTCGCGCCCGCCGGCACTGCGACGGCGACGACGGCACGGCGACGGTCCCGCGACGCCTTGAGCCACCCGAGCACGCCGTGCCACTGCAGCTCTTCGTGCGCGATCGTGAGGCGACCGCCGCTGGTCTGCACGATCACCGGCACCCCGTCGATCTCGGTGACCTCCACCGTCGTCGGTCCGTCCGTCGTGATGACGTCCACGTGCCCGGCGACCAGTCGAACGTCGACGGAGGTGATCGCCTCGTCGATCTCGAGTGTGGTCGGTTGTTCGACTGTCCAGTCGGCCATCTCGCGCCCTCCGAGCCCATAAACGCGATACATCGCGATTGACGCGACACGCTATATCGCGTCTCGAGGCACGTCAAGATATATCGCGACTCCCTGCTGGCGGGCGCGCCTCAGCCACCACCTCTCCCACTTCGGTTAGCAGGCGACCACTTTTCGCGCCCCGCCACGGCGTGTCGTGGTCTTGCGCTAACCGAAGTGCGAGATGAAGACGACCAATGTCTTGAGCCGGTGGTCGCGCTCCTCGGCCAGTGCGACGACGTGGCCGTCGGGACCGAAGACACCGTGTACGCCGACGGGCAGACCCGCGCTCTCGACCCGTTGACCGAGGCAGAGCCGCCGCACCGCTTCGTCGTCGACGTCGACGCGAGGAAATGCCGTCGTTACTGCGTCGTCGAGGCCGACGAGGTCGAAGCATGCGGCAACCTCGTCCAGCGTTTTCGCCTGGTCGAGACCGAAGGCGCCGACGCGGGTGCGACGCAACCGGGTGAGATGCGCGCCCACACCGAGCCGCTCCCCCACATCACGCGCCAGCGCGCGCACATACGTGCCGGTCGAGCAGCTGACGCACACGTCGACGTCGTCGCCGTTGCGCCCGACCACGTCGAAGCGCGACACGTGAACCGGCCGCGCCGCAAGCCGAACAGGCTCGCCTTTGCGAGCCAACGCGTATGCACGCGCACCGTTGACTTTCACCGCCGAGACCGCAGCAGGCACCTGCTCGATGTCACCGACGAACATCGCGACAACGTCGGCCAGATCTGCGTCGGTCACGGACGAGGCGTCGCGCGTTGCAACGACGTCACCTTCGGCATCGTCGGTCGTCGTTTGCACACCGAGCCGTAACGTTGCTTCGTAGTCCTTGTCGTGCAAGGCCAGATGACCGAGCAGTTTGGTAGCCCGTCCCATACCAACGATGAGGACGCCGGTCGCCATCGGATCGAGCGTGCCGGCATGACCGACGCGTCTAGTGCCGGAGACCTTGCGAATTCGCGCAACGACATCGTGCGAGGTCCAACCGGCGGGTTTGTCGACGACGACAAGGCCGTCGGTCACAGTGACGGCGATTCCTCGAGTGCAGCGCGCAACCGGTCGGCGGTCTCGTCGACCGACGAGTGCGAAGTGAACCCGGCCGCCAGCTTGTGCCCGCCCCCACCCAGCGCCGCGCAGGCAGCGCCGACATCCGTGCCGCCGCGCGAACGCGTCGAGACGCGGAAGCTGCTGTCAACGTCCTGCTTGAAAATCGCAGCAACGTCCGCTTCGCCCGTGCTGCGTATGACGTCGATCGCCGGCTCGATCTCTTCAATGCCGATGCCGGCGGCGTGAAGGTCGTCTTGCGTCGTCCACGTCCACACCAAGCCACGACCAGAGGCCGCGTCCGGCTCGAGCCGAACTCGATCGAGCGCAGCGGCCAGCAGCTGCACGTAGCCGAACGGCCTGCTCCCCCAAAGCTCCTGAGCAACAACATCAGGCTGCGCACCCGCGGCGAGCAGCCGGGCCGCAATCTGGTGCACCGCGGGCGTAGTGACCGAGTGCTGAAAAGAACCGGTGTCGGTGACGATTCCGACGTAGAGAAGCGTCGCCGTCTCGACGTCGATCCGACTATGCAAACGCTCGACCAGCTCGGTGACGATGACGGCCGTCGCAGCCGCCGACGTGTCGACGAGTTGTACGCCGGACAAGCCGCTGTTGTGCGCGTGATGGTCGATGACGAGCACATGTCGCGCGGTGTCGGCCAGCGGAGCCAGAACGCCTAGTCGGTCACGGCTGCCGGTGTCGAGCACGACCAACAACTCCGGGTCCGGAGCGACCTGGTCAGGATGGACGACGAGGTCGATGTCGGGCAACCACGTGTACGTCGACGGCACCGACCACCGTGCGTCGCCCCAGGTGCACGTGACGTCGATCCCCCGGTCCCGAAGGATTCGAGCGAGACCGAGCATGGAGCCCAGTGCGTCGCCGTCCGGCGCCACGTGGCAGACGAGGGTCGCCTGGCCGACTTGCGACAGCAGGTCCACTGCTGCTGTCCAGGTCTGCGCCGCAAGCGCCGTCGTGGCTGTCACTCTTCGTCGTGGCGGTATGGGTCCGCGTCACCGGCATACGACGCGTGCTCGGCGATGGCGTGCACCGTTTCGTCGATGTGGCGCGCTTTCTCGAGCACCTCTTCGATGTGACGGGCGTTGTCAGGTATGGCGTCGAGCACGAACGCGAGCGACGGAGTGTGCTTGAGCCCGGTGCCGCGGCCGACAGCGCTGCGGATCACGCCTTTCGCGCTCTCCAGCGCCTGTGCCGTGTCGGCACGAACGGTGTCGTCACCCCAGACGGTGTAGAAAACGGTCGCTTCGCGCAGGTCGGGCGTCATCCGGGCATCGGTCACGGTCACCATGCCGAGCCGAGGGTCCTTGACCTGCCACTCGATAACGTTGGCAACGATTTCCCGGACCCGCACACTCATGCGGCGCGTCCTCGCTTCGTCAGCCACGTCGCGCCCCTTTCAGTCCTCGTCCCCATAGAGCCGCCGGCGGGCGGAGAGCAACTCCACCTCCGGCCGACCGGCCACCATCCGCTCACACGCGTCGAGCACGTCCCGACAATGGGCCGCATCCGCGGCGACCACCGCCACTCCGATCTGCGCGCGTCGATGCAAATCCATCGCGCCCGACTCGGCGACGGCGACGTCGAACCTCCGTCGCAGTTCCGCCACGATCGGTCGCACCACTCCCCTCTTCTGCTTCAGCGACGCAACATCGCCGAGCAGCAAGTCGAACTCCACCGTGCCTAGGAACATCTCGACCTGTCAGCGGCTGAACGACCTATGACTCGTTCAGCCGCTGACAACTCCTCTACGCTCTCGGCTTTTCGCGCAACTCGAAGGTTTCGATGATGTCGTTGATCGCGATGTCGTTGTAGCTGCCGAGTGAAATACCGCACTCGAAGCCCTCACGCACCTCGGTGGCGTCATCCTTGAACCGCCGCAGCCCGGCGATGCTGAGGTTCTCCGCGACCACGACGCCGTCACGCACGAGCCGAGCCTTCGAGTTGCGAACGATCGTCCCGCTGCGCACAAGGCAACCCGCGATGTTGCCGAACTTCGACGACCGGAACACCTCGACGATCTCCGCGGTGCCGAGCTGCACCTCTTCGTACTCGGGCTTGAGCATGCCGCGAAGTGCGTTCTCGACTTCCTCGATCGCCTGGTAGATGACCGAGTAGTAGCGAACGTCGACCTTCTCGCGGTCGGCCGACTCACGTGCCTTGCCCTCGGGCCGCACGTTGAAGCCGATGATGACCGCGTCGGACGCCTTGGCCAAGTTGATGTCGTTCTCGGTGATCGCGCCGACGCCGCGGCCGATGATCCGAAGGCCGACCTCGTCCTCGGCACCCACGTCGATGTTGAGCAAAGCGTCTTCCAACGCCTCGACCGAACCCGACACGTCACCCTTGAGGATGAGGTTGAGCTGGTTGACCTCGCCCTGCTTGATCCGCTCGAGAACGTCCTCGAGGGTCAGGCGTCCGCGGCTCTTGGCCAGCTCCGCGAAGCGTTCGCGTGCCTGTCGCTGGTCGGCGATCTGGCGAGCCATCCGGTCCTCCGGCACCACCATGAAGGTGTCGCCGGCGCCGGGAACGCTGGTCAGACCGAGCACCTGCACGGGCCGTGACGGGGGCGCCTCCTCGACGTTGTCGCCGTTCTCGTCGAGCATCGCCCGGACGCGGCCGAACGCGTCGCCGGCGACGATCGAGTCACCGACCCGCAGCGTGCCCCGCTGCACGAGCACTGTCGCGACCGGACCCCGGCCGCGGTCGAGGTGCGCCTCGATCGACGTTCCCTCGGCCGGCCGGCTCGGGTTTGCGCGCAGGTCGAGTGCCGCGTCCGCGGTGAGGACCACTGCCTCGAGCAGGCTCGGAATGCCCGTCCGCGCCACCGCCGAGACGTCGACGAAGATCGTGTCGCCGCCGTACTCCTCCGCGACAAGCCCGTATTCGGTGAGCTGTCCGCGCACCTTCGCCGGGTCGGCGCCCTCCTTGTCCACCTTGTTGACCGCAACGACAACGGGCACGTCGGCGGCCTGCGCGTGGTTGAGCGCCTCGATGGTCTGCGGCATGACGCCGTCATCTGCGGCGACGACGAGGATCGCGATGTCGGTCACCTGCGCACCACGAGCACGCATGGCGGTGAACGCCTCGTGACCCGGGGTGTCGATGAAGGTGATCGTGCGGTCCTTGCTGTCGACCTCGGTGTGCACCTGGTAGGCACCGATGTGCTGCGTGATGCCGCCGGCCTCGCGCGCCTGCACGTTGGCGGACCGGATCGCGTCGAGCAGCTTGGTCTTGCCGTGGTCGACGTGACCCATCACGGTGACGACCGGCGGCCTGGCCTGCAGATCGGCTTCGTCCTCGTCGGCGTCGAACTCGAGGTCGAAGCGCGCCAGGATCTCGGCGTCCTCTTCCTCGGGCGTGACGATCTTGACCTCGTAGCCGAGCTCGGTGCCAAGCAGCTGCAGCGTCTCCTCCGGCGCCGACTGGGTCGCGGTCACCATCTCGCCGAGCTGCGTGAACACGACCTGCACCAACGACGCGGGATTCGCGCCGATCCGGTCGGCGAAGTCGGCGAGCGACGCGCCTCGGGGAAGCCGGATGGCCTCACCTTGTCCGCGCGGGACCTGCACGCCACCGATCGTCGGGGCCTGCATGTTGTCGAACTCTTGGCGCCGCTGCTTTTTCGACTTGCGTCCACGCGCCGGGCGACCGCCCGGGCCACGACCGAAAGCGCCTTGCGTCGGGGCACCGCGGCCGCGGCCACCGGGACCACCGGGACGCCCTCCGCCAAAGCCACCAGGGCGGCCCGGGGCACCTGCCGGAGCACCGCCGCCGCCGCCACCGCCGCCTGGACGACCGGCGCCGTAGCCACCCGGACCTCCACCGGGGCGACCCGCGCCGAAGCCACCGCCACCGGGACGCCCGCCCGGACCGCCAGGACCACCGGGGCGGCCGGCACCCGGTGGACCGCCTCGACCGGGCATGCCGGGACGGGGCCCGCCGGGTCGCGGCGGCATCATGCCGGGGGTCGGCGCGCCACCCGGGCGGGGCGGCATGGCCCCGGGGCCGGGTCGAGCGCCACCTGGCACGCCAGGGCGCGGACCGGCGGGACGGGGGACCGGGTCGCGAGTGGTGAACGGGTTGTTGCCCGGGCGCGGCGCGCCGGGGCTACGCACTCCGGGCGGGGCCGGGCTGCGTGGCCCGGGCGCGACCGGCGCAGTAGCCGCTGCCGCAGCCGGGCGCTCGTCCTCGTCGTCGTCGTCGCGCACGATGACCGGCTCGACCTTGGGGAAGACCTGCTCGATCGGGGTGTCCAGCGTCGTGGTGGGCGCCGGCGGCTCCGCAACGGGAGGCTCCTCCGCGGCGGCCGGAGCGGCCTTCTTCGCGGCCGCCTTCTTCGCCGGAGCGGCGCCGTCGCCGTCAGTCGCCTCGACCTTGGGGAAGGCGGCCAGCACCTTCGCCACGACAGGTGCCTCGATCGTCGACGAGGGCGTTTTGACGTACTCGCCGTTGCTGTTGAGCCACTCGATCAGCTCTTTAGATGTCTTGCCGATCTCCTTGGCAAGAGCAGAAACGCGGGCCTTGGCCACTTCTCTCCTTCGTGGCCCACGTTTGTCGCGCAGGCCGGTCTACCGCTTGGCGGTGCTCATCGGTGCTGGCTCATCGAGCGCTCATCGTTGTCGTCCGCTCTCTTTCGGGACTGGTCTGCTTCGGGTGACCCACTCCCGCACTCCGTCGGCGTCGTACGGGCCGGTCAGGCGCAAGGCCCGACCGAACGCCCGCCGCCGCTCGGCTAGTGCCAGGCACTCGGTGTTGGGGTGCAGGTGCGCCCCGCGACCGGGTAGCCGCCCCCGCGGGTCGGGAACGATCTCGTCCCGGACCGCGACGACGCGCAGCAGGTCGGACTTCGCAGAACGGACCCGACAACCGATGCACATTCTTACTGGGCAGGTGTGCCGGGGATCCGACCGCTCGGTCACTGCCGCCAGTCTAGCCCGCCGGGCGTGTCGCAGGCGAGATCCATTCTCTGCCGGCGGCTGTCACTCGCCGGCAGGCTCACTGACGGAGTCGGGACGGATGTCGATCCGCCACCCGGTCAGGCGGGCCGCGAGCCGTGCGTTCTGCCCCTCCCGGCCGATCGCGAGCGAGAGCTGGTAGTCGGGCACGACCACCCGCGCTGCCCGAGCGCCGGCGTCGACGATCTCGACCGAGTTGACCTTTGCGGGCTGCAGCGCCTCGGTGAGGAACTCCGCCGGGTCGGAGTGCCAGTCGACGATGTCGATCTTCTCGCCGTGCAGCTCGTTCATCACCGCGCGGGCGCGCGCGCCCATGGGTCCGATGCAGGCGCCCTTGGCCCGCACCGTGGGCACATTCGACGCGACGGCGATCTTGGTGCGATGTCCTGCTTCACGCGCGATCGCGCAGATCTCCACCGATCCGTCGGCGATCTCCGGCACCTCCATGGCGAAGAGCTTCTTCACCAGGTTGGGATGGGTGCGCGACACGGTGATCTGCGGGCCGCGCAGGCCACGATGGACCTGTACGACGAGGCAGCGGAGCCGCTCGCCGTGCACGTAGCGTTCGCCCGGCACCTGCTCAGCCGGCGGCAGCACGGCCTCGACCCCGCCGAGATCGACGAACACGGGTCCGTCGGCGCGCACCCCGGCGTGAGCCTGGATGACGCCACTGACAACGTCGCCTTCCTTGCCCGACCACTCGGTGAAGGTGGTCTCGTGATGCGCGTCGCGCAGCCGGCTCATGATGACTTGTTTCGCGGTCATTGCGGCGATGCGGCCGAAGTCGCCAGGCGTGTCGTCCCACTCGCGGGTGGTCTCGCCGACCTCGTCCACCTCCTGGGCGAACACCCGCACCTCGCCGGTCTTGCGGTCGAGAACCACGCGCGCATGTGCAGCCGCGCCCTCGGTGTGCTGGTAGGCGGCCAAGAGGGCGGACTCGATCGCCTCGACGACGGTGTCGAACGACACGTCCTTCTCGCGAACGAGCCCACGCAGCGCGGTCACGTCGATGTTCACGCCGCTCCCCCCTTCGGGCGGTCGAACTCGATCTGCACGTGACCGGGGGCCAGGTCCGCGTGGCCGATCGTCCGGCTCTCGCCGTTGACATCGAAGGTGACCGCCTCGTCGTCTGCCGCCACCACACGGCCGGTCAGACCACCGGCCTTGACCATCCGGCCCGTGGCGCGCCGCCAGTGGCGGGGCTCCGTGAGCGGCCGGTCGACACCGGGTGAGGTCACTTCGAGGGTGTAGGGCGCGTCGCCGACCGAGTCCGCCGAGTCGAGGGCGTCGGACACGACCCGCGACACCTCCGCGACCGCGTCGAGGTCGACGCCCCCGTCGCGATCGACGATCACACGGATCACCGAGCGCCGCCCGGCGGCAGAGACCGTGACGTCCTCGAGGTCGAAGCCCGCGGCGGTGACAACGGGCGCAAGAGCGGACCGGACCCGGTCCCGGGAGACAGCGACCATCGCTTGACCTCCCGTTCCTTCAGTTGTGCCCGTGTCGTGCGCGGTCCGTGACCCGGCTGGACTGCTGCGACCGAGTTTAGGCGTGAAAGACTCGCATCGGTGAGTTCCGCGGGCGGCATCAGCAGGCGGGCCCTGCTGGTGGGGGCGGGCGCGGGAGTCCTCGGCTCGGTCGGCCTGGTCGGTTGCACCCCGGCTCGGACGCGCACGGTGACCGACCCGGACGAGGCCGCCCTGACAGCCGCGCGGCAGACCGAGCTGACGCTGCTCGCGAACTACGCCGTCGCCGATCCGGCGTACCAGGTCCATCTGTCCCACCTGCGCGCGCTCGGCGGCAACGCCTCGAGCCCGGCGCCCACATCCACAGGCGCGACCTCGCCTCGGGAGGCGGCAGCAGCGCTGGCGGCGAGCATCCCCTCGCTTCAGGCGGCGGCCATCTCCGCCGTGCGGGGCCGCAACGCTGCCGTGCTGGCAAGCGTCGCCGCGGCGCACGCTGCAGCGGGGCGCGCATGACCGGCGTCGAGGCGCTTGCTCGAGCGGTGGCCGCAGAGCAGCAAGTGATCTACGGCTACGGGGTTGCCGGCGCGCACCTGACCGGCCCCCTGGAAAGAGTCGCCCTCGCCGCTTTGGACGTGCACCGGACTCGCAGGGACCGCCTCATGCAGCTCCTGAGCGCCGCCGGTGGGCACACGCCGGTAGAGGCACCGGCTTACGCCCTTCCGTTCGCGGTCACGACGCCCTCGAACGCCCGCGCGCTGTGCGCCCTGCTCGAAGACGGTTGCACCGGAGCGGCTTGGGACCTGACCGCCGGCACGGCACCGCACAGTCCCGCTCGATCGCTCGCGGTCACCTGGCTCGGCGACGCCGCCGCTCGTGCGGCGCAATGGCGCGGTCGTGGCGCGGCCGTGCCGGCCTTGCCCGGCCGGCCCTGATCTGACCGGCCGCGGTGGTCAGACGGCGGTCGGGTCCACCAGCAGCATCTCGCCGGGCAGGAGCAGACCGGGGTTCGCACCGATGGTCTCGCGGTTGTCGGCGTAGATCCGATGCACGAGCGCCACCAGGCGAGCAGTGGTGAGATGGCTGCCGAGCTGTGCCCGCGAGATTCGGTAGAGAGTGTCGCCGGAACGCACGAGGTGCAGGTGAGCCGCCGCGGAGCGACCGTGGCGCACAACGACCAGCTCGAGGGTGAGCGTTCGGGCGATGGTGTTGCTCGGGCTGCGGTAACCGAGCCGCACGGTCGTCTGCCCGAAACCCCTCGCGGCGAAGAGGACGAACTCGTTGGAGTTGCCACCGACGCAAGGAGACGGCACGCATGCGCCGGTGCCGGTCGAGGCGAGCCCGAGGAATTGGGCGACGGCGGCGTTCGGCCGTTGCAGGACCTCCCACTGGAAGCCGCACGTCTCGCACGCGGTCAACATCAGTTCGACGCGGGAGTCGCGGTGCATGACGATGTGTCGGCCATTGTGCGGATTCGCGACGACCCGCGTCGGCGCCGACGTCGACGAAGCGAAGGAGGTGGGCGCAGCGACAGCAGTGCCGGGCGCGAAGACTGCGACCGCGGCCACAGCCGCGAGTATCGAGACGCCAAGTTTCCTGGCTGAGTTGGCCATGACCCCTCCCCGTGTGACGACGGGGCGGACGTTACTCGCTTGCCTGCCACCTCGTGACAAGTTCCAGAAGCTCCGTGAGCTCGGTGATCACACCGTCGGGCGCGACCTCGGCCCTCGGGACGTAGTCGTTGCGCACCCAGACAGTGCGCATGCCGAGCGCCGCGGCGCCGGAAACGTCATCGTGGAGCCGGTCACCGACGAACACCGCCGTCGCGGCGTCCACCTCCATCGCGCGCAAGAGCGTATTGAACGCTTCCGCGTGCGGTTTCACGTGTTCGAGGTCGCTCGTATAGACGCGGGCGTCGAACAGCTCGAGCAACCCGTCTCGCGCCAGCACCTGCTCGTGCCATTCGCGAGGCCAGTGCGTGTTCGACAACAAACCGAGTCGCAGGCCCTGCCGTCGCAGCTCCGTCAGCACGTCGCGCGCGTCATGCCGTGGGTAGCTCGCAGGCGCCCAGTGTTCGAGGTACGCCGCGATCGCATCGTCGTGCAGCACATCGTCGACGGGTAGCCCGGCCGCCGCGGTCGCGTTGCGCAGCACCTCTGCCGTCGTCGCGCTGCGCAAGGTCGAGGTCGTGCGTTCCCAGATCTCGCGTTCGGCGGCGAGCAACGCCTCGGCGACCTCGGCCTGCCGGTCCGGAGCCAAAACCTGGGCGGCGACAAGCCAGCCATCAATCATGTCCACGTTGTGGAACGGCGTGATCGTGCCGCCCCAGTCGAACAGGACTGCCTTGATCAGGACGCCAGCTCGCTGACGACGCGATCGAGCGCGACGTTGCGTCGCTCGCCGCTCCTGCGGTCCTTGACCTCGACCTGGCCCTCGGCGAGCGCCTTGCCCACGATGACGATCACGGGCATGCCCAGCAGGTCGGCGTCGGCGAACTTCTCGCCGGCGGTGGCACCCCGATCGTCCAGAAGCACTCTCTTCCCGGCGGCTTCCAGGTCACGCGCGAGCTGCTCGGCGGCCGCCAGTTGCTCACTTGGCTCTCCCGGCTTCGCCTTGCCGACGGGCACGAGGTGCACGTCGTACGGAGCAATCGAAGCCGGCCACACCAGCCCCGAAGCGTCGGCGGATTGTTCCGCGATCGCCGCGACTGCGCGGGAGACGCCGATGCCATAGGAACCCATCGTGATGCGTATGGGGTCGCCGTCCGCGCCCTGCGCGTCGAGCTCGAACGCGTCGGCGTACTTGCGGCCGAGCTGGAAGATGTGTCCGATCTCGATGCCTCGCGCGATCTCCAACGCGGACCCGCATCGCGCACACCGGTCGCCGTCGCGGATCTCTACCGCGCCCAGCTCCCCGGCAGGTTCGAAGTCGCGACCGCGCACCACATAGGCGGCGTGCTGGTCCTGCACATTGGCGCCGGTCACCCACGCGCTTCCGGGAACAACCAGGGGGTCGACGACGTAGCGGATGCCGATCTCGGCGAGCAGCTGCGGACCGATGTAGCCGCGCACGAGTCTCGGTTGCTTGGCGAGATCTTCCGCGTCGGCCTGCTCCACCTCGACCGGATCGAGCTGGCCGCCGATCCGCTTGAGGTCGACCTCGCGGTCGCCCGGCACCCCGACGACGAGCAGCTCCCAGTCCTTGCTGCCGGGCTCACGCGTCTTGAGCACGACGTTCTTCAAGGTGTCGGCGCCGCTGAACGTCTGGCCGAGCTGCATGCTGTTGAGGCGGTCGACGAGTGTCTCGATGGTCGGCGTGTTCGGAGTGTCGAGCACGACCGACTCGGGATGCGAGGACGGGTCTTGCTTCGGCGGCGCCGCGATCTCGACCGCCTCCGTGTTGGCCGTGTAGTCGCAGTTGGTGCACTGGACGAAGGTGTCCTCGCCGTTCGCCGCTGGTGCGAGGAACTCCTCGCTGGCTGATCCCCCCATGGCGCCGGAGACAGCGAAAGCGATGCGGTAGTCAAGTCCCAGTCGCTCGAAGATCCGCTGGTAGGCGACGCGATGGTCGTCGTAGGACTTCTGCAGCCCGGCGTCGTCGAGGTCGAAGGAGTAGGAGTCCTTCATGACGAACTCGCGGCAGCGCAGCAACCCCGCACGCGGGCGGGCCTCGTCCCGATACTTGGTCTGGATCTGGAACAGCGTCAGCGGGTAGTCGCGGTAGGAGGAGAACTCACCCTTGACGAGCAGGGTGAACAACTCTTCGTGCGTCGGACCGAGCATGTAGTCGGCGCCCTTGCGGTCCTGCAACCGGAACACGCTGTCGCCGTAGTCGGTCCATCGACCACTCGCCTCGTAGAACTCTCGCGGCAGCAGCGCCGGGAACAGCACCTCCTGCCCCCCGATGCGCTGCATCTCCTCGCGCACGACCTCACCGATGGTGTCGAGGATGCGCTTGCCGAGCGGCAGCCAGGTGTAGATCCCGGGCCCAGTACGACGGATGTAACCGGCGCGCACGAGAAGACGATGCGACGGCACCTCGGCGTCCGCCGGATCCTCACGCAGCGTGCGCAGGAACATCTCGGACATCCGGGTGACCATGTGTCGAGGTTATCCAGCGCCGGCAATCGAGTTCGTCAGAAGAGCACTGACATGAAGGTGCCGACCGTGCGGAAGCCGACGCGCTCGTAGCAGCGACGAGCCGGGAGGTTGAAGTCGTTGACGTAGAGGGAGACGACCGGCGCGATCGAGGCCCTGCACTCTCGTACGACGGCCGCCATGCCGGCCACCGAGAGGCCCTCGCCGCGCCTGGTCGGCTCGACCCACACTCCTTGGATCTGGCACACGTTGCGAGTGGCGGCACCGACCTCTGCCTTGAAGAGCACGCGGCCGTTGTCGATGCGCGCGAATGACCGGCCGGAGCGCACCAGCTCGCTCACCCGCGCCCGATACAGCGTGCCGCCATCCGCCGCGACCGGTGAGACGCCGACCTCCTCGGTGAACATCGCGATGCTCGCCGGGAGGAGCACCTCGAGCTCGTCCAGGGTGACCCGACGCACGCCGAAGTCAGCCGAAACCGCCGGGTCCGTCTCGATGGCCATCAGCGGTTGGTCCGGCCTGATGTCGCGAGCACCCCCCCAGGCCGGTTCCAGAGCCCGCCACAGCGGCGCCACGAGATGCTCGGGGCCGACGATGGACGAGCACCGCCGACCGTGTCGGCGGGCACGATCGGCAAACGCGTCGATCGCCGCCTCGTCAGCGGCGGCCGGAACCAAGTTGGCGCCCGAGTAGCAGAGGCCGGTCAACCGCCCGTCGACGACGTGTCCCCACATCTCTGCTCCCAGCCGCCACGGATCAAGACCGGCCGCCTCGACCCGTGAGAGCACGAAGACGTTGTCAACCGCGTCTTTGCCGAGCAGCTCGAGCACCGACGGCAGGTCACGGTCGTCGAGAACGCGTATGGGCGAGCTGCGAAGCACGGGCGGAGTCGGAACCGTCAGGTGACGGAGATCGACGGCTCGCCGGACATGACACCGGCGGCCTCCATCTCCTCGGCGAGGCGCATGGCCTCCTCGACGAGCGTCTCCACGATCTGCGCCTCGGGGACGGTCTTGATCACCTCGCCTTTGACGAAGATCTGCCCTTTGCCGTTGCCGGACGCGACACCGAGGTCGGCTTCGCGTGCCTCGCCGGGACCGTTGACGACACAGCCCATGACGGCCACCCGAAGCGGCACGGTCATGCCTTCGAGCCCTGCTTGCACCTTCTCGGCGAGCGTGTACACGTCGACCTGCGCCCGGCCGCACGACGGACACGAGACGATCTCGAGCCGCCGTTGTCGCATGCCGAGCGACTCGAGGATGGCGATGCCGACCTTGACTTCCTCGACCGGTGGCGCGGAGAGCGACACACGAATCGTGTCACCGATCCCTTCGGCCAGGAGTGCACCGAATGCGACCGACGACTTGATGGTGCCCTGGAACGTCGGTCCGGCCTCCGTGACTCCGAGGTGCAGCGGGTAGTCACAGCGTCCGGACAGTTGTCGATAAGCCTGGATCATCACGACGGGGTCATGGTGCTTGACCGAGATCTTGATGTCGCGGAAGCCGTGCTCTTCGAAAAGTGAGCACTCCCAGAGTGCGCTTTCGACCAACGCCTCGGGCGTCGCACGACCATGCTTCTCGAGCAGGCGCTTGTCCAACGAACCCGCGTTGACACCGATCCGGATCGGCACGCCGGCGGATGCCGCCGCCTGGGCGATTTCTTTGACCTTGTCGTCGAACTGTTTGATGTTGCCGGGGTTGACGCGCACAGCGGCACAGCCGGCATCGATGGCCGCGAAGACGTACTTCGGCTGGAAGTGGATGTCGGCGATCACCGGGATCTGGGAGTGCTTGGCGATCTCCGGCAGCGCGTCCGCGTCGTCCTGGCTCGGACACGCGACACGAACGATCTGACAGCCGGCGGCGGTGAGCTCCGCGATCTGCTGCAGCGTCGCGTTGACGTTGGCGGTCAATGTGGTCGTCATTGACTGGACGCTGACCGGCGCTCCTCCGCCAACCATGACGCCGCCGACGTCGATCTGACGGGTCTGCCGGCGTGGTGCGAGCGGCTCAGTGGGCAGCTCGGGCATCCCGAGCGATACGGCCGTCACGACGCATTCCTTTCCGCGGTCACTGGATGCTGATCGGGTTGACGATGCCGGCGTAGAGAAGCAGGAGCGAGACGCCGACAAAGGCGGCGAATACAGCGTAGGTGACCGGCATGATCTTCATGATGTCGACGCGGCCGGGCTCCCTCCGACCGAAGAGGCGATAGACCCGGCGTCGAGCCTGCTCGAACAGGACGATGGCAACGTGTCCGCCGTCCAAGGGCAGCAGGGGCAGCATGTTGAGCGCGCCGACGGCGAAATTCAGCGACGCAGTGAGCGCAATCAGCCGCGCCAATCGTTCGCCGAACGAGACCTTGACCTCAGCGATCTGGCCGCTCACCCGCGCGATGTCGACGACACTGGCGGCGCCCTCGGTCGAGCGTTTCTCGCCGCGCAGGATCTGGGAGATCTCGTGCGGCAACTGACCGAACGCCTTGACGGTCTCGACCGTCATCTCCCCCAACGTCGAGAACGTCCGCGGCACGGCGCCGAGGACGCTGACCGGCTGTTGCTCCTCCACCGGCGAAATGCCGATCCGGCCGATGGTGCGCCCGTCCTGCTGCATCGCCAGGGGAGTGAGCGTCACATCGACGTCGTGACCGTCTCGGAGCACCGTGAGCGTGACCGGGTGGTTGGGGCTCGCGACGATGCTCGACCGCAGCTCGTCGTACGACGACAAGCGCCGTCCGTCGAGCGCGACGACGCGATCACCGTCACGCAGCTTGCCGGATGCGGGTGCGCGCGGATCTGTCGACGAACACGCGACCGCGTTCGGGTTCAGCGGCAAGCATTTGCTGACGGTGCCGATCTTCAAGGTGGTCGTCGTGTTCAAGATGTCGCCGGTTGTCGCGATGACGAGAAAGAGGAGCACGATCGCGATGATGAAGTGCACGATCGATCCGGCGGACAGGACGACCAGTCGCTGGGACGCGGGATGCTTGTAGAAGACCCGGTCCTCATCGCCCGGCTCGATGTCTTCGAGCTCGGTCATCCCGATGATCTTCACGAAGCCACCGGCCGGGATGGCCTTGACGCCGTACTCCGTCTCACCACGGCGGGTCGACCAGAGCGTGGGTCCGAACCCGACGAAGAACCTGCTCGCCTTCATGCCGTAGCGCTTGGCGGTCAAGAAGTGACCTGCTTCGTGCAACATGACGGACACGAGCAGGGCGACGACGAAGAAGACGACGCCGAATGTGTAACTCATGCGGACGTCACCATCTCCCGAGCCCGCGCACGGGCCCACCGCTCTGCATCAAGCACGTCCTCCAAGGTCGGTTCGCGCACGGCGTCGTGATCGGCGACGACACCGGCCACGGTGTCGACGATTCCGAGGAACGACAGGCGACCGGATGCGAACGCCTCGACTGCTTCCTCGTTGGCCGCGTTGAAGACCGCCGGCGCCGTGCCTCCGCGGCCTCCTACCTCTCGGGCGAGCTGCACGGCCGGGAACGCATTGCTGTCCAAGGGTTCGAACGTCCATGACGGTGACTGCGTCCAGTCGACGGCACTCGCCGCACCGTCGACCCGGTCCGGCCAGCCCATCGCGAGGGCGATCGGCAGATGCATGTCCGGGGGACTCGCCTGCGCAATCGTCGACCCATCGACGAACTCCACCATCGAGTGGATGACCGACTGCGGGTGCACGACGACCTCGATCGCGTCGTAGTCGATAGCGAACAGCCAGTGCGCCTCGATCACTTCGAGGCCCTTGTTGACCAACGTCGCCGAGTTGATCGTCACCACCGGCCCCATGTTCCAGGTCGGGTGCGCGAGCGCCTGCTCGGGTGTGACGTCGACCATGTCGCAACGCCGTCGACCCCGGAACGGACCGCCGCTCGCGGTCAAGATCAGCCGCCGCACCTCGGAGGCGGCGCCCGCCCGCAGGCACTGCGCAAGCGCGGAGTGCTCGGAGTCGACCGGCACGATCTGCCCCGGTCTAGCCCGCTGAGTGACAAGGGAGCCGCCGGCGACCAGCGACTCCTTGTTGGCCAGCGCGAGCACATGGCCCGCGTCAAGAGCCGCGAGCGTCGGCGCAAGGCCGATGGAGCCGGTCATGCCGTTGACGACGAGGTCGGCGGTCGGCCATGCCGCGACCTCGGCGGCGGCGTCCGGGCCCGCCAGCAGCTTCGGCATCGCGAAGTCACCACGGTCGTAGCCGCGGCGCTGCGCCTCGGCGTAGAGGGCGAGCTGGACGTCCTCGGCGGACGTGGCCCGCGACACCGCCACCGCCTCGACGCCGAGCTCGAGCGCCTGAGCCGCCAGCAGGTCCGGTCGGTCACCGCCCGCGGCGAGGGCCACCACCCGGAACCGGTACGGGGCGCAACGAACGACGTCGATCGCCTGCGTGCCGATCGAGCCGGTCGACCCGAGCAGCACTATGTCGCGCGTCACACCCCTATTGTCGCCCCTCCCAGGCTGACCGGGCGGGGCTAGATCAGGATCGCGACCTCCGGGCTGTCGTGATGTGGGTCGCGTGTCGTGGGCTGTAGGCAGGTGGAGTCGACGAAGGTCGCGGCGATGCGCCCGTCCGGGAAGAAACCGACGCTTTCATAGTCGAAGCGAGGCATCGTCAGTGATGTGACGTCGTTGCCGGTCTGGATGTCGCCCTTACCCACGAGATAGGTGCGCAACAAGTGCGGAGCCGGGTGGGAGATGTCGACCCGGAAGACGATGTCGTGTCCGTGGTGCTGCGCGTCGTCCCATCGGCTGCTCACCGCTGCCTGGCCGAGCTTGCCGTTGGCAATGACGTTGAACAGGTCTGATGTCTCCAGCTGCGACGCCACGCCGGCCGGAGGGGCCAGTTGCGTGGTCGACCAGTGCACGCCGCCGTCCCGTGAGGTCGCCAGAGTGAGCGACGCGTTGCCCGGGTTGGGGTAGACCTCGGTGAGGTAGCCGCGCGAGTCTTGCCGCACCTCGCCCTGGAGGGCGCCGACCAACCGCACGCACTGCCACTTGGCGGTGGCCGGATCCAGCCGCGCAACGGTGCAAGCCTGATTGCCGGTGATGTCGTCCGTGTTGTTGGTGCGGAGCAAACCGCCGCTGGTCAACGGGATGTTCCCGGTCCAGGGGTGCGGCTGCCACCAGTCGGCAGCGGGGTTCGGCTTGACAGGGATGTGGTAGCGCGGACCGGCGCCGTTCTGGCTCTCGTCGTTGGCGTAGTAGCTCGGCGTGCTGTAGTCCTGACCGTCGCTGCTGAACGTGTCGATGTCCTTGGTGATCCCGCCACCCATGACGTCGAGCAGGAACGGCACCTTCTTTCCGTTCAGCACGAAGGGGCCTTGTGCGTAGGTCAGCCAAGGACGGTCATAGAACGGCGTCTTCATGACGACCTCGGACACCTGCCACGACTTGTGCTGCGGGTCGTAGGTATAGGCCTGCAGGTGGTCGCCGGAGTAGGCGTCCCAGGTCACGCCGTAGACGTTGCCGTCCGGACCGACCACATCGGCACCCTCCCCGCCGGCGACGGTGGCGCCGTTGTCGTTCTGGTCCGGGATGTCGAACTTGACCTGGTACCAGTGCTTGCCCCGGTCGTCGGTGTACCAGGGATACGTGCCGCCGGACTCGACCAGCCGGCCGCCGCGGGTGGTGGTGATGTAGGTCTCGCAGCAGTTGCCGCCGGCCGGCGAGATCCGCCACTTGGCGGTGCCGACCCGGTGGCCCTTGGCGTCGTAGACCGGGTAGCTGCTGACCCGCACCGCCTCGGTGACGGAGTGCGGTGTGGCACCGGTGGACGGAACGGGACCGGGGCCGGCGTACGACGCCACCGTCGCGAGTGCAACGACGACGGCGGAACCGGCCAACGCGAGTTGGTGTCTGCGCACGGCGGGGAGTTCGACGCGGACCGGCCAACTCCTGCCTGCGGCGTCACGGCCGAACGTCCACTATCGTCCGGCCGTGACGCAATGGAGCAACTGGGCCGGCAACCAGACCGGTGAGCCACGGGCGATCGAGACACCACGCGATGTCGAAGAGGTGTCCTCGCTGGTCAAGCGGGCCGCCACGTCGGGCCAACGAGTCAAGGCGGTAGGCGCCGGACACTCCTTCACGCCAACCGCCGTGACCGACGGCACGTTGCTGCGGATGGACCGGCTAGCAGGGCTTCGCGAGATCGACACGGCGACCGGTTTGGTGACCGTCCATGGCGGCACACCGTTGCATCAGCTCAACGCCCTCCTCGCGGGCAACGGCCTGGCGATGAGCAACCTGGGCGATATCGACCGGCAGACGATCACCGGTGCGATCTCCACCGGCACGCACGGGACCGGCGAGCTCCTTGGCGGGATCGCTACGCAGGTGCGTGGACTGGAACTCGTCATCGGTGACGGATCGATCGTCACGTGTTCGACTACCGAGCGACCGGAGCTGTTCGCTGCTGCCCGGGTCGGACTTGGTGCGCTGGGCATCATCACCGCGGTCACCCTGCAGTGTGAGCCAGGGTTCGCGCTGATCGCGGACGAACGCTCTATGCACGTTGACGAGGTGATGGCGCGCTACGACGAGTTCGCGCACGACAACCAGCACTTCGAGTTCTACTGGTTCCCCCACACCGAACGAGCGTTCGTCAAGCGCAACAACCGACCGCGCGACGACCAGGTGATACCGCGACTCGGTCGGGTTCGCGAGTGGGTGGAAGACGAGCTCCTGTCCAACTACGCGTTCGAGTTGCTGTGTCGGTTGACGCGAGCGAGACCCTCGCTTATCCCACGCGCGAATCGGATCGCCGCCGACCAGCGACCGAGAACCTTCACAGCGCCGTCGTACGAAGTTTTCATCTCGCCCCGCCGGGTGCGATTCGTCGAGATGGAGTATGCCGTCCCTCGCGAAAACGCACAGGCTGCGTTCCAGGCAATTCGTGACGCGATCGAACGCGAACGACTCCAGGTCTCGTTCCCCGTCGAGGCTCGCGTCGTCGCTGCCGACGACATCCCGTTGTCGACTGCGTCAGGTCGGGAGTCGTCGTACTTCGCCATCCACATGTATCGCGGCGTGGAGTTCGAGCGCTACTTCCGGGCGGTGGAGGGCGCCATGCGTGAGCTCGGCGGACGACCGCACTGGGGCAAGATGCACTACCGGACCGCGGACGATCTGCGACCTGTTTACCCACGCTTCGACGAGTTCCTCGCCCAGCGCGACGCCGTTGACCCCGACCGCGTCTTCACCAACGACTACCTAAGCCGGGTGCTGGGCGCATGACGACTCCCAAGACCATCCACGAGCTGCAAACGCCGGCCTTGCTGGTCGAGCGTCGGGTCTTCGACGACAACATCGCGACGATGGCGCAGGCGCGCCCGGGTGACCGGTTGCGCCCACACGTCAAGGCGCACAAGTGCACTGCCCTTGCCAGGCAACAGGCGGCTGCCGGTCACGTGACTTTCACCTGCGCGACCATCCTCGAGGTCGAGGGCATGGCAGCAGCGGGCCTCGGCACGGACCTGATGTTGGCCAACGAGGTGCTCGACATGTCGCGGCTTGCCTCGGTCGTCGACGCCGGTGCGCGGGTGACGGTCGCCATCGACTCCGACGCAGTGGTCGACGCTGCCGCCAGAGCAGGCATCAACGAGGTCGTGGTCGACGTCAACGTCGGGCTGCCGCGCTGCGGCTGCTCCCCCGACGACGCCGGCCGCCTTGCCGACCTCGCCCGATCGCGCGGCATGAACGTGCGCGGCGTCATGGGTTACGAAGGGCACGCGATGGCAATCGACGACCTCGACGAACGCCGCCGGGTGGTCGAGGAATGCATGACCAAGCTCGTAGCCGCGCACGCGGCGGTCGGTGGAGACATCGTCTCGGCCGGGGGCACGGGCACCTACGCCATCAACACCTGGGCCAACGAGATCCAGGCCGGCTCGTACGCGCTGATGGACACGGCGTACGGCGCCCTGGCGGACCTGCCGTTCGGCAATGCGCTCACCGTCCTCGGCACGGTCATCTCCACCACGGGCCCCGCCAACGGCATCCCGGGTTGGGCAGTGATCGACGTCGGACTCAAGTCGCTCGGCATGGACCACGGCAACCCGAAGGTGCCGGGCGGCGTCGTGTGGTTCTGCTCCGACGAGCACACCACGTGGCAGCCTGACGACGGCGTCACGGTGACTGTTGGCGACAGGGTGCGAGTGCTGCCGGCCCACGTCGACCCGACCGTCGCCCTGCACGAGCGCATGTATCTCGTCGACGGCGATGACGTCGTCGACGTCTGGCCGGTCGACCTTCGCGGCTGGTAAGGGTCGCTCGCTCCAGCGTTTAAGGGCAGAGGGGCGCGGTCGCGCAGCTGGAGGAGCTGGTCGACGACGGGGATGCGCTGCCGCTTGTCGACGCCGTCGGCGAGGCACTTCCGGTGGTCGACGAGGAGGGTGTCGGGCTCGTGCTGGAGCTGGGGCTCGACGATGACGAGGGCGACGTCGTCGCGGTCGCCTTCGGTGTGAGGAACGCGACACTGTTGGCGCTGACCGCGGTGAGGGTGGCGTCGGCGACGAGCGTGTTGCTGGTGTCACTGGGGTTGCACACGATCGACAACGTGCCTCGGCCGGCCGTCGCGGCCGCCAGCGGGACCGTCACGCTGTCGGCCGAGCTGCCGCCCAACGGGTTGGTGTCCGCCGCAGGCACCGTGACCTTCACGGCCGGGGAAATCGCCGTTGCGCCGAGATGGATGTTGCACGTCACGTCGACGTCGGCCGAGCCGTTGTTGACCAGCAGCACCGAGCCCGTGACGGCAGCCGGCCAACGAAGCCCGAGGGCGGCCACGCGCGCGTTGGCGCCGAGCGGGGTGACGTGACCGGTGGCAACGACCGCTGCGTCCGGCGGACCGAGCTGCTTCACGACGCTGGGCGAAATCTGTGTCAGCGAGCTGATGATGTATTTGGTCGTCGCCGTAGCGGCGCCGGCAATCACAACGCCGATGACCACAACCAGGGCAGCAATGGTCATCGTCTTCTGAGCTCGTGGCACGGTCTCTCCCTACGCTCGCCGACCAGCCGCGTGCGGATCGGACCTTCGAGGGTTCTCCAAACAGAACCGAACTCCTGCCGGAGCCGTGGATAGTAGTGACATGACCACAGGTGGGCTGGACCCCGCTCGCCCCGTCGGGCGCCGGGTCGTCCTCGGGCTGCTCGGGCTCGGCGCGGCCTCGGTCGCCGCCGGCCCGTGGATCTCCCGCGGGCTCGGCACACTCGCCGGATCGCTCTCGGCGCACGACCCGACCGGCCTTTCGTCGCTGATCCCCGGCGCCGGCTGGCGCTACTACACGGTCACCAACTCCTTTCCGTACCACTCACCCGCTTCCTACCGTCTCGCCGTCAGCGGCAACGTCGATCGTGAGCTCTCGCTGACGACCACCGACCTGCGCGCGCTGCCCCGCACCCGCCTCACCGCCGACTTCCAGTGCGTCACCGGCTGGCGGGTGCCCAACGTGCACTGGGAGGGCGTGCGACTGTCCGACCTCCTCGACAAGGCCGGCGCCCAGGCGGGACAGAGCGCCGTGCAGTTCGTGTCCTACGACGGCACCTACACCGAGTCGCTCACGATGGATCAGGCACGGCGTCCGGACGTTCTCGTCGTCGACACGCTCGACAGCAAGCCGATCGGCCGCGCACATGGCGGTCCGGTCCGGTTGCTGGTCGCCCCGATGTACGGCTACAAGTCGTGCAAGTGGCTCTCCGAGATCCGCGTCGTCGACCGCCTTGTCCCGGGCTACTGGGAGCAATACGGCTACGACCAGAACGCGTGGGTCGGTCGATCCAACGGGCGACGCGATGCCCCGACGTGATGACCGGCCGACGACACTTCCCAGGTTCACCCGTGCCGAGACGTGGGCGCATCGGCTGACCGCGGCGCTCGTGGGGGTTCTGTTCGCGACCGGTGCCATCTTGTACGACGAGCAGCTGTCGTTGCTCTTCGGACGTCGGGTAATCGTCGAAGGCACCCACATCGTGGCCGGACTGCTCCTTCCGTTTCCGACCCTCGTGGGGCTCTGGTTCTCGGCGCAGATGCGCGCAGACGTGAACGTGATGTCGCGCTTTGCACCGACTGACTGGCAATGGCTCCGCCGACGCGATCGTCGCCGGGCCCGACTACCGGTGGGCAAGTTCAACGCAGGACAGAAGCTTGCCGCGGCGGTCATGGTCGGCGCGGGGCTGGTCCTGTTCGGCACCGGGTTGTTGTTGATCGCACCGGCGCGGATCAACCTGCCGGTCGACGTGCGGCAGGGCGCGACCATCACCCATGACCTGTTCACCTTCGGGCTGCTCGTGCTGCTCGCGGGTCACCTTTGGCTGGCGCTGCGACATCCAGAGGCAAGAGAGGCGTTGCGCTCCGGCAGCGTCGATCGTCGTTATGCCGAGCGCGAGCACGCTGCGTGGGCGAAAGAACAGATGGCCGGTCGTTACGAGCGATAAATCCAAACGCTCATTCCGTCGTACAGCTTGTTGTAGAGCCGATTCATCGCCGGCACCGTGATGCGCACGCAGCCGTGGCTTGCCGGGTAGGCCGGCACCAGCGGCTCGCCATGAATCGCATAGCCGGAGTAGTTGAAGTAGGCCGGGCGGTAGAGCACGCCGAGCTTGGCGGTTACCCAGTGATTGACCTTGTATTTCACCGAGAAGTGACCAGTGGGCGTGATGGCACGTTGGGTGGCGCCGTCGGATCCGACGTAGTAGTAGCCACCGCCGGTGGACGCATCGAGGATCCGGCTGATGCGACCGTTGACGGCGTAGTAGAGCACTTGGCGAGTGAGGTCGACTTCGATGGCGGCGACTCCGGCAAGCGGATGCTCGAGGCGCGCCACGCGTGGTGACACCAGCGCCGACCAGACCCGCGCACCGACCACGCCGTCGCGGTTCAATCCCTGCACCTTCTCGAAGGCGACCACAGCATGTGTCGTGTCGAACCCGAAACTTCCGGTGACAGTGCCGACGTCGTAGTGCATCGCCAGCAACCTCTTCTGCAGCGCGGTGACATCTGTGCCGGACAGTCCCTGGCGCAATGTCCTGTGCACGCCGAGCATCTGCGCCGTAGCGCTCACATTGCCGGCCTGACGGGCATCAGCGGGGCGCCGCACCCGGTAGGTGTAGCGAGCAGTCGACGGAAGCGTCACGCTGAACGTGTAGTGGCTGGTCGACGACAGCGCGGTCCGGCCGACCGTGTGCCAAGCGCCGGCGTAGTGACGCTCCAGCGTGACCGAACCGGTCTGCGCAGGTCGAACCGCGCCGCGGATGTGCAAGCGGGTCAGGATCGGCGCGACGGCAGGCACGCTCGCACTGACGGCGGGATGCTGGACAACGGTCAGCGGGTCGCTGGTAGCCGCGCCGTACGACGCGGTCGCGTCATAGGCGACGCGATAGGCAGTCGTGAGAAGCGGACGCACCACGAAGCTGACGGCACCGTTGGCATCGGTCGTGGCGGTGGCGACGCCGTTCCACACCGACGTCGCAGCGAGCCTCGCCTCCAAGGTCGCGGGTTGCCCGGGCACGCCGACTCCCCCCGAGGTCAACGCGCTGGTCACCGTGACAGTCGCCGGGTAGGTGATCGACCTTGCGGACACGGCGATGCTCGCCAGCGGCAACACGTCGAACACCGGACCGGTCACATCACCCTGTGGCGCCCGAAGCAACACCGCTCCGGATTGTGCCGTCGACGGAACCGCGAGATCGATCTCGGAGTCGGAAACCGGCGTCACGGCAACATCTGCCGAGTTGGCGAAGCCCACTGCGGTCACCGCAGACAGGCCCGTCCCCGTGATCACGATCGGCGTTCCCACCACGCCTGCCGTGGGCGAGAGCGCCGTGACGTTCACGGTGTCCGCCGACGCCGGCCCGGCGGCGACGCCGACAGCGATCGCGGCCGCACCGATGACGCCGATGACACGCGCCAGCATGGCGTCTCCGTTCCCCCCGCCCCCGTGGCGGCACGACAGCGCAACCTTACCGCCGCGCTACCCCTTTTCGGGTGATCTTCGCGGCTACGACCCGTTTGGCCGCCGGCGAGCCGCTCAGGTCGAGTCGCGAGTGGTGGCAGCCAGCTGACCGCACGCCGCGTCGATGTCGCGGCCGCGCGTGTCCCGCACCGTCGTGGACACACCGGCGTCGCGCAGGATGCGCACGAAGTCTCGCTCCGCCGACGGCCGCGACGCCGTCCACATCGAACCGGGAGTCGGGTTCAGCGGGATCAGATTGACGTGCGCGAGTCGCCCTCGCAACAGCGAGGCAAGCAGCGCGGCGCGCTCGGCCTGGTCGTTGATCTCTCGGATCAGGGCGTACTCGATCGACACGCGACGGCCGGTGTGGTCCGCGTAACGCCAGGCGGCGTCGAGGACCTCGTTCACCGACCATCGTGTGTTGATCGGGACAAGGGTGTTGCGGAGCTCGTCATCCGGAGCGTGCAGTGACAACGCCAACGTGACTTGCATCCCCTCGTCCACGAGACGATGCATCGCCGGCACAAGGCCGACGGTCGAGATGGTCACATGGCGCTGCGCGAGCCCGAGCCCCTCCGGCGGTGGCGACGTGAGTCGCCGTACGGCGCGCAACAGTGCGTCATAGTTCGCGAGTGGTTCGCCCATACCCATGAACACGACGTTGGACAGCCGCGTCGATCCGCCTGAGAGCACGCCGTCAGCGGATGCGCGCGCGGCGGCGACAACCTGCTCCACGATCTCGGCGGTTGAGAGGTTTCGCGTCAGCCCGGCCTGACCGGTCGCGCAGAAAGGGCATCCCATGCCGCACCCGGCCTGCGACGACACGCAAACAGTTGTGCGGTCCGGATAGCGCATCAGCACGGACTCGACGAGTGCGCCGTCGAACAGCCGCCACACCGACTTCAGCGTTGCGCCGTCATCACACGACAAAGTCTTTTCTTCTGTCAGCAGCTGCGGAAGCAGCAGTTCGGTCATCGATGTGCGCAGCGACGTCGGTATGTCCGTCATCGACGCCGGGTCGCGTGACAACCGACCGAAGTAGTGCCGGGAGAGCTGGTCCGCCCGGTAGCCGGGCTGGCCCGCCGCGACAACGGTTGCCCGCCGCTCGGACCCGGTCAGGTCGGCGAGGTGCCGGGGTGGTTTGTTGCGGCGTGCGTTCATGCGCCGTGAGCGGTGACGAACCCGGCCAGCACCAGCCAGGCGACCGGCGCACTGGGCAGCAGCGAGTCGAGGCGGTCCATCAGGCCGCCGTGCCCCGGCAACAGATGACCCATGTCCTTGATGCCGAGATCTCGCTTGATCATCGACTCACCGAGATCGCCCAGTGTCGCGCTGCACACGATCGACAACCCGAAGACGACTCCCTTCCACCAATCCGCATGCATCAACGTGACGAACAGGATCGCGCCGCAGACCATGCACGCGACTGCCGACCCCGCAAGGCCCTCCCATGACTTCTTCGGACTCACCGTTGGCGCCATCAAATGCTTGCCGAGCAAGACACCGAAGGCGTAGCCGCCCACATCACTCGCGACAACGGTGGCAATGAACGCGGTGACGCGACGGGACCCATCGGAGGGGGCCAGCAGCAATGCCGCGAATCCCGCCAGAAATCCGACGTAGATCAGCGCGAGCAGGCTTCCGCCGATGTCGGCGAGCATGCCTTCGGCGCCCTCGACCGCTCGCCATACGACAACCGCCAGTGCTGTCAACAGCATCGCGACCGTCATCGCCTCGCGTCCATTGGTGTAGGCGAGGACGAGGATGCTGACCGTGCCGACGGCGAGCGGGACGATCGGTGCGGCGAGTGACTTCTCTCGAAGCGCGCGCACCAGCTCCCACTGGCCGCCGACGATCACGACAATCACGACGACGAGAAAAGCCGGCCGGTAGGTGTAGAGAGTGCCCAGCACGAGTGCACCGAGGCCGACGCCGACGCCGATCGCTACCGGAAGGTTGCGCCCGGCACGTCCCGGTGCCGCCGGTGCGGCCTCATCCGCCGCCGGGCTCTCCACTTCGTCCGTCGCGCTCACACTCGAGCTTCGCTCAGACTTCTAATAGCTCGCCTTCCTTGGCCCGCAGCGCTTCGTCGATGTGTTCGACATAGCTGTGGGTGATCTTCTCGAGTTCCTTCTCCGCGCGGGCGACGTCGTCCTCGCCGACGTCGCCTTCTTTCACGAGCTTGTCGAGCGAGTCCTTGGCGTGGCGACGGATGTTGCGAACCGAGACGCGGCCTTCTTCCGCTTTGTGACGTGCGACCTTGATGAGGTCTTTGCGCCGCTCTTCGGTCAGCTGTGGGAAGACCACTCGGATGATGTTGCCGTCATTGGTCGGGTTGACGCCGAGGTCACTGTCGCGGATCGCCTTCTCGATCGCTCCGAGCGAGGACTTGTCGTACGGCGTGATGACGGCCATGCGCGGCTCGGGAAGGTGAAACGACGCGAGCTGGTTCACCGGCGTCGGCGCGCCGTAGTAGTCGACGACGATCTTGGCGAACATCTGCGGAGTGGCCCGCCCGGTGCGAACTGTGGCGAGGTCTTCGCGCACGACGTGGACGGCCTTCTCCATCTTCTCTTCGGCCTCGAGCATTGTTTCGTCGATCAACGGGAGTCCTCTTTCGGCGATTCCAAGTCCGCGACAAGTGTCCCGATCTTCTCACCCTGCACCGCTCGCGCGATGTTGCCTTCGGTGAGCAGGTTGAACACGACGATCGGCAACTTGTTGTCCATGCAGAGACTGATCGCGGTCGCATCCGCGACCTTCAAGCCTCGGCGGAGAACCTCCGCATAGCCGAGCCGGTCGAACTTCGTTGCGGCCGGATTGGTCTTGGGGTCGTCGTCGTAGACACCGTCAACGGTCTTCGCCATCAGCAAAACCTGTGCGCCCACCTCGAGCGCCCGTTGCGCAGCGCACGTGTCGGTGGAGAAGAACGGCGCCCCGAGTCCCGCCCCGAAGATGACGACGCGACCTTTCTCCATGTGGCGGATCGCGCGGCGCGGGATGTACGGTTCGGCCACCTGTCCCATCGTGATTGCGGTCTGCACGCGCGTCTCGACGCCGACTTTCTCCAGGAAGTCCTGCAACGCGAGGCAGTTGATGACGGTGCCGAGCATGCCCATGTAGTCGCCGCGGGTGCGGTCGACGCCACGTTGCGCGAGCAGCGCACCACGGAACATGTTGCCGCCGCCGACGACGACGCCGACCTGCACACCGCTGCATACGACGTCGGCGAGCTGGCGCGCGATCGCGGCAACAGTGACCGGGTCGATGCCCAGCTTCTCGCCACCGGCAAAGGCCTCACCGGAAAGTTTGAGCAGCACCCGATTCCATTGGATGCCCGGATAGCCTTCGTCGACGCTCACAGTGACAGTGTCTCCTGTCCCGAAGTCGGTCGTGACCTGGTCAGGCTCCCACTTCGAACCGGGCGAAACGCTTCAGAGTGACGCCCGCGTCGTCGACGACCTGCTTGACGGTCTTCTTGTTGTCGCGCACGTAAGGCTGGTCGAGCAGCACGACGTCCTTGAAGAAGCCGGTCACCCGGCCCTCGACGATCTTGGGCAGCGCCTGCTCGGGCTTGCCTTCTTCGCGGGCGGTCGCTTCCGCGATGCGTCGCTCGTTGTCGACGAGGTCACCGGGCACGTCGTCGCGGGTGAGGTACTGCGCCCGCAACGACGCGATCTGCATCGCGATGCCGCGGGCGGTCTCGACGTCGTCGCCCTCGAACTCGACGAGCACGCCGATCGCCGGGGGCAGGTCGCTCGCCCGGCGGTGCATGTACGACGTGACCTTCCCGTCGAACACGACGACCCGACCGAGCTCGAGCTTCTCGCCGATCTTCGATGCAAGTGCGTTGATGTTGTCCTGCACGGACTTGCCGTCGGCGAGTGCCAGGTCGAGCAAGGCATCCCGGTCACCGGCGCTGTTGGCCGACGCTGCCGCGACGATGTCATTGGCGAGGGAGATGAACTCCTCGTTCTTCGCAACGAAGTCCGTCTCGCAGTTGAGCTCGACGAGCGCGCGCTCGGCAGCGGCGACGAGACCCGAGGCGGCCGTGCGCTCGGCGCCGCGCTTGTCGACCTTGGCGGCGTACTTCACCCGCAGGATCTCCGTCGCCTTGTCGAAGTCGCCCTCAGCCTCTTCGAGCGCCTTCTTCGCGTCCATCATGCCGGCGCCGGTCAGGTCGCGAAGCTTCTTCACATCGGCAGCAGAAATCGCCATGTCAGTTCTCTCTTCCGAAAAGGTGCGTACGTCGTCGTACGCGCGTTAGGACTGGGGCGGGCCGTCAGCAGCCGGGCCGCCGCTGTCACCGCCCTGAAGCAGCTCGCGCTCCCAGTCGGCCAGCGGCTCGTCTGCTCCGAGCTCACCGCTGGGCTCCGGCTTGACGTCGCCCTCGGCCGACGCTTGCGCAGCGCCGGCGCGGGCGATGAGCCCGTCGGCGACCGCATCCGCCACTACTCGGGTCAGCGTGGCGACGGAACGAATCGCGTCATCGTTGCCCGGGATCGGGTAGTCGACCTCGTCCGGGTCGCAGTTGGTGTCGAGGATCGCCACGACCGGGATGCCGAGCTTGCGGGCCTCGGCGATCGCGATGTGCTCCTTCTTGGTGTCGACCACCCAGATGGCGCTGGGCAGCTTCTGCATGTCGCGGATACCGCCGAGCGTGCGCTCGAGCTTCTCCCGCTCACGGGCGAGGTGCAGCGCTTCCTTCTTGGACAGCACGTGCACGCCGCCGGTCTGCTCGAGCACCTCGAGCTCCTTCAGCCGCTGCAGGCGCTTGTAGACAGTGCTGAAGTTGGTGAGCATGCCGCCGAGCCAGCGCTGGTTGACGTAGGGCATGCCGACGCGGGTCGACTGCTCGGCGATGGCGTCCTGGGCCTGCTTCTTGGTGCCGACGAACAGCACGCTCCCACCGTGCGCCACGGTCTCCTTGACGAAGTCGTAGGCGCGGTCGATGTAGGACAGCGACTGCTGGAGGTCGATGATGTAGATGCCGTTGCGCTCGGTGAAGATGAAGCGCTTCATCTTCGGGTTCCAGCGCCGGGTCTGGTGCCCGAAGTGGACACCGCTCTCGAGCAGCTGGCGCATCGTGACGACG
>Ga0157369_10001156_pt1 | contig 32916 bp, 28 predicted proteins | sample C25metaG_FD_113461 | JGI IMG/M metagenome (GOLD analysis project Ga0157369, IMG submission 113461) | Corn rhizosphere microbial communities from Kellogg Biological Station, Michigan, USA - C2-5 metaG | ecosystem: Host-associated > Plants > Roots > Rhizosphere > Soil | place: USA: Michigan... | reverse complement strand
TTTTGCGCCTATAGGATTTGCCATGCGTCTGATCCAAAAAGCACTCACGTTCGATGACGTGCTCCTCGTCCCGGCGTTCTCCGACGTTCTGCCGCGCGACACCAGCCTCAAAACCCGGCTGACTCGCAACATTTCCCTGCATATGCCGCTCGTGTCGGCCGCGATGGATACCGTCACCGAAGCGCGTCTCGCGATTGCAATGGCGCAGCAAGGCGGCGTCGGCATCATCCACAAGAACCTCACGGCGGCCGAACAGGCGCGCGAAGTCGCGAAGGTCAAACGTTTCGAATCGGGCGTCGTGCGCGATCCGATCACCGTTCCGCCGCAGATGAAAGTGCGCGATGTCATCGCGCTGTCGCAGCAGCATGGCATTTCCGGCTTTCCGGTGGTGGAAGGTGCGCAGTTGATGGGCATCGTCACGAACCGCGATCTTCGCTTCGAAACGCGGCTCGACGAACCGGTGCGGACGATCATGACGCCGCGCGAGCGGCTCGTGACGGTCAAGGAAGGCACGGCGCTGGCCGAAGCCAAGGCGCTCATGCATAGTCACCGGCTCGAGCGCGTGCTCGTCGTGAACGATGCATTCGAGCTGCGCGGGCTGATGACGGTGAAGGACATCACGAAGCAGACCGAGCACCCGGACGCTTGCAAGGACGAGCACGGCAAGCTGCGCGTCGGCGCGGCGGTGGGCGTCGGCGCCGACAACGAAGAGCGCGTCGTGGCGCTGGCGGGAGCCGGGGTGGACGTGATCGTCGTCGATACGGCGCACGGCCACAGCAAGGGCGTGCTCGAGCGCGTGCGCTGGGTCAAGAAGAACTTCCCGCACGTCGAAGTCATCGGCGGCAACATCGCCACGGCGGACGCGGCGCGTGCGCTCGTCGAATACGGTGCGGACGGTGTGAAGGTCGGTATCGGCCCCGGCTCGATCTGCACCACGCGGATCGTCGCGGGCGTGGGCGTGCCGCAAATCACGGCGATCGCCAACGTCGCCGAAGCGCTCAAAGGCACGGGCGTGCCGGTCATCGCCGACGGCGGTGTGCGGTTCTCGGGCGACGTCAGCAAGGCGCTCGCGGCCGGCGCCAACGCCGTCATGATGGGCAGCATGTTCGCCGGCACAGAAGAAGCGCCGGGCGACGTCTTCCTGTATCAAGGCCGTCAGTACAAGTCATACCGGGGCATGGGCTCGGTCGGCGCGATGAAAGACGGCGCCGCCGATCGCTACTTCCAAGACAACTCGGCGAATATCGACAAGCTCGTGCCCGAAGGGATCGAAGGCCGTGTCGCGTACAAGGGTTCGGTGGGCGCGATCATCTTCCAATTGATCGGCGGCGTGCGCGCGAGCATGGGCTACTGCGGTTGCCGCACGATCGAAGAGATGCACGAGAAGGCGCAATTCGTGCAAATCACGGCGGCCGGCATGCGTGAATCGCACGTTCACGACGTGCAGATCACGAAGGAAGCGCCGAACTACCACGTCGACTAAGCCCTACGCCGATGAAACCGCTGCTTCGCGCTGTTCTCGTAGTCGATGCCGGGCTTTATTTGAGCTCGGGCGCCGTGCTGTTGCTCACGCCGCTGGCGGGGCTGCAGCGGGCGCTGCAGATGACGACGATCGAGCCTGCGATGGTCGGGCAGATGCTGGGCCTCGCGTTGTTGGGGCTTGCGTGGTTGTCGCTGCGCGGCGCGGTTGACGGCGCCATGACGATCGGCGTTGCCAAGATCGTCGGCCATGTGACCTGGCTCGCGGGCGCGCTCGTGATTGCGTGGACGATCGGCCCGCATACGCTATGGCTGCCCGCACTGGGCATCGTGCCGAATTTGCTGATCGGCGGGCTGCTTATCGTGGTCGGCCTTGGCGGGGCTCGCTTTGCGGCGGCAGTGCGCAAGCGCGAGATCGCCAGGGCGGCGCAGAGCGCCGATGCGAAGGCGCGTGGAGTGGCGGCAGCGGCGGCGCAAGCGGCGCCACGGCCGTCCACGTCGATGCCCGTCGAGCCCGTGTTGCGCTCGCCTGAGCCGGCGCGGGGCGTGGTGGGCGGCGGCGTCGCATCGCCGCACGTGCTGCCCGACGAGCCTTTGCAGCCCAGTAATCGGCCAACGCACGCTTCGTCGGCCGCCGGTTCGCCGGCCGCCGCTTCTTCGGCCCGTGCGGGTGCGGCCAGCGGCAACGACGATGTCCGGCAGGCACAGCAGACGGCTGCGCCCCGGCCTCCGTTCCATGGTTGAAGGCGCCCAGGCTCGCGCCCGCGCTCTCGATCTACCTTTATTTCGCGTTTGCGCGCAGCGATGGCGCGGCGCTCCAGGTTTGACTATTCACACGCAGCGCGACGTGCGCTGCGTCCGTATTCGTTCACTATCGATCCGTGCCTGCCATGCATGACAAGATCCTGATCCTCGACATGGGTTCGCAAGTCACTCAACTGATTGCGCGCCGTATCCGCGAAGCCCACGTTTATTCGGAGATTCATCCGTACGATGTCGACGACGCGTTCATCCGCGAATTCGCGCCGAAGGGGATCATCCTTTCGGGCGGGCCGAGCTCGGTGACGGAGGCGGACGCCCCGCGCGCGCCGCAAGCCGTATTCGAACTGGGCGTGCCGGTGCTCGGCATTTGCTATGGCATGCAAACGATGGCCGAGCAGCTCGGCGGCAAAGTCGAGTTGGGCCACGTGCGCGAGTTCGGGTATGCCGAAGTGCGGGCGCGCAACCATACGAGCCTGCTCGAGGGCATCGAGGATTTCAGTACGCCGGAAGGCCACGGCATGTTGAAGGTATGGATGAGTCACGGCGACAAAGTCACGCAAATGCCGGAGGGCTTTGTGCTGATGGCGTCGACCGAGTCGTGCCCGATCGCGGCGATGGCCGATGAGGCGCGTCATTTCTACGGTCTGCAGTGGCATCCCGAGGTGACGCATACGGTCAAGGGCCGCGCCATGCTCGAACGTTTCGTGCTGCAGATCTGCGGTGCGAGGGCCGATTGGGAGATGGGGCATTACATCGACGAAGCCGTCGAGAAAATCCGCGCGCAAGTGGGCAACGAGCATGTGATTCTCGGCCTCTCGGGCGGCGTGGATTCGTCAGTGGCGGCGGCGCTGCTGCACCGGGCGATCGGCGATCAGCTCACCTGCGTGTTCGTCGATCATGGCCTGTTGCGATTGAACGAAGCCGAGCAAGTGATGGCGACGTTCGCCGATCACCTCGGTGTGCGCGTGATTCACGTCGATGCGAGCGAAGCGTTCCTGTCGAAGCTCGCCGGTGTCACCGATCCCGAGCAAAAGCGCAAGATTATCGGCGCGGAGTTCGTCGAAGTGTTCCAGGCCGAGGCCGGCAAGCTGAGCGACGCCAAGTGGCTCGCGCAAGGCACGATCTACCCGGACGTGATCGAATCGGCCGGGAAGGGCAAGAAGGCGACGCATACGATCAAGAGCCATCACAACGTCGGCGGCTTGCCCGAGACATTGAATTTGAAGCTGCTCGAACCGCTGCGCGAGCTGTTCAAGGACGAAGTGCGCGAGCTGGGCGTGAAGCTTGGCCTGCCGCATGGGATGGTGTATCGCCATCCGTTCCCGGGGCCTGGCCTGGGCGTGCGAATTCTCGGCGAAGTGCGCCGCGATTTTGCCGATCTGCTGCGTCGTGCCGACGCGATCTTTATCGAGACGCTGCGCAATACGATCGATAAGGAAACCGGGAAGTCGTGGTATGACCTGACGAGCCAAGCGTTTGCGGTGTTCTTGCCGGTGAAGAGCGTCGGCGTGATGGGTGACGGGCGTACCTATGAATACGTGGTGGCGCTGCGCGCGGTTCAGACGCTCGATTTCATGACGGCCCATTGGGCGCATCTGCCGCACGAACTGCTGGGGCAGGTGTCGAACCGGATTATCAATGAGGTTCGCGGGATTAATCGCGTGGTGTATGACATTTCCGGGAAGCCGCCGGCGACGATCGAGTGGGAGTGAGGGATTTTAAGAATCTAATTTTAATCAACGACTTGCGATGGCCGGTGAATAACGTGTACTCGATACTAAATGGGACAGTGCGGCTCCGTAAGTCCTTGGGAAACAAGGGGTTTTGAGGGCCATCCCTATCTGCGGGGAGGTTAGGCAACCTTAAATTGACGGTATTTCTGACGGATACAAGAGCAACGCGTGCAGAGGCTCGCTTAATACGGTCAGGAGTGTCGAGTATCTGTGACGGTACCGGTCGGTGGCTGCATGCGACGGCCTTCGCGGTGCCGAGCCCCCCCCTAATTCACCTTCGGCACAGGTCTTCGAGCAACGTTGCAGCTACTGCCTCCTCGGCAATGGCGATGCCATGACGTTGCATCACGTCGGCCAGCGTTCCGTCCCATGCGGCCGCCACCCGAGCGCCGCTCAACCTGTGTTTGACGGCAGGGGAGTTCGCTGCGGCGCCCTCATAGTCCTGGGCAGAGAATCTCCAGGGGTGTGCGTGCAATGCGCCCATTACTTGATTTCCGATATGCAATCCTGGCCAGTCGAAATCCCCGTGGTACATCAAGCGAGCTCCTGCATGCATCAACTGCGTGAGCAGCGTCCGTTGCGCGGCGGCCGGCATGCCGTCGGTGCAGACTAGCGGCGCACTGGCGGCGCCGAGCCTGTCGGCCGCGATCGCCACGAAATTTGGGTTTTCGCAGACGAACACCGTCGTCCCATCGACCGTCCATGCAGGCGGTGTTCGCAGCAGCTTGCGCAACGATGCGTAGCTTGGTTCACCGGGTGTGAAGCCCGCAGGGTCGCCATCGGCGATAGGAAGATTTAAGAAGAGAGCAGGGCGGGCAAGCTCGTTGACCAGCACACCCGCCCGAGCCCAGATATCTCGAACCCGGTCGTCGGATTGCGGCGAGTCGTCCGCATTGCTGCCCGCGTCACGGGGGACGTCACCGTATGCCGCTGTCGCGCGTTCCATGTGACGCCAGGCGGCCAACACGACCGTAGCAGTGGGCTCGCCGGCGTCGAGCGCGTGTGCATCACCTAGGCTTTCGGCTGCCAGTTGGGAGCGCGCCATACCGTTGGCCGGCAGCCGAAGCAGCGTGGCATTCGCCCGTTCGAGCAATTGCTGCCCGCTAGCGGGACCTTGTCGCGACAGGCGTTTCAACAAGCCCAGCGCAGCAGGGGCCTTGAGCCAAGCACGCAGCATCTCATGCTGGGATTCAACTTCGGTCACGCGTGTCCACTCCGCATCAGTAGTTGCTCTGATGAGCGCGCGGCTCACGATTGGGCCGTCGATGCGTTCCAGTGCCGCTCGCAGTGACTCGGCGATGCCGGCATCTCGCAGGGCGAGATTCAGTTGCTCGATGTCGATTCGCATGGAGCTAGAAGTGCGAGACGGCCGGCCGACAAGCAACCCCAGCGCTTCATGTTCCACAGGGCTGAGCTGATTTAAGACGAGACTGCGGCCGGCCGTACCGTTGTCGACGCGTTCAAAGTAGCGTCGCATGCGTTGGCGAAGCGAGCCGAGTTCGGCACCGCCGAGCAAGCGTTGGAGCCGGACGTCAGGATCGGTAGGCGTGTCAGTACGCGTCATGTATCGGGAAATCTCCTATCGGGATCGCTCTCGCGCCGCTTGGCGCGCCCATCCCATGTCCAGCGTGAAACGAAGACCGCATCGACGCCCTCACGCCGTTGCAACTGGCAGATCGACACGCCGGGAAGCTCCGCATAACACGCCCATTCGCGTTCACTGGTGATGATGAAATCCAAGTCGAATTCGCGAATGAGACCCATGCAATGCGCACGAGCCGCGTCATCGATGCCGGCGAAGGCTTCATCCAGCAACATCGGGCGCGGTGCGTGCGGGTTGCCTCCCCGGCCGTAGAAGCTGGCGATGGCCGCGAAAAGCGGCACCGTTAGCCCAAGCGCGCGTTCCCCACTGGACGCTGGGCCGGAGAGTTTTTGCCAGCCGCTGCTCTTGTCTTTTTGACGCTGCACGCGAAACCGATGCCACCGACGGTAGTCCAGCGCGCGTGCTAGCTGGTCGCTCAGGCTGAAGCCGGCGGCAGTGGCATCGTCCTCGGCGCGGTCTCGTTCCATGACGATTTGCTGGTGCAGCATGGCGCCCACCACGCGACGATCTTCGGCAGACCAAAGGTCTGAGCTCGTATTGAGCAGTCGCTCGCGTGCGATCTCGAGGCCCAAGGGGCCGCCTTCTTCTGGTGTAAGGGGCTGCCATTGCAGGCGGTAGCGGACGCCGGTCGTGGTGGGGCGCTTGTACAACTCTTCGTTGATGGTGTCGACCTGTTTATCGGCCGCCCGCATCAATCGCTGAATCTCCGCGGCGATCTCCGCTTGCAAGTGGTTCTCCAGGATCTCCCGTTCCCTAGCGGTCAGCAGTTCGCTGCGCTGTGCAATGTCGTCGGCAAGGTGCGCGGCGAGCGTGTCGGGCCGCTCGGAGCGATTCTGGTAGGTGATGTGGACCGTGAAGCCCCAATCGTTGGGCTCGGAGGCGGCTTGGTGGCCGAGCGCAGTGAGCGAGCGTTGCAACTCGGTCAGGTCTTCCGACACCTGGCGCTGGATGCGAGTCCAACTGGCGTCGTCGTCTTCGATGTGCGCAAGCGCCTGTTCTGCCCGTCGCGCCAACTGCAGCGCAGGATCGATGGTCCAGGGCATGTCGGTGGACGGGAGTGGCAAGTCTGGCAACGCGGATGTCATCAGTGTGCTCTCCGCGAAGCGCCGCAGCCGCTCTATGGCTTGCGCTCGGATGTCCGCGCGCTCGGTCAGCACACGCTCTGCTGCGGTCGCTCGAGTATCGGCTACGGCGCGTGCCTCAGCGGCTGCGGTCGAGGCTGCTTGTTTGACGTCGGCATCCGCCGCGGCCTGGCGTGTGCTCTGCGTTGCCTCGTTGAGTTGTTGGCGCAATGTTTCCACTTTGGCGCCGATCGACTCCTGCAACGCTGTGTACCGCGCTGATGCTTTCTCTGCACGTTCATCGGCCGTGCCGAGTTCCTCCTCTCGCTGCCTCAGCGCGTCGCTCGCTTCGCTGTCGCGCTCCAGTTGCTGTAGGTGATTTGGCCAGGCGCTTCGCCATTCTCGGCTCGCCTGCGCCAATGCGTGCAGCGCTTCGGTGAATCGATCCACTGCGCTGATGATCGAAGCAAGGTCAGCCTGGGCGACGGGCAACTGGAGATCGATAGCATCGTTCTCGAGCACTTCCTGCGCCATGAATAGCGCGGTCTCCGCTGTCCGGCATTGGTTGTCGGCTTGGTCGAGTCGAGCGCGAGCTTGTTGCACGTCCCGCTCAGCGCTTGCGGCGGTCAGAATCGCCTGACGAAGCGACGTGTGAGAAGGCGCATTGTGCAGTTCTTCGTTGGCTTTCGTGCGGTCCGAGGCAAGCGCTTCAAAGGCTCGCGACAGGACGCTGTTCTCCGCGTCCAGTTGCTCGAGCCGTAGAGCGATTTCTTGCATTCGGCGCTGCCGGGCCGACGCGCGAGCCGTGTGCCCGATGTAGGCAGCCTCACGCTTGTACCATGCGCCGGCGAGCGTACCCAAGCGGAAGCGCCCGTCGGTAGCGATCCACGACTCCACGGCGAGATCGTCTTCCCGTCCGCAGGCGACGCTCGCAAGCAAGGCCTCCACCGTCGCGGGATCGACCGTGCAGCCATCCGGTATCACCGGCGACAGCAGGCCAAGCAGACTCTCGCGTGCGACGGCGGGGCGGCGTCGCCAGTGCGTATCCCAAATCGGTGTTTCCGACGCATCGCTTACGCTGCCGTCCGGCGCAACCCATGCGTCCAGAAGGCCGCTCGCTTCCAGCGCAGCCTCCAAGCCCGCGCGCTGCTGCGGCGTGACATGGGGACGAAAATCGATTAATTGCCAGAGCGGGGCGCCTACGCGCCCGACACGAACATTCTCGCCCCTTGTAGCGGGAAGCGGTGGTGTGGCGTCTTGACCTGCGGCTAGCTGCTCCTGTTCCTCGGCCAGCGCATGGTGTTCCTGTTCCAGCTCGCGCCTGTGCGCCGAAAGCTCGGTCTCGCGAGCAGCATGTTCTCCCAATACCCGCGAGTAGGACGCCGTCAGTGCCGAGTGAACCGGATCGGCTCCTTCGGGACGGGCGACCCAGCCAGTGAGTTCGGATAGTGCGTCCACAGACTCGAAACGCAGCTGTTCGAGACCGCAGCAATAGTCCGTCCAGGCGCCGATCAGCGCCTCGCCCGCCGTTTCCGCCTCTAGATCGGCTTGGGCACGTCGCTCTGTCGCTTCGGCAAGTTCTGCATCGCGATCTCGTTGGACTGCCCGTAGTGTCTGAAGCGTCGATCGTTTGGCGTCCACGGCGGCGTGGCGTTGCTCCAGATGCCGGATGTGTTCCCGCCGCTTGTTCGAGGCATCGCGCAACTCGGCCATAGCAGACGTGAGCCGCAAGGCCGGCAGCGCGGGGAGCTCGTCGAGGTCGAGCGCGACGAGTGGGTTGTCGGAAATGGCGAAGGTCGTACCCGCCGATTGCGCTTCCGCCGCACATTGCGCGCGTGCGGATACGAGTTCGTTTCGAGCCGCCTCGGTCCGTTGCTCGGACTTCTTGCTGCGTTCCCTTTCTCGTTCCAAGTGCTGCCGAGCAGCCTCGCGTTGTTCCGAAACCCTGGCCGCTTCCGTCCCGCGCTCCTCGGCATCTCTCTCGGCTTGGCTCAGACGGTTGGCCTCCTGGTTGGCAGGATCGCTTTGCAGCGTCTCCAAGCGCTCCCGCGCAGCGGTTAGCGCACGCTTTGCGGCGTCAAGAGAGAGGTTCGTCTCGACTTCCGCATCCTTGGCCGCGTGCAATGCGGCCTGTGCTTTATTACGGTCTTCACTGGCATTGTCGAACGCAGTCTGAGCCTGACGAAGTTCGCGGGCCTGGCGCCGCGTCAACGTGCCGGCATAGGTTCGGTATCTCTCTTCGAAATGCGTGACGGCCTGCTCGAGCTTGCGAGCGTTAGTCAGCTGTTCTCGATCCTCTTCCAGTTGGTTCAGTGCCTGCGCTACGTCGGCCAACAATTCCTGCGGCATGGGGGGCAGCGCTTCCGTCAGCGCGTGAGAAAGACCCGCTTCGTCGGGCTTCTTCGACAGTTGAGGCTGGCGCAACTGGATCAAGGTATCCATCAGCGCTTCGTACCGCTTTTCGCCGAGGTGAAAGAGCCGCTCATCCACAGCCCGGCGATAGACGCGGGAATTCTCGAAAACCGTGCCTTGACCTCGCTCCTCCAAGAGCGCGCGCAAGCGGTCGCGGGTCAATACCACCCGCTGTTCGTTCGTGAGCCACAGGTCTTGACCGATGCGCCAATCTTGCTTTCCCGACATGCCCTCGATCATGAAGAACCAACTATCGACTTGTGTTTTCCCGGTCACCGCCGACAAGCCTGCACCTAGCGTTAAATAGCGTACCGCGCCATCGCTTTGCCGTCTGCCGAACTCGATCCACGTGTAGCCGATGCGGCGCTTGTAGCCGTCCATGAGCAGGTTCCAGGCCATCTTCTTGCCATTGTCCCCGTCCGGTTCAATACGCGACGGGCGCAGTTGCGCATCGAAGAGAAAGGGCAAGCTCAGAGACAGCACTTTGGACTTACCGGTGCCGTTGTTGCCCCGAAGGAGCAAGTGGCCGTCACGGAACCAAAATTCCTCGCTGTCGTAGTGAAAAAGCTCCACGAGGCCGATCCGCAGGGGTTGCCATCGCTCACGTTGAGGTTCGGGCAATATCGGGCGCGTCGTTTGGGGCGAATCGAAGAGTGTCTCAGTCATGCGTCGATAAGCGATGATTCGGGAGTAAAGGCGCCGGTCGTTTTCGAACGAACTTCGGGATCGCCAAGGGCGAAACGGGCGAGCGCCGGCAGAGGGCGAATTTCGCGATGGATTCGGTCGATGAGCTGCAGTCGCACCAATCTGTCGAGGGCGATTTCAGCGAGCTCTGTTTCGGCACCCGGCTCGCGCGCCGATTTGCGCCAGTAGCGACCGTACTCTACTGCGGCGCCGCGCAGGAACGCGGCCACAGCGTCTTGGGATGTCAATGTGATCTCCGGCGATTCGCTCAGGCGCGCCGCCAGAAATTCGGCGACGAGGAGCGTAGCGTGTGCCTCCGTTCCTTCCGCAGGCATTGAGATGTCGGTGAGTTCCCCCGATTCGTCGGTGAGGGCGAGTCCTTCGGCTCGCTGCTCGGCAGTCAATCCAGTGGCTTCGCAAAGGCGGGCCGCCATCGCACCGCGCTGATTGACGAAGTAGGCCTGATACTCGGTACTTAGGGAGGCGCTGTAGATCACGGGATCGTCCAGAAGCCGGCGCGCGAGATGGTGACGCAGAGCGTCGCGGCGTCCCTGATCGCTGTCGGCAACATGCTCCGCTGCCAACGAGCGCAACCGATCGTCGAAATCGATCGGCGCATCTTCGACACGCCAAGTCGATGGTCCACGCACGGCCGCAAGCATGCCGGCTAGCATGCGGCGCTGGACATCGTAGAGTGCGTCCGATTGCGTCCAGCCGTTTTCGTGAACGAAATTTTCCTCGTCGCCGGCGACGCGTTGGACGACGCCGAGATCGAGCAGTGTGCGACATACGGCGACCAGATTCCGCCGTTCTGCGGCGCTGCCGAGCGTGAACTCGAAGCCGCACGAGATCAGCGCCGGGTCAGATGCCAACTGCATCAAGCGTTCGCCGAGCAACTTCAGCGTAATCTGTGGATCGGCTCTTTCGAGTACGGCACACGCAAGGCAGAGCAAGACGTAGCGGTGCCGGTCATAGTTCGGTAGCCCGCGGGTATCGTCCGCGAGGTTCGCGGGCCGCTTGAAGAGCCGGGCACCCTCGCGCTCAACATGCAACGGCCAGCCGGCCTCTCTCGCAAACCAGTCGCGCAATCGTTCGGCCTGGCGGCGTACCGCTGGAAAGGCATCGTGATCCGGCGCCATCAGCGGTTGTAACAGCAGAGCACGTAGCGCTCGGCGGAACTCGTCTTGCTGCTGGACGCGTTGGAGTTCACCGATTCGCTGTCTGTCGCGCCTCAATGAGGTGCGTGCGGTCATGTTGGTCCCTGTGTATGCGCAATCGTGAGCAGGTGGTCTCGGCCTGCAAAAACGCCGGCCGGCGTCGTGATGTGTGCCTTCGTGGCGGCGTCGAGCGGCTCCATCCGGATGTAGAGCAAACCATCTCCTGTCTGTCGCTCGACAGTCTGATCGGGATGCGCTTGTTCCGTCAAAGCCTCTCCCAAGAGATTGAGAAACAGGCCGAAGGCGTGAATGTCCAGCTCGCCTAACTCGGAAAGGCGGATTGGACGCCCGGTGGCCAAGCGTTGCCGCGCCGCGTCGACCTGCCGAGATTCTTCTGCCAACTGAGCGGCCATGAGCGCGCGCTCCGCGCTGCGGTCGCGCACCCGTGGGAGCGGTCCGCGCGGGGCGGCCTCGCCATACTCGCGCAAGCGCGGGTTGATTTGCAGCGGTGGCGCATCTGCCCACGGCGTGCTCGCAGGCAGGTTTTCGTCGGCCTGCGGATTCAGGCAATAGTGTCGGACCGGCTGGAGCGCGAAGGCCGCCCGCGCCATCCGATGGGCTTCACTGTCGCTGCCGCACGCGGCGAACCAATGTGCGAGCATGCGAAAATCCGCGGAGCGGTCACTGCGTCCGCTGCGCCGTTCGTTCAGCGTGGCGATGGCGCCCAAGAGCTGTGGAATCGCCGCACGTGCGCATGCACGCAGCAACTCGGCCTGGGGCGGTTCCGGTCCTGTCGACAAAAACCAGCCGCGCAAGCCCTTCCAGCGTTCGCGCCAAGCTCGCCAGCGCCTCAGTTTTTCGTCCGCTTGGTTTTGAGTATCTTCCGGAGCGGCATCCCGGGCTTCCCGCTCCGCGACCTGGAGGAAGACGGAGTCGATGCGCGGAGCCAACTGTTGGATGAGCCGGGCGATGGAATCGGAGCGCCTTACCAGGTCTCCCAGGAAGCGATCCAGGTAATCGATAAGGCGGCGCTTGTACGCGACGACGGCGTTCGCTTCGGCTTGCTGAAGCTCCAGACTTCGCGCGACACCCGCCATGAACGCCTGAGCGTTCTCAGTGAGGTCATGGAACACGGCGACCAGGTCACGCAGGAGTTGGTGTGTCTTGGCGACGTCGAGTCCATGTTCGGGGGTGTCGTCGTCGATCAACTGCTGCAGAGCCAGTAGGCGGCTTGCAATATCCTCCAATGCCACTGTTTGCAATTCGGCTCGTCGCTGTAGGGTCTGGAAGAACACGATGAGGCTGGTCTCCACGGCCTCGCCTCCGTGAGACAACCGGTAGAGAAAGCGTGCGCGGTAGAAGTCACTGAGCGAGGAAACGCGTGCCGTATCCGGCTGGGATTCGAGATTCCCCCATTCGGTCAGTTGTGCGAGCGCAGCGTTGACTTCCTCGATACGCGGCGCCCCTTCGGGCCAGCTCGCCTCCGCAAGGACTTCGTCGGGACGGAGCTGAAGCCTGTATTGCCGTTTGGCTGCGGCGAAGACGTCCATGATAGAGCGATAGAACGCGGACTTCTCGGCACTCAAATGCCTGAATAGTTCTGCTGCCGTTGCATTTGACCGCACGGGGCTGGCTCCTCTCTTCTATCTCTTACGATGATCCGCGAATATTTGAAATTATGAACCAGCTTGCGCACGCTGAAGAGGCGCTGAGGCATTTCTCGGACCAGTTACGGAATCAGCGGAATTATGATCACCGCGGCATTGTCTCGGCGCGTCCGGCTGCCCCTAGGCAGAGGGGTGAACATGCTGATGTCGAATATATATCGATCTGGATGGCACGCCGCGATCGGTGGGGGCTGCTCAGGTACCATGCATTGCGTCGGGAGGCAACGGTCACGGCGGTATGGTGGACTGCGGTCCGAAGGGGCTCACGGTATTAGCGACGGTATCGAGTCCACAAATCGTACTGGCGCGCCCATGCATTCGTGACTTTTCAACCGAGGCGTGGGTGGGTTCGCCGGGGCGGTTCCACGACAGCCGTCAACTGCCGGACAGGATTTTCGGTATCGAGGACGGTATCGACGCTGTGTGGTCTGGCGGGACGCCGTCCCCCTAAGGCTCCAGCCACGCGCCTCCCGCCAGCGAATTGAACCGGTAGGTTTCGCGCGCCGTGCATTCCCTCGATGCCGGCAACGGTGGGGCGCTGGCATCGGCGCGCGCCGGTATTCGGGCAGCGCCGAGCCATACAACGATTTGCACCCATTGGCAATTATATTGTAAGCTTCGTGATACATTAAACGTTGTTAGGTATAGCGAAGATAGCAAAATGCCAACGCCTCATGCTCCATCTGCTGGCGTCCGACGGGCGCTCCGCAAGTTGGGCGCCGATATACACGACGCGCGTTGTCGTCGCCGGCTGACCATGGCGGTAATTGCTGAGCGGGCTTTCACGTCGAGAGCGACCTTGCAGCGCGTCGAGGCCGGCGACCCGGGCGTGAGCATCGGCATATATGCAGCCGTGCTGTTGGCGCTGGGGCTGTTAGGGGGGCTACAGGACGTTGCCGACGCTGCTCACGATACTGTGGGGCAGTCGCTGGCGGCGGCGGCGTTACCTCGACGCGTCCGGTTGCCGCGTAGCAAAGGGAAGGGCGATCATGGCTGATGTCGAGGTCTATATCGATCTCTACGGCACACCGCGTCCAGTGGGGCTGCTCAGGCGCCATGCGTCGCGTCGGGATGAAACGGTCACATTCGAGTATGACGAGACTTGGCTCACCGACGACGAGCGCTTTTCGATTGAGCCGGCACTGGCGTTGACGCGGGGCGTCTTTCCCCCGCCGACGGACCAACCCATCTTTGGCTCGATCGGCGATTCCGCTCCCGACACCTGGGGACGCCGCCTCATGCAGCGCGCTGAGCGTCGCCAAGCGGAAAAGGAAGGACGGCGTATCCGCACACTGGGTGAACTCGATTACCTGCTGGGCGTAGCTGACGAAACTCGCCTAGGCGCTCTGCGTTTCCGCTGGAGCGGAGAAGATGAGTTTCAGGCGCCCGTGCCCGCCGGCGTTCCCGCGATCATCGAATTGGGGCGGCTGCTGCAAATCACCGAACGCATCTTGCGCGATGAGGAAACGGATGAGGATTTGCAGCTGATCTTCGCGCCGGGGTCGTCGCTCGGTGGCGCACGTCCCAAAGCATCGGTCATCGACCAATATGGTGATTTGTCGATTGCCAAGTTTCCGAAGGAGACAGACGACTACAGCATCGAAACCTGGGAGGAAGTTGCCCTGCGATTGGCTGAACGCGCCGGCATTTCCACCCCACGTCACGAACTGCTCGATGTAGCGGGCAAAGCGGTGTTGTTGTCACGTCGCTTCGATCGCGCGGGGAGTCTTCGCATCCCTTTTCTTTCGGCGATGTCGATGACCGGATCGCGGGACGGCCAACGCGGCAGTTATCCTGAACTGGTTGACGCACTGGCGCAACACGGAGCGAAGGCGCGGGCAGACGCTGCCCAGTTGTATCGCCGTGTGGTCTTCAACGTGCTGGTCTCCAATGTCGATGACCATCTGCGCAACCACGGTTTTCTGTGGACAGGACGCAATGGCTGGGAATTGTCACCGGCCTACGACCTCAATCCCACTCCGACCGACGTCAAGGCCCGCATCCTGACGACAAACATCGATCTCGACGAGGGAACGTGTTCGGTTGGCCTCCTCGAAAATGCCGCAGAGTTCTATGGATTGTCGCTGAAACAGGCTCGGGCCACGATTCGCGAGGTGGCCGATGTGACGCGGACATGGCAATCAGTTGCTCATGAAGTCGGTTCAAGGCGCGCGGAGATTGCCCGCATGGCAAGTGCCTTCGAGCACGATGATCTCAGCGCCGCACTACGGCTGTGACAGTATCCAGGATAGTGTTCGAACGGGACTGACCATACCGTAGACAGCATCGACGTCACGTGACAGGGCGGGAACGCTGTGCCCAGAAGGCTTCAGCCGGCTGATTGACTGGGGGCTTTGAAACCGAACGCAACGCCGCTCTAGCCCGCCAGCATCGCGTGAGATGTTGATTTTGATACTAACTAGTCCTAATATCGTCGACATGGACAGGTCCGATACAAAACGCCCCCGCGGCAGGCAGCCCGCCGAACGCGGCCGCCCACGAGAATTCGATGTCGACCATGCAGTCGAGGCCGCCGCACGAGTATTTTGGGAACATGGCTATCATGCGACTCCCGTCGATGCGTTATGCGAAGCGACCGGAGTCTTTCGTGGCAGCTTATACAGAACGTTCGGCGACAAGCATGGATTGCTCGTCGCGGCGTTCGATCGTTATGCAGAAGGAGCCGTTGCGCGGCTCAAGGAAAAGTTGGCTGCCGAGTTACCTCCACGACAGGCACTTCGAGAAGCGCTTCTGCATTACACGAAGGTGAGCGCGAACCTGTCTGAGCGGCACGGTTGCTTCATTACCAATGCGGTGATCGAACTGCTGCCGAGCGATCATACGCTGCGGTCGCATATTGAACGGACTCTACAGCGGATTGCGACACAATTCAGTCTCGCGATAGCAAGAGGCCAGCAAACAGGCGACTTCGACCGTCATCTCGACGCTGAGGAAGTCGGGCGGTTTCTGCTGTGTATGGTTCAAGGGATGCGTGTGCTCGGTAAGGTCGACATGAACGAGGCGGCACTCTCATCGATCGTCGACATGACGTTGCGCGCGGTGACGTGAAACGTACGCGGGCCTCATAGCTTGGCCGGTGGCATCCGCGAAAGCGGGCGCCGAATTTTTTGACTAATTTGAGAACGATCATTCATGAATTCATCGACCGCCTTGGCTCCGCCGTCCGCCGGATATTGGCAAGGGATCGCTGCGTGCCTCGTAGCGACTATTCTGTTTGGTGTGATGTTTCCCGTGATGACCGATGCGTTGCGTTACATCGATCCGTTCACGTTTACTTCGTTCCGGTACCTGATTGCTGGCGTATGCTTTCTAGCCCTATTGCTGCACCGGGAAGGGAGCGGTGCGTTACGCGCAAACCGCAAGTCGCTGTTGATCGCTTGGTGTCTCGGTTCGATTGGTTTCTGCGGATTTGGCTCGTTTGTTTTCCTGGGACAGCAGCTAGCCGGAGCCGAAGGGGCGCTTAACGCATCCGTCATGATGGCCACGCAGCCGATGATGGGGTTGCTCCTCAATGCGCTAGTGCGCAAATCCACGCCCCCGCTCCCTTCATTTCTGTTTGTTGTTGTCTCGTTCACGGGTGTCGCCTTGGTCATCACGCGGGGTGATTTACGGGCTGCGCTGCTTACGCCACAGCACTATGCAGCAAGCGGCCTCATTGTCCTGGGCGCGCTCTGCTGGGTTGTCTACACGTTCGGCTCGGCGTACTTCGCGCGATGGTCAGCGCTGAAATACACGACAATCACCACGTGGCTGGGCTTGACAACGATTGTCGGTGTGAACGCGATGCTCATCGTGACGCACGCAATAGCTGCCCCTAAGCTCGCGGTACTTCGGACGATCACGCCGCATCTGATTTACATGGGGCCGATCGCGGGTTTTGCGGCGATTCTCTGCTGGATTTCCGGTAACAGGAATCTCGGGCCGATGAACGGCGTACTGTTTATGGACGTGGTGCCGGTTACTGCGTTTACTGTGTCGGCATTGACAGGAGTCGTGCCGGGCGGCGCCCAAATACTCGGCGCCGTGATGACCGCCTCTGCACTGGTTCTAAACAATCTGTACTTGCGGCGGCACGCCCGGCGAATGGCGGTATCTGCGCCGAGCTGACATCAAGGATCAAGGGAAGCCGTCTGCCATGAGTCCGTGAGCGGTGACCGTCAGGTGTCAAGCCGCGCACAAAGGGCAGCCACCATGATCGTTGCTCCGGGATCGTCAGTCGGCGGCGCATGTCCAAAGGCGTCGGTCACTGATCCGGAGGGCCATTTGGCGATTGCCAAGTTTCCTAACGAGACCGGCGACTACGGCATTGAGGCGTCGGAGGTGCGACGTGAACATATCGCGTCGGATCTGACGGGGGCCGGTCGGCTTCCCCGGCCGACAAGCCGCGCACTGGCGTGATACGGCGAGCCCGGGGCGGGCTCGGTTCAGGGCTCAACCGCTGTACAATAGCAGCGAATGGGAATGTCCCCCGGAGATCGTCGTGCCAAAGTCTAGCCAAACGAAAGCTACCATCGCGAAACGGGGCGGCAAGCGGCCGGCAGCTCAAACGCGTGCGACGCCAGCGACACCGGAGAAGGCTATGCAGCCTATAGCGGCTCCGAAAGCGAGGAAGGTGGAAGGCAAGCTGAGCGTGACGTTCGGCGAGGTCTCGGTAATTGTTACGCAGCCTACTGACGAGGCCATTCAGAAAGGCGTCAAGGCCAGCGCGAAAGTCATTCGCGATCTCGGTAAGCGCTTGTTGACTCCCGGAGTTGACATCAAGCGGGCGCGGGACATTCCGGTGTTCACCGCTGATCCGCATAATCCCAAGCGAGTTATCCGGCGACTAAACGGCAAATCGGAAGTCGGGCACTTCGTCCGCGGAGAATTCAGGGTAGACGCAGTAGCGGCGTAAGCGATACATGGCAAAAATAAGAACGATCAAGCACCGAGCGAACTCGACTCCCGATATCGCCCGAGATCGTCGAGCAGGCTTGACCCCGTAGGGCGCCAATCGAGGCGCTCGCGTGTCAACTGGCTGGATGCGGGCAGATCAAAGCCGGCGAACATTGCCATCCAGCCGAAATGGGCCTCCGCTTCCTCGGCTGATAAGGACGCTGTCGGAATTCCCAGCACGCGACCGATCGTCTCGGCGATGTCCTTCATCGGCACGCCTTCTTCGGCGACAGGGTGATAGCGCTCGCCAGCCGCACCTTTCTCCAACGCCAATCGGTACAGGCGCGCGGCATCGCTCACATGCACGGCGGAATAGCGGTTGCCACCGTCTTCCACGTAGGCCGACATCCCTTTTTCCCGAGCGATGTCCATCGCGTACGTGATGAGGCCGAAACGGTTCGTGTCATGCACTTGCGGCAGCCGGACCACACGCACGTCCACGCCGGTCGAGGCAACCGCCGCGCCGGCCAGTTCCGAGGCGATGCGCGGGTTCGGATGTTCGAAATTCAAAACCGTTTCGACCGCTAGCTGCCCATGCGCCGGCATGCCCATGCCGACGCCCGACGTAATCAAGAGTGGACGCGAGGAGCCCGCCAGCGTCTCGCCGAGCGCGGTAATGACACGTTTGTCCTTATCGCAATTGGCCTGGAAGTTCGAGAAATCATGATCGAAGGCCAAGTGGATGACCGCATCGCATTGCGCTGCGCCGGCACACAGCGCGGCCGGATCTTCGAGCGTGCCGCGATGCGCGCGGGCGCCCTTGGCGGCCAAAGCAGCCGCGCCGGCGTCGGAACGCGTGAGGCCCAGCACGTCGTGGCCCGCGGCAAGCAATTCATCGACGACGCGGGAGCCGATAAACCCCGTCGCGCCGGTAACGAATACGAACATTGAACATCTCCTAGGTGGAATCGAGGCTGATAAGATAAATAGCGCCCGTTCCGCGTAAAAGCAGAGGCCTTATACACCTATCTGAACTAACAGGATGCGCATGCCGGCCACGAACGACAATCCGCTGGGGACCTTCCTGAAGGACCGCCGCACCCGGCTCGACCCGGTAGCCCTTGGCTATCCATCCGGGCGCCGGCGCACGCCGGGCCTGCGCCGCGAGGAAGTCGCGCAACGCGCTCACGTCAGTGCGACGTGGTACACCTTTCTCGAGCAGGGGCGCGGCGGGCCGCCTTCGACTGAAGTGCTCGAGCGCATCGCCAGCGCGCTGATGTTGAATAACGTGGAGCGGGAGCACTTGTTCTTGCTTGCGCAAAACCGGCCTCCGGCACTGCGCTATCAGCAAAGCGACGGCGTCACCCCGCGTCTGCAGCGAATACTCGATGCGATGGAATCGACCCCGGCGCTGGTTCGCACGGTCACATGGGATGTGATCGCCTGGAATCGCGCGGCCGCGAAAGTGCTGACCGACTACGGCGCGCTGCCGCCGAAGCAGCGCAACGTTTTACGGATGATGTTTCTGGATCCGAAAGCGCGCGCAGCTCAATTGGATTGGGAAAGCGTTGCGCGTTCCGTGGTGGCCGTGTTCCGCGCCGACGCGTCGCGCGCCGGTGCTTCTGCACGGATGACGGAGCTCGCCGAGGAATTGAGTGCGGCGAGCTCGGAATTCGCGGCGATGTGGCGCGACAACGATGTTGGACGCTTTGGTGAAGGCATCAAACAAATCCGCCATCCGCAGAGCGGCCTCATTGCCTTCGAGTATTCTTCGTTCGCCGTCGATGGTCGCCCCGATCTCGGCATGGTCGTGTTCAATCCGTCGACCCCGGACGACGTGGAAAAGGTGAGGGCGCTGCTCGCTCGATAATCCTTGTGGACCCGAGCGTGCCGATGCGCGACATCGCTTCGCATCGGCGCTACGCTACTTCCCGCTCACCAGCTTGAACGTCGACACCGCACCGTCGAGGCCCGCCGCCTGCGCCTCCAGCGAACGCGCCACGTCGGCCGCTTCTTCCACCAGCGCGGCGTTTTGCTGCGTGGCTTCGCCGATTTGCGTCACCGCAATACCGACTTGCTCGATGCCGGCGGACTGCTGGCGCGACGCGACGGCGATTTCCGCGATGATCGAGCGCACTTGCTCGACGCGAGACACGATGCCTTGCATCGCCGCGCTCGCTTCTTCGGCCACCTTGTACCCACCTTGGATAGTCGAAGTCGATTCGGCGATCACGCCGGCGATTTCCTTCGCCGCCGCCGCGCTGCGTTGCGCGAGCGCACGCACTTCGGCGGCCACCACGGCGAATCCCTTGCCGTGCTCGCCCGCGCGCGCGGCTTCGACGGCCGCATTCAACGCCAAAATGTTGGTCTGGAAGGCAATGCCCTCGATGACGTTCGTGATGTCGGCGATTTTTTGCGATGAGCCGTTGATCTCGCTCATCGTCGAGACGACGCGTTCGACCGCGCGTCCGCCATCCAACGCCGCATCGGCCGCGCCGCTGACCACTTCGCTCGCACGCGCCGCATGCTCAGCGTTTTGCTGCACGGTCGATGTGATTTCCTCCATGCTCGCGGCCGTTTGCTCGACGCTCGCCGCTTGGGTCGCGATGCGCGCCGCGATGTCGCCGCTGCTCGCCGAGATCCGCGTCGTGCCGCCCGTCACTTCGGCTGAGGCTTCACGCACCTGCGCGACAATGCGCGCCAAGCCTTCTCCCACGCCGTCGATCGCGAGGACGAGACGGCCAATTTCGTCGTCGGCGGCTACACGCGATTTGCCTAACCGTACCGTCAAATCGCCCGCCGCCAGTTCCCCCGCTGCAGCTGCGACCTCATCGAGCGGCCGGCTGACCAATCGACGGACGACAAACAAAAAGACGGCCGCGAAGACGGCGAGCAGCGCCAAAGCAATCCCTGCAAAGCGATTGCGAATCGACGTGACTTCGGACATCACTTCGTCGCGCAAGGCGACACCCCCGATCACCCAATGCCATTCCGGCACGGCCAGGAACGATACCGTTTTGTCACGTGCGCTCGATTCGTTCAGCGTCGCGTCCTTGGACGTGTAGTCGATGCGGCCTTGCTTGGCGTCAAGCATCTGCGAAAACGGGCCGTTTTGATCGTCGGACGCTTGACCGGCGGCGCTGGGGTGAACGATGAATTTCCCCCGGCCGGGCCCGTTCGATGCATCCATCACAAAGTAGTAGCCGCTTTCTCCGACTTTGAGTGCGTGGATTTGATCCTCTAGCGCTTGGATTTGCGCATCGATATCGACGCCGACGAAGAGCGCCCCGATGACACGCCCCGATGCATCGCTCACCGGCTTGTACTCGGTGATGTAGCGCTTGCCGAACAGCGTGGCCAGGCCGGTGTAAATCCTGCCTGATGCGACTAGGGCGTAGGCCGGCCCCTTGCGATCGAGCAACGTGCCGATCGCGCGTGAACCGTCTTGTTTCTTGAGCGAGGTGGTGACGCGCACGAAGTCGTCGCCGTTGCGAACGAAGAGGGTGGCGATCGCGCCGCTGCGCTCGAGAAATTGATCGGGGATGGCGTAGTCGAGATTCAGGACATGATCGCCGGCCTTGAACGTGGGCGTCGCGGCGCCGTTCACGTCGATCTTTGCGGTCTCGTCGACGCTAAAGCCGCCCGGCAGAAAACTTTCGAGCAAGGCCATGGTGCGGCCCACTTCGGCCGTCAGCGCATGATCGAAAAGACCGATCATGTCCGCGAGCGACCGGTCTTTCTCATCGATGCGTTTTATGACTTGCTCGCGAACTTGCGCGCCGGCCGCCTGCGTGAGCGCCCAAGAAAACGCGACGAAGATAAGCGCGACCAACACGCACGAAAAGGCGACGAGTCGCGCACCGATACTCAGGCCGCGCCGATGGGGTACGGTCATGTGGAATCCTAGATATTGAACGAGGTGTGTTTGGAACGAACGCGCATAAGAGCGCCGACGCGTGGCTGTCCCACGCGCGGCGAGCGCTACGCAGGCGCGCTTCATGCGGGCCTTCATCGTTAACGGCGTTTAGGGACAGAAACTTGAGGCGGCACGTTGAGGCGGCGCGCGCAAACACCTCGCCATCCCGTTGCACCGGCGGTACAAGCGCCGAAGGGTCGGACGCATTACATCACATCGTGATATAAATAGAGCCTTGGCCGGACCGACCACTGAATGCCTACCGAGGAACTACATGAGCGAGCACAAGGGCGATTTTGCGACGGACGTCAGACTATTGCGCATCACTGCGATCGCGGCCGTCGGCGGCGCATTGAGCACGGTCGCCGCCGATTTTCTGCTCCATCTGATCCGTCTTTTCACGAATCTGTTTTTCTTTCAGACGATATCCACGGCCAATCATTCGCCGTCGGAGAACACCCTCGGATGGGTCGTGATTGCGGCCCCTATCATTGGCGGCTTGCTCGTCGGCCTGATCGCCCGCTTCGGATCGGAACAGATCCGCGGCCATGGGATCCCCGAAGCCATCGAAGCGATTCTGTTCGGCAAGAGCAAGATGTCGCCGAAAGTGGCGGTGCTCAAACCGCTCGCCTCCGCCATTGCGATCGGTAGCGGCGGCCCGTTCGGCGCGGAGGGCCCCATCATCATGACGGGGGGCGCGATCGGCTCGCTCGTCGCGCAGTTTTTTCATTTGTCGAGCGCCGAGCGAAAGGCGCTACTCGTTTCAGGCGCCGTGGCGGGGATGACGGCGGTGTTCGGTACGCCGGTTGCCGCGGTGTTGTTGGCGATCGAACTGTTGTTGTTCGAGCTGCGGCCTCGCAGTTTGCTGCCGGTAGCCATCGCTTGCGCCGTCGCGGGCTTCACCCGGCCGCTGCTGTTGGGCAGCGGGCCGCTGTTCCCGCTGCATACGCTGCCGCTCGGACCGATCGGGATCGTCTCGTCAGCCATCGCCGGCTTGATCGCGGGGGCGTTGTCATGGGGTTTGTCGACGTGGCTTTACCGCGTCGAGGACGCCTTCGGCAAGTTACCGATCCATTGGATGTGGTGGCCGGCGTTGGGCGCGATTGCCGTGGGCATCGGCGGCTATTTCCAACCGAGAACGCTTGGCGTCGGCTACGACGTCATCGGCGATTTGCTGCAAAACCATCTCGCGCTGCATGTCGTCGTCTGGATCGTGGTCGTCAAGGCCATCATTTGGGTGATCGCCTTGGCGTCGGGCACGTCGGGCGGGGTGCTGGCGCCGTTGCTGATGATGGGGGCGGGCGTGGGCGCGATCGTTGGGCCCTATATGCCTGGCGGCGAGCCGACGGTGTGGCCGCTCATCTTCATGGCGGCGGCGCTGGGCGGCATGATGCGCGCGCCCGTCATGGCGGCGGTGTTCGCGTTCGAATTGACGGGCGACGCCAACGCGTTGCTGCCGCTGCTGGCCGCGGCGGCCGTTGCGTATGGGTTCACGGTCTTGCTCATGCGTCGCTCGATTCTCACCGAGAAAATCGCACGCCGCGGCTATCACATCTATCGCGAGTACAGCATCGATCCGCTCGAGCGGCACTATGTCGAGGAAGTGATGACGCGCACGGTGCAGACGATCGATGCGAAGACGAGCGTCGCCGATATCCACCGGGACTACTTCGGCGCGACGCAAAAGTTTCGTGCGTATCCGGTCGTGGCGGCGGGACGCTTGGTCGGCGTGGTCGATAAGGCGATGCTCGATCGACTTACCCCCGAAGACAACGGTACGCCGATCGGTCGCCTCTTCTCGCAATCGCGGCCCGACATCGCGCTGCCCGGCGAGACTTGCCGGAATGTGGCGGCCCGGCTTGCCGCCACGGGGCTCGAACGCGTTCCCGTCGTTGAAGACGAGAACTCGTATCGGTTGTTGGGCTTAGTGTCGCGGCACGATTTGCTCAAGCCCACCCAATCCGTGTTCGCCGAGGAGCGGCAGCTCGAGCAATTTCGACGCGTGTGGCCGCGAAACAGCATGCTGTTCGGTGCGGCCGATACGGACGATGAGGAGACGGGCGAGCATGTCAGCGTGGTTCGGCAGAAGATCTCGGCGGAGCATCGGGAGTAAGCGCGCGGGGGCGCGGTCCGATGGGGCTGAAAGGTAGCTCACGTAGCGGCCTTTCAGCATTAAGCCGATTGACTGGCGGTTTTCAATAGGAGGTCTATTCTTTTTTCTCCACTAACGAATGAGAAATACAAGGAGGCTTGCATGAGCGACCCGTACATCGGTGAAATCCGTATGGTCAGCTTCAAATTCGCTCCCTATGGCTGGGCGCTTTGCCAGGGACAAACGATGCAGGTGGGACAGAATCAAGCGCTTTATTCGCTGATTGGAAACCTTTACGGCGGCACGGCGCCGACTACCTTTCAGTTGCCGAATTTTTCCGGTCGCAGCCCAGTAGGCACGGGCACGGGGCAAAATTTAACGCCGATGCAGTTGGCGGTGACGGGAGGGCAGGAGGCGGTCGAGCTGACGACCGCCCAAATGCCCCTGCACACGCATTCGGCGTCCGTATCGGCGTCCGGTTCTTCGGTGCAAGTCAGCATACCGGCATCGACCACGTCGACGAATCTTCAGGCCGCGCCAGGCGCCAACGCCGTGTTGGCTGCGGGGTTGGCGTCGAACCATCCCACGACGCAATACACGACGAACGCGCCCAACACCACGCTTGCCCCATTTAGTGCTCAGGCCGATATCAGCATTAATTCACTGGCGATCGGTACGACGGGCGGCAATGCGGCGGTGGAGATTCGTAATCCGTACTTGACGACGAATTTTGTGATCGCTTTGACGGGGATTTATCCTACGCCGGATTAATGGGTGAATGGTTCCGGTTGAGGTGGCCGTCTGCGAGCATCGTGTTAGCTACGCGCGAGCACAAGCCCGTCGACCGGGTGTTACTCCGGGCTTTTGTGCGGAAATGAACATCTCGATGCTGTTGAAGAGGTCACGCTGCGCGAGGTGGTGCGGCGCGCACGGAAATTGGCGGAAAACGGACGATCGCGGTGGTTCGGCACACCGACTGCCGCTGCACAGGCAACGGTGAAGGCCCTGATTCATGTTTCGCGTCAGGGCCTTCGTCGTGCATCCCCTAGCTTGCCGACTCCCCATGTCTTGAGCTTGTGGTGCAGGGTCTGCCTTCGTTATGCGCAGCCCCTCATCTCCCTACGCCTGCTGCGGTTGCAATATACAACTACATGAACTAGCATTCACATGGTTTTATGTTGCAACCTATAGAGCTACCAGCGGCCCCCCGACAGGCCCCGCGGCTCGCACTCGTCTGCTGTCTTTGAACGCCACGGCGCGCGGAGCGCCGACGGCGAAGTCGCCCCTCCACATCAATTTGGGAAGAACGGCCCATGGACATTTCCTACACCCGCTCCAATCGCAACACCATCGCATTGGCGGCCATCTGTCTCGCGCAGTTGATGTTCGCGCTGGAAATCTCGAGCGTGCCCGTCATCTTGGCCACGCTCGAAAAACTGCTGAACGCCGATTTCAAAGATCTGCAATGGATCATGAATGCCTACACGATCGCTTGCACCACCGTGCTGATGGCAGCCGGAACGCTCGCCGATCGCTACGGCAGAAAGCGGATGTTCCTCATCAGCTTGTCCGTGTTCGGCATCGCCTCGCTGATATGCGGCCTAACGCATAGCGCGCCTTTATTGATCGCCGCCCGATTCATCCAGGGCATGGGCGGCGGATCGATGCTCATTTGCGTCATCGCAATTCTGTCGAATCAGTTTCAGGAGGGGGCCGAGCGCGCAAAGGCCTTCGGTATTTGGGGAATTTTTCTCGGCATCGGTCTAGGCTTCGGCCCGATGATCGGTGGTGCGATCGCGGCGTTCTCCGGCTGGCAATGGGTCTTCCTGATTCATGTACCGCTTGCCGTTCTTACGTTCGTGCTCTCGGTGGGCAGCGTGGAGGAATCGAGCGACCCCGACGCCAAAAAGCTCGACCTCGTCGGCATCGTGACGCTCTCGCTCAGTGTATTCGGCCTGACGTACTACATTACGCAAGGGCCCGAGATCGGCTTTATGAGCGGCCCCGCGCTATGCATCATCGCTGCGGCCATCGTCAGCTTCATCGCGTTTGTCGTCGTCGAGCAGATCAACCCTCATCCGATGTTCGATTTCTCCGTCTTCCGCATCAGGAAGTTTTCGGGGGCCATCATGGGCTCGGTGGGCATGAATTTCAGCTTCTGGCCGTTCATCATTTTCTTGCCGATCTTCTATCAGACGGGCTTGCATTACGACGTCGTCACTGCGGGGCTTTCCTTGTTGGCGTACACCTTGCCGACGCTCGTCGTGCCGCCGTTGGCCGAGCGGCTCTCGCATCGGTATCAGCCCGGCATCGTGGTTCCGCTCGGTATGTTTACGATCGGTCTCGGCTTTCTGGCGATGCGTTTCGGGGCGATTACGCCGCTGGCAAGCGGGTGGACCATGCTGCCAGGCTCCGTCATCGCGGGTATCGGCTTGGGTCTCACCAATACGCCGACCACGAACACGACTACCGGCTCAGTGCCGTCGAATCGCGCGGGAATGGCGTCGGGGATGGACATCAGCGCGCGTTTGATCAGTCTGGCCATTAATATCGCCGTGATGGGGTTCGTATTGGTGGCGGGCATCGTCAACCATTTGCAACATGCGCTGCCGCATACTGTGGCGTGGAGCGCCATCGATTTACAGGCGGTGGCGGAACGGATTGCGGGCGGCGGCAGCCTCGATTCGCTGAGCCAGCGGTTTCCGGCTCTCGTTCAAGCCGATCCCGCAGGGCAGCTCTTGCACGAGGCGTTGGTGCAAGGCTTTAGTTGGTTGATGCTCTATGGGGGCGTGAGCGTTTGGATTCTTGGTGCGATCAGTTTTATGTTCTTTTCGCCTGGCAGTGGCCGTACTCGATAAGCCATCGAACAATGATGCGTCCCACCGCGCCGTTGAATCGTATAAGGCGCGGTGGCTCGCATTCGGCGGCGGAAACACGGCGAAACGGATTTTGTATGCCGACGAACGGGTTTTACAATAGAGTCCGTTCAACGGGGGAGGGCCGAGATGGTCAAGCGAACGAGTCACAAGGAAGCGGCATGCTCTATCGCGAGGCCCTTGGACGCGATTGGAGATTGGTGGTCGCTCCTCATCGTTCGCGACGCTTTCAACGGGCTGGAACGTTTCGGCGAATTCCAAAAGAATCTCGGCCTGGCCAAGAACATTTTGGCCACGCGGCTTCGCAACTTAGTGGATCACGGCATCCTGGAAACTGTGCCAGCGGCGGAAGGCAGCGCATTCCAAAAGTACGTGCTGACCGAGAAAGGGAAGGGACTGTTCCCGGTGCTCGTCGCATTGAGGCAATGGGGCGAGCGGTATTTTTTCGAGCCCAATGAATGCCAAGTGTTTTTGGTCGACAAGGAACAAGGGCAGCCGGTTAAGCCGCTGGAACTCCATGCACACGATGGCCGGTTGCTTGGGCCGGACGATACCGTAGTCGTCATTAACTCGCCGTGACACGGCCGATAACCACAACAACGATATGAAGACCATCCCGAATAGCTCTCGCGCGGCCGGCATTGGGGTTGCCGTGTTGATCGCGCTCATGATCGTCAGGGGCTGTTTTGTGACAGTCGGCCCTGGGCAGCGCGGCGTGTTGATGACCTGGGGCGCGGTCGCGCCGGGCGTGCTCGATCCTGGCCTGCATTTGAAAATTCCGCTCGTCCAGTCGGTCGTCAAGATGGACGTTCAAGTGCAAAACTCGCAGGATGCGGAAACGGCAGCGAGCCTCGATCTGCAAGACGTGACGACCACCGTCGCGACGAACTGGCACATTCTGCCTGCCGATGCCGAGTGGGTGTACCAACACATCGGCAACGAAGCGGCGCTCGTCGTCAAGATCATCAAGCCGGCGATCAGCAACTCCGTTAAAGCGGTGACGGCGCACTACAACGCCGAAGATTTGATTACGCACCGAGATCAAGTGCGTGCGCAGATCGAGACGCAAATTATGAGCGAGCTGAAGCCGTTTCGGTTGTTGGTGGATTCGGTGAACATCACCGATTTCCATTTCAGCGCGCAGTTCGCGCAGGCGATCGAACAAAAGCAGGTGGCGCAGCAGCGCGCCCAGCAGGCGCAATACGAATTGCAAAAGGCTAAAGTGCTGGCCGATCAACGAATTGTCGAGGCGAATGCGCAGGCACAAGCGCAGAAGCTGTTGCAACAGACGCTCACGCCCGAGATTATCCAGCAGCAGGCTGTGGCCAAGTGGGATGGTCACTTGCCGGAGGTTATCGGAAGTAGTGGGGTGTTGCCGATGCTGGGGAATTTGAACCTGGGACGGCAGGGCGAAAAAAAGGCTGCCGAGTAGGGCGGCGTCAGGCTGTCCGCATCGATTGGGCTTTGGCTTACGTCAGTAATTTCTGTCTTGACAGAAATTACTGACGGACCTATATTGGCCCACATGAAGCTCACACCTGTTTCCGAACGATTCATCCTCCACTGGGGCGAGATGGGTTCGCGCTGGGGCGTCAATCGCACCGTCGCGCAGATCCACGCGTTGCTGTTCTTGGCGGGTAAGCCCATGGCCGCGGACGAAATCGCCGAAACGCTTTCGGTGGCCCGCTCGAACGTCAGCAACAGCCTCAAGGAATTGCAATCTTGGCGGCTCGTGCGAGTCGTGCATTCAATGGGGGATCGGCGCGATCACTTCGAAACATCGACCGATATCTGGGAGCTGTTCCGGCTGATTGTCGAGGGGCGTCGTCAGCGTGAAATCGATCCGACGCTGACGGTATTACGCGATTGCCTGATGAGTCCCGAGCTCGATCAAGAATCGAAGGAAAGCGCGCAGCGCATCCGCGAAACACTCACGTTCATGGAGACGCTGACCACCTGGGCCGACGAAATGCTGCGGCTGAAACCAGAAACGCTCGTGAAAGCGCTTGGCATTGGCGCTCGCATTAGCCGCACCGTGCGCGGAACGAAGGGGTAAGTCGCCGCGACGACGGGCCGTTTGGTCCGTTTTTTTTGAGTCTTGTATTTCTGTTTTGACAGAAATTACTGTTACGAAAAAAGGAGAAAGGGATGGACTCGAGGGACCGGCGCGATCTTCAAATGGGGCGAATGATCGCGTGCAGCGATGCTATCGCCGTGTATCGGCATGACCTCGTAATGGGGCGTGCGTCATGAAAGTACTTGTGTGCGGAGCGAACGGGTTCATCGGCAATGCGATCGCTACTCGTCTCGAACATGACGGCCACCAGGTCGTGCGAGGCGTTCGGCGGCCAGCACATCCGAGCGAGATCGCCGTTGATTACACGACGGATGTGACTGTCGAGCAGTGGCTGCCGAAGCTTGTCGGGATCGACGCGGTGATCAATTCGGTGGGGATCATCGTCGAACGCAACGGCAAAACGTTCGATCGGGTTCATACGAAGGCGCCGATCGCACTCTTCGAGGCCTGCGCAGCGGCCGGCGTGCGTCGCGTGATTCAAATGTCGGCGTTGGGCGCCGAATCGCGGGACACGCCGTATTTCGCGAGCAAGTGCGCAGCCGACGATTTTCTGTTGGCGCAGCCGATGCAGTCGTATGTGATTCGCGCCGCCTTGGTCTATGGGACGGCAGGTTCATCGGCAAGTTTCTTTCGTACAATCGCTAGCCTTCCCGTCCATGTGCTGCCGGCTGGAGGACATCAGCTACTACGCCCGATCCATATCGACGACCTCGTCGAGCTCGTCGCACGCTTGCTAGCTGGAGCGGACGACACCCACTATCCGCGCTGTATCGAGGCCGTGGGGCGCACGCAAGTGTCGTATCGAGAAATGCTGAGCATCTATCGCGGATCGATGGGGCTAGGGCACGCGCCTGCGATCGGCATCCCTGCCTGGATCGTGCGCAGTGCGGCGATCGCGGGCGATCGGATCCCCGGTTCGATGCTGACGTCGGACACCTGGCGCATGTTGCAACGGGGCAATACCGCCGATGCGCAACCTATCGCACGCGCGATCGGGCATGCCCCGCTGGGGATAGAGCGCTTCATCGACCCCAGCATGGCGCCGGTGCTTCGCGCCGACGCATTGGCTGCCTGGCGTGGGCTGCTGCTGCGCGTCGCGCTCGCCATTGTATGGATGGGCTCGGCGCTCGTCAGCGCCGCGATCTATCCGCACGCAGAGAGCTTAGCGAGGCTGGAGAGGCTTCGTTTGCACGGCATCGTGGCCAACGTCGCGCTCTATGGCGCGTCCGCACTCGATTTCGTCTTCGGAGCGGCGACGTTACTGCGTCCCGGCCGGCGGCTCTGGCTTGCGCAGATGTCGGTCATCCTCGCCTATAGCGCATTGATCGCCGTGGCGCTGCCGGAGTTCCTGATCGACCCGTTCGGGCCGATTCTCAAAAACGTGCCGATTCTCGCGGTGCTATTTCTGCTCTTCAGCGAGGAAACCCGACCATGAATGCCTATCTCGCGATCAAGACCTTGCATATTTTGTCTTCGGTATTGCTGGTCGGCACCGGTTTTGGCAGCGCGTTCTATCTGTTTTTCGCGAACCGACTAGGATCGGTCCAGGCGATCGCCACGGTGTCGCGCCTCGTCGTCCGCGCGGACTGGTGGTTCACCACGCCGGCCGTTGTGTTTCAGCCGCTATCGGGGCTCTGGCTGATCCATACCGCTGGATGGCCGATGAGTGCCGCTTGGGTCGTAGCTTCGGTGACGCTGTACGCAATCGCGGGATTGTGTTGGCTTCCGGTCGTATGGATTCAAATCCGAATGCAACGGATCGCAGCCGAAGCGGCGGGGCGGGGAGTGCGGGAGTTGCCGTCGGAATATTGGCGGTTGGCGCGCCTATGGGAGCGGCTTGGTTATCCGGCGTTTCTTGCGATGGTCGCAGTTTATTTCCTGATGGTGCTAAAGCCCACCGCGTTTTAGCGTGTGTAAAAATCAGGTGCTTGCGTCCGCCCCTAGTACAATGCCGCCGTCGCTGCGGTGGTATCGTCGGCGGCTTTCTTGGTTGAACTGGATTCGGAAAGGCGAGGATAGAAGGTATGTCGAAGCTTCGGATGGCAATGCTCGTGCTCGCGAGCGGTCTTATGTTTTTAACGGGCTGTAACACGGTTGCCGGCGTCGGACAGGACATCTCCGGCTCGGCGCGAGCCGTGCAGCGTGCGCTTTAAGACACCGTACCGAGTCGCCGCACTAATGCCTATGCCGATGATGGATATCGGGGAAATGCGCGTGCGAATGCGTGATCGGTAGATGCGTGTGCGGGTGCGTGTGCGGCTCGTTCCCGGAATAGGGAAAATCGTGCTCGTGTTGATGGTGTTCGTCATGGCGGTGTCGATGCGTATGCGCGAGTTTCTCGTGCGTATGCTCATGCTCGTGTCTCTCGCGGATATGCAGCCAAACGCCCACCGCCATGAGCGCCGCCGCGATCCAAAAGGTGAGCGAGGGTAGGGCTGGCCAAATCGCGAGCGAAAGGGCGACGCCGAACAATGGCGCGACCGAGAAGTACGCGCCGGTTCTCGCCGTGCCGAGATGGCGAAGCGCGACCACGAATAGAACAAGGCTGACGCCGTATCCGGCGAACCCTGTGAGCATGGCGGCGGCGATGGCGCTAGCATGCGGTATCGCTGCCCCTGTCGTCCAAGCGATGGCGAGATTGACCGGGCCCGCGATCAGTCCTTTGAGGCAGGCGATCACCATGGCATCGTTCGCCGAGACCTTGCGCGTGAGGTTGTTATCGATCGCCCAGCATAGGCACGCGCCCACGATCAATAATGAGCCGATCGGTACGGCGGCTTGGCCACTGGGCCATGAGAGCAAGAGCCCTCCCGCGACGATCGCGACCATTCCCAGAAACACCTGAACATCCACGTTCTCGCGAAACACGACCCAAGCGATGATTGCTGTTAGTACGCTTTCGAGATTCAATAGCAGCGAGCTTGTCGCGGCCGGTGTTCCGGCTAGTCCGAGCATAAGCAGCGCTGGTCCGGCCACCCCTCCCGCCACAATCGCGCCTGCCAGCCAAGGGAGTTCCGATCGTTGGATGGGCTGTGTCGGCTCGGCGCCTGTTACGAGCGAGCGGCGGACGATGAGGCAGATACCTAGCCCGAGGCCGCTGCCCAAGTAGAACAGGCCAGCCAGCAAGAATGGCGACACGCCGCCGAGCAACGCTTTGGCAATAGGCGTGGCGCCCCCGAAGAGCGCGGCGGCGATAAGGGCGACGAGTACTGCGCTAAGGCGTGGATTCATGAGGCGGGACTATATCGGGCTGCTGTTGATCCGCCAAGTGAGGCAGCCACGCTGAAGCGTCATTCGTGCAAGATGGCGAGCCGCGAACGGTCGATAGCCGCGCACAACCTAACGCGCGCGAAACATTCGGGCCGGTAGTAGCCGTGGATTTCCCATACCCGCGAATGTCGCCCCGCATATCCGCTGATTAAATCTTTTAATCCCATTCGATCGTCGGACCGTATTCATTAGAGTACGGTATTCTGCGCGACGAGCTACAGCGGTTGAACGCCGTCTGATAGGGGTCACCGGCGGTCGGGCCGGCCAAATTGACGCTATCGCTTACGCGCTTGATTAAGGTAAAAAATTCATCGCAGGTCTGGCGAATCACAGTAAAACATACCTAATATTTCGGCGCGCTGGTTTATGGCTGCTAGCTAGTAAACCCACTAATTTCGCACGCGCCGATTGGAGAGCACATTTGAGGCCCGACGCAGGGCCGAACGGGAAGCATCGCTTTTTCCAACCGGCCGCTCGCGGAAGATCACACTGCTTTTCGCAGAGGCGAAACGCTCCCAGTCCGGTGCGGCGGGCAAGACATCTCTAACAGGCGCAATCCTTAAAGTGAAGAACGAGGCGCGTATGGAAACCTTCGCAGTCGAATCACCGCATCGGTCCGGCGAGCGGTTCGCCCAAGTGGCGGCGGCGTTGAGCGCATTGCGGCGCGGCGACACGTCGTATCGCCTGCCCGACAGCTGGGAAGGGGAGGCATGTCCCGTTGCTGCCGAGTTCAATGCGCTTGCAGCGCTCACCGGCCGTGTTTCGCAAGATTTCGCACACATGTCGAGGCGGCTATCCGGCAACGGCGGCTTGCCCGATGAGGCCGCCGTTGGCAGCGATGGATTGGGGGGAGCATGGCTTGAAAGCGCATTGCACGCGAATGCGCTGTTTGATGCCCTCAAGATCGACCATGAATGCATGAAGGCGATCTTGTCGGCGCTGATCGCGCTGCAAAAGGGACAGCCGGCCATGCTGCCGCAGGATTGGACTGGCGTCCATGGAAAGCTTGCCCAAGTATTTAACGCCGTGGTCGAGCAAAATCTGCAAATGTCAGAGGAATTGGCGCGCTTAAGCCGTGTCGTCGGTAAAGAAGGACGCCTGAAGGAACGCGCGGCGCTGCCTCACGCTCGCGGCTTTTGGCGGGACTCGATCGATGCCGTCAATTCGCTCATCGCCGATCTCGTTCACCCCACCAGCGAAGTGGCGCGCGTGATCGGCGCAGTGGCGCAGG